>Ga0123354_10009842_pt1 | contig 14687 bp, 3 predicted proteins | sample TergutLab28metaG_2_FD_97872 | JGI IMG/M metagenome (GOLD analysis project Ga0123354, IMG submission 97872) | Labiotermes labralis P4 segment gut microbial communities from Petit-Saut dam, French Guiana - Lab288 P4 | ecosystem: Host-associated > Arthropoda: Insects > Digestive system > Gut ... | reverse complement strand
GTGTGTGTGTGTGGTGTGTGTGTGTGGGTGTGTGTGTGGTGTGTGTGTGTGGTGTGTGTGTGTGTGTGTGGTGTGTGTGGGTGTGTGTGGTGTGGTGTGTGTGGGTGTGGGTGTGTGTGTGGGTGGTGTGGTGTGGTGTGTGTGTGTGGTGTGTGGTGTGCGTGTGTGGGTGTGTGGGTGTGTGTGTGTTGTGTGTGTCTGTGGGTGGGTGGTATGTGTGTGTGTGTGTGTGGTGTATATATATATATATAACCTTTCTATTGTAGGCCTAAAATTCACAACATAATTCTGTATTCTTGTAAGATGAACTTTGATTTTATTTGTCTTTTTCGCTAGTTACCATTCTATTTCAGCTTACTAAGCTTAAGATGTATGGACACATAAAAACTGCTATAAAACTAACTGAATGGGAACCATGTTCATCAAGACCAGTGGGAAGACCAAGAATGAGATGGCTCGAACAAATAGAAGAAGATAAGAAGATGAAAGTGAGAAATTGGAGAGAGAAGCGTGGATTGTGGAACGAAATCGTAAACCCACCAAGGGTTGTAGCGCCAATTGAAGAAGAAGAAGCTTAAGGTGTGCGTTGTTTTTCTTGTCCATTCCGTGCTAGAGTTTGCACCCATCTTTTCCCCTTATTTCGTCGCACTGACGGTAGACCTATTGACGCGAATTAGCCTTGAAACTCTCCATTTTGTGGTACATTTCCTGTTGCAGTTGACGCAGCTCCTCAGACAACGTTTTTGAATCTCAGATCTTGCAAAGTTGCACACCAAGTGTGTTGTCTCCCCCCTCCCAAAATCTGTAGGTTATGGTTCCTGATCAGGTGAAACATCTGTCCTGAATCACTCCACGATATGGTGTATGACATTTCTTTCCTGTGAAATTCTTTGCTTTTAATATTGGAGCAGTGTTCTCTCTTCCCCCTTTTACTTGTCGAAATGAGGCGGTTTCGTGTGAACATTCCATTAATTATAGCAACAAGAGTAGGATAGTACAGATGGGTAACGGGGGTGCAGGGGGCCAGCTTCAATTCATGGCGGCAAAGCTAGAACACCCCTCTTCCCCCTATACACTCCCCCTTCATCTCCCGGTTTTGCATTAGTTTATTAAATCGAGGCATTGTTTTGAGCCGCTGCGAGCGAGTGAGAGCTTCCTGTCTCCCTCTGTTATTTTGCCTGTGTTCCAACTTCCCCTCCAATTTCCTTCGTCATATCGGAGTGTGTGTTAGCTGGAGTAGATTTGGGTTGCTGGTTATGTCTCTAGTTCCTCTCTTTCCTGGCTAGAGGGCTGGATAAACTGCTACAGCTATTTGTCGATGAATATCGACTGTTAAGGTAACATGGGCCTTTAGAATAAGTCTGATGTTCTTGTTCCGTCGCCAGAATATAACACAAAATTATTGAATAAAAATACCGAACAGAGTAAAATAAATTTATACAATATAAACTAATAAAATGCACCTTTTTCTAAACTAATATTTTAATGTTAGATGTCTTCTCCATGTTTTGAGCGCGAGGATTCATCTTCAGGAAGACGGCTGTATGTGCAGGTATGGCGTACTGTGTTGTACGTGATGTAATTGACAATAAAAGGTTTTTATGAGATATAATTAAAATGTTCAAGACCAGTCATTACGTACTCATCAGAGACTTGGGCGTTAACAGCAAAAGATGAAAATAACCTACGCATTTTTGAAAAGGAAATACTAAGGAAAATCTTATGTTTATTGGACCGTGTATCATTGTAATTGTTGAAGAATAAAAGACCAACTTGATGTCACTTGTCATTTTATTTCACTTCTTATGTACTCAACATGTTTCAGACATTGATTTAGCCATCATCAGGAGCTTGCGACTGTGCTGTTGAATTACCACATCGGTCGTTTTGTTCTCGGTTCGTTGTGTGTTGGAGATTTGGTGCGGCTGGGTTGGAGTGGTGTCCGTGTTGCAGGCTGTCCCGAGAAAGAAACGACCGATGTGGTAATTCAACAACACAGTCGCAAGCTCCTGGTGATGGATATATTAATGTCCAAAGCATGCTGAGTACATAAGAAGTGAAATAAAATAGCAAGTGACATCAATTTGTTTTTTTTATTCTTCAACTAAGGAAGATATTTGGTCCTATCGATATTGACCATATATGGAGAACACGAAACAACATGGAGATTGACAAATTAATGGAACGCGCAGATATAGTGAGATTCATCAAGGCACAAAGAATCAAATGGCTGGGGCATATTCAAGGAATGGACCGAGCAAGACCAGCTAGGAAACTACTAGATTGGTAACCTATGGGAATTAGACCATTAGGAAGACCAAGACAATGATGGCAATAGGATGTTACGGAAGGTTTAAAAAAGCTGAGAGTTAAAAACCGGAAGCAAACAGCTAAGGACAGAAGTACTGGGAGAGACTTGGCCGAGTAGGCGAAAACCGACAAAGGGTTGTAGTGCCAAATGATGATGATTTAAAATGTTCAAATATTTTATACTTAGATATTTTATAAAAGCATTTTATTGTAATTCCAGCATGCAAAACACACTCTGCCATACCTGGACATACAACCGTCTTCCTGAAGATGAACCCTCGGCTTCGAAACATGTAGAAGACATAAACTAAAATATTACTTTAGAAAATGTGCATTTTGTTGGTTTATATTGCATGCACAGTGCAAAACAAATAAGGCGTTGTTGTTGCTCTCCACGCCATGAAGGTATGTATGGGGAATAGAGGTATATCTCCACTTATTCTCAACCTTTGCGTTAGATGGAGATGTGATTCCTAGGCTGCCCTATCCCCGAGAAAGAACCGTGGCACGTAATAATAGGAGGCTGGGCGGGCCCCAGAGCCGATGTGGAAGTGAGAAGAAGCTTTCTTGCCCGTTCAGGGATTCGAGCCCCAGACCGTTCAGCCCGTAGCCTAGTCTCTATGCTGACTACGATTCTCCGGGTCCGAAGTACCTAATATATCGTTCGAAAATGCTGCTTTGTTCAAATATTTAGGAACGACATTAGCAGGTGATAATTACTTTCTTGAGGAAGTCAAGACCGAAGTAAATATGAGGGAGTGGCTGCTACGTGTCAGTTCAGAATTACTGCGTAGAACCCCAGAATTGAAATAGACGAAGTTATAATTTTATCTCTAATTTTGTGCGGCCGTTGTGAAATTTAGTCTCTCATCCTTAGGGATCTTCGTTATCTGAAAACGGGGTGCAGAGGGATATATTTGGACCCAAGAAGGCGGGGGTGGCCGGAAGCTGGTTATAATTACGTAACGCTGTGCTCCACAATTTTTTGTACCCCTTTCTTCTGGCGGTTGCACAAATCTTACCTCAAAAGACAAATGTAGATTTTATGCCTTCCTTGTCAGAATCTCAGAATGCGGGGTAATAGCCTTATATATTTGCTTAACTGGACACTGGACATGTCTTGTTGTCGCTAATACTTACGACGTTTCGGGAACAGATTACTCCAATCTTCTGTTCGTGTTGTGTCACATAATTACAACGGGAGTAATTTTATTTCCCGAAACGTCGCGTGTATGAGGCATAATGAGTGGATTAGTGTCAATCTAAAGAAGGGTGTAATGAAATAACCACTGTCATAAACCCTTAGATAAATACAGGATAGCGATCTTTCTGAAAGCCATTCCGTTGTGTGCCTTACTAAACAAACCAAACTCATTCAGGGTAAAACAATACATGTTTTGAATTGAAATAAAACCGTGTTGCTTTAGACGGCATGAGCGTGGTTTGTACAGGATAACAGGTTACGGGAATGAATAATAGCAAACACTTACAGAATTAATTCTCTTAATTTCATTGCAAAACTCATTTCTGCTTCTCGGTGTTGTTCTAAGAGAGGCATGGTCACGTGATCTAGACGTTATGAAATTATTTGTTGTGATTAATGCGCTTTGATATGACTTCGTTGCTGATTCTGGTTTCTTGTCGTGTACGTTGTATTTAGTTTTATCGATCTATTTCCATGCCACAGTCTTCACTGGCCGGTAGAAGCTGCCCGTTGCTGTTCACGTTGCCGCTATCCTATCATCACGCCGCACATTACCATCAACAGCATGTAGCAGCACGTAACGTAGACCATAATAATGCACTACTTCGTATACTGATACGCCGACATAGTAATTTGTCGCCTTCCTTCGCTAATGTGAAATTAAATCAGAACAAAATAAATAAATATTAATAATTGTCCAACGAGATGCAACACAAAGCAGTCTATTTATTATTCTGCAAGTTTACTCTACATGTTTCGGGTGTCAACCACACTCATCATCAGGAGTACACAAAACTGCAACTACAGCCTCCTGTACTGGTCATGGTGTGCTGTGCATATACCTCCCTCCAGCGTGGCCAAGTGAGCTGCACAGCACAGCATGACCAGTACCGGAGGCTGTAGTTACAGTTTTGTGTACTCCTGATGATGGGTGTGGTTGACACACGGAACATGTAGAGTGAACTTGAAGAATAATAAATAGACTGCTTTGTGTTGCATCTCGTTGGACAATTATTAATATAGATCAGCGATGCACGGAACAATAAACGTAAAAAAATAAATATTCATACTTCTTAAATTTATATTGTAGCCTTTACGTTTGACAGCCGCTTTTCTTACGTACGAAAAAATACAAGACTTAGGAGCTTTAGATTCTGGGTGTAAGTGCGTGCAAATGCGCTACCACGTCACGTTTTGAGGAAGTTGAGGTGCTTTCGCGAAATTGGACTTAAAATATTTTACATATAAAGCTTCTAAAAGGCCATTCTTCGTAATCGTAACGTATATGGCGGAAAAGCAGGCAAGAAACGATTTCATAAGGTTGGAAAGACACTCGAGTACAACTAACTGATCCCAACTATATATATATATATATATATATATGAAGAATATTTAAACTTTATTAACCTCTTAAAGACTAAACGTAATCTGCTTTGTATAAAGAATCAGTCCGTACCGCGCTGTAAACACTTTCCACCACGGTTATAAAAACAAATCACTTAATGACGTATAAAGTAAAAGTCGCTCTCTGTTCTGAAATCCGTACAAAACACTGAAGGCAAAGCGAGCACCGTGTAGAATTTTTGAATGTTACCCCTGATGGTACGTAAAGAAACCGCTAGGCGTTGAAAGGTTAAGGTATATTTCTTTGTGAATTGTAAAATAGCAACATGGCGACCGTGACTTATTTTTTCTCTTTAGAATTCGGTTTGATGGCGGTAACTAATGAAGCATTAAACACGTGGAAATGTAAAGTCGTCCTCTTCCACGACACGATCTCATATAGACAGAGTAGGCTTATAACTCCACTCGCTGAGGTAGTGAAGTGCGTCTGTGAGTGAAGAGTGACAAGCAGGGCGACTTTACGAATCTCTTAATAATAATAATAATAATAATAATAATAACGATGAAATTCAGTTTATTAACGTGCAGCTGGTCTAACAATACGGGAGCCAGTTACAAAAAAACAGCACCTTTACATAAATGCGCAAATATGGGGATACGACACAGTGACGCAGTTACACAAACACAACGAGAACAAAACAGTAACAAACAAGGCAAGTGTGAGTACTGACTCAGCACCATACTAAAATGTTTTTCAAGTTCTAATAATATTCTGACACAAATACAAGAGCCCGCAATTTGTGAGCATTTGGAGTTGGTTAACATAAAATGTCTTTCAAACCATTGATAGATTTTCTAAACATGTTTACATCTCTGCAAAGTTTGCTGCTTTTACGTATCTAGCTGAAAACACGGAAAATACTGGGGAAGGGGTCTAACATTACGAACAGGAACACGGGAACAGCGATGTCCAGAACAATCCATTTTTTCAATAATAGTAATAATAATGCAAATCTTTCTCCTCTGAAATCCTTGCTAACATTATTGTTAAATGAGGCCTGACGGCTAGTCCCAAAACTAAACTTTCCCTTGAAACGGCTAAAGAGTTTCAAACGAAACACGCTCAGTAAATATGTGCTACTGGTGTCTGTTACAGTGTCCTCTGACGCCGTGGACTAATTTGACTGTCACCTGTATCGCCTAAAGATACGTCGAGTGTCAGCAGGTTTATTGGGAATTTCTGTACTGTCGTTAATTGATGTTTGGTGCGATCAGTGGCTATGGAGATTGCGCTATTCAAATTGATAGGCACGTCTGTTACGTAGTCAATTGAGTCGGCTGTGGATTATCGTTCATTGAAACAGCATCCTTTCTGCTGGACCATTATTGAATAAATTGTATATGCAGCCCTCACATTATTCTTCACTTCACGGACTCTGTTCTTCCTTACGATCATTATTTGGCAGATGTTTTGAATGTCTCCACATTTGAAGACTTTTAATTTACTTTTTGCTTTTGGCGTTCAGGTGGCCGTGCATCGTGATAAATTCTTATAATAAAACCAATTAGATGCACTAATTTCTCAAATTTATTTTTGGAATATAACTCTACATGTTTCGGACAGTTCCTCTGTCCATCATCAGGAGTTCTTCACTGTACACACAGCAATGGTATATGTCATACAGGTTTGCTGACAGCTTGCGAGCAGTATCAGCCTGTGTGACATATACCATTGCTGTGTTTACAGTGAAAAACTCCTTATAATGAACAGAGGAACTGTCCGAAACATGTACAGTTTTATTCCAAAAATAAATTTGAGAAATTGGTGCATCTAGTTGGTTTTATTATAAGAATTTACTTTTTGCAATTAGTTTGAATGAAGATTCACGTATGGAACTGTTTTTTTTTTGGCTAGTTGAAACGTAAATGTTAATCCGTCCCTGTCCACATCACTAATATGTATAAGGGGAGTAGAGGTGTAGATTCACTTATTCGTAGCCTCGGAATTAGCTGGAGATAAGTTATGTCGCGGCCGCTTTACCCCGCGGGGAGATCCCCTTGTTTCCCATTGAATAAGAGGCTGGATGGGTTCCAGGATCGGTGTGGACTTGTTTTGAAGAAGAGACTTCTCTTTCCCCTGCCAGTAATCGAACATCGGATCGTCCAGCCCATAGTCCAGTGTCTATACCGATTGCGCTATCCCGGATCATCGACTAGTTACACGTGCGAGTTTAACATTATAAAGACGAAGCGCTGACCGCTTTATTTAAAGACCCAGTCCGTACCGCGCTGTAAACACTTTTCATCTCGGTAATAAAAACTAATCAGTGTATGCTGTAAGTGGCACAAGTCGCTGTTTGTTCTCAGATAAATACAAAACATATAAATACAGTGTGGGCAGGGCGTACAGTTGTTGAGTGTTAAACTGTTGGTGCATCACGTGACCAGTATGCTTTAAAAGATTAAGGGAGCGCTGCAGTGAGCGAAGAAAATCTTAAATGGTGAGACGTAAGGATCTGAAAACAGACTGTATCCCTCTTCAAGCTACTATGCCGGTATTTAGTGGGAGACGTTGATAAACACTTCGGTGACGGTCCTGTGATGGGCGATTCGCTTTTTTATTGATACTTTGTGGTTACTGGGGTGAGAATATGCACAGGAATGACGAGGACGTAAGGTTGTGACTAGTCAAAGTACTGTCTTTGTACTGACGAGGTCCACAGGACTGTCACTAGCCCGATGCAAATTTGGACTGCGTGTCTGTAGCGCTGCCGTTGGGTCTACAATTTCACCAAGCGTGTACATGCATGTTAGTGTGCACCTTATTCACTTTACAGGCATTCGAAAGATCTGTGGCCGTAGGCTACAGAATTGTAGGGTCCTGGGCTTCGGTTTTTCGAAGTTCAGTAGCTCGCTCACCAGCTGTGAGGGGAATGTTGATGGAGGGTAATTAAAGGAAAGACAGTGGTGTGGCCTGTAATGATGTTCAGCCAAGCTTAATGAAATCGGCCAGTGGGTTCGGAACCTGCCTTCCTGGGGAGAGGGGGGGGGGTGAATATGTACCCAGATGATGCCGCAGGGACAGACTTAAGAAATAAGGATTATGGGCCAATAGCTGGGACGGGCTTATGAAGTAAGAATTGTGGGTCAGTAGCAGGGACGGGCTTATGAAGTAAGGATTGTGGACCAATAGCGGGGATGGGCTTATGAAGTAAGGATTGTGGGCCAATAGCAGGGACGGGCTTATGAAGTAAGGATTGTGGGCCAATAGCAGGGACGGGCTTTTGAAGTAAGGATTGTGGGCCAATGGCAGGGACGGGCTTATGAAGAAAGGATTTTGGGCCAATGGCAGGGACGGGCTTATGAAGTAAGAATTGTGGACCAATAGCAGGGAAGGGCTTATGAATTAAGGATTGTGGGCCAATAGCGGGGACTGGCTTATGAAGTAAGGATTGTGGGCCAGCAGCAGGGACGGGCTTATGAAGTAAGGATTGGGGACCAAAAGCAGGGATGGGTTTATGAAGTAAGGATTTTGGACCAATAGCAGGGACGGTCTTATGAAGTAGGGATTGTGGGACCAATATCAGGGACGGGCTTATGATGTTAGGATTGTGGGCCAATATCAGGGACGGACTTTTGAAGTTAGGATTGTGGGCCAGTAGCGGGGACGGGCTTATGAATTGAGGATTGTGGGCCAGAGCAGGGACGGGCTTATGAAGTAAGGATTGTGGGCCAGCAGCAGGGACGGGCTTATGAAGTAAGGATTTTGGGGCAATAGCAGGGACGGGCTTATGAAGTAGGAATTGTGGGCGAATAGCAGGAACGGTCTTATGAAGTGAGGATTGTGGGCCAATAGCAGAGACGGGCTTATGAATTAAGGATTGTGGACCAATAGCAGGGACGGGCTTAGGAAATAAGGAGTGTAGGCCAATAGAATCTTCTTCTATTTCTTCACAGTTTCTCTTCCACTTATCCTGTTTTCCGTTCTACATCTTTCTACTTCTCGTTTTCTCCATCTTCTTGTATTGCACTCTTTTATTTATCTTTTATTTTTCGTCTAGTCGTCTACTTCTTCACGTTATGAGATCTACCAATTGACAGGTTTACCTCTCTTCAGTAGGTCTCTTGTTGCGGCTACACGTCCTAGTAAGTTCCTCAAAGACCGCTCAGAGCGGAAGTGCCTTAGATCAGTGGTCCTCCTAACCTACAGAACACTGAAATGTCTTGTGTTTTCTTTCGGACTAGATGCCTCAATACTTCCAGCAGAAGGCAGTATTCTGGATCCCTCTTTTGAGGTCTCGGACTAACGTCGCTCATAATTCCTGGCGACCTCCGACCGGTGATATGGTTCACTGGTTGAATCCTAATGCAGCATGTGATATGAAGTGTTTAATTACGTCCTGTAGCGTAGATTGGATGTCTTAGGTGCTCAATGAATTCTATAGCACGTTAGAGACTATTGTCATGTTTCTGTCCACTGACTTTCAGAGCCGCGATATCTACATTGATGAAGCAACGAACTGATTGACAGGGGTCGATTCCCGACCGTCTTCTTAAAACGCCAAGACCTGCTCGTGTTCGCACACAGCCTCGCACTCAAAGGTTCCCGAGTAGAGTTGCATGGACATCAAGTTGATCGCCAACCTATTTGTGTTGCTGAGGTTAAGAATGTGTGGAGTTTTGCTTCTGCTCCCCCTCTACGTCTTTACGTTGTGCACAGACAACTTTTAACTTACCTCTAACTTCTCAGGGCATTGGTAAGGGAAGAGGGAAATGTACTTATGACGTTCTGCATCCAAACTTGTCGTTACATACGCTTTGTTTTCTTCATCCTCGAATATGTCATTCTGGCGAAGTTACAAATAGCTCTGGCATCATAAGGTGCACAGTTTGCTAAATTTCACATGAAACATCCCTGTTGATGTGGCAAATACAATATCTATAAATATTCACAATCAACAACCAACTTACTTGTATCAATAATTGTCCAACGAGATGCAACACAAAGCAGTCTATTTATTATTCTGTGAGTTCCCTCTACATGTTTCGGGGTGTCAACCACACCCATCATCAGGAGTACACAAAACTGTAACTATAGTCTCCAATACTGGTCATATTTTTTGTGCGGCTACCTCCCTCCAACGTAGCCAACTTGGCCACGATGGAGGGAGGTAGCTGAACAGCACAGCATGACCAGTACCGGAGGCTGTAGTTAAAGTTTTGTGTACTCCTGATGACTGATGTGGTTGACACCCGAAACATGTAGAGTGAACTTGCAGAATAATAAATAGACTGCTTTGTGTTGCATCTTGTTGGACAAGTATTGATATAGATCAGCGATGCACGGAACCATAAACATAAAATTAACCAACTCACTTATAAATATTTTTACTTATATGGCAGCTAGTTTCGACCCTCAACTCGGGTCTTCATCAGGCCATAACACAAAAACCGTAAACATGTAGAGGAACTTTGTTCAACGCCAGTCGGTTGTCATTATGAATATTTATGGATATTGCTGCTTGCCGCTGGGCACCCTGACCGCAGTGATCACCACTGCTGGATGTAAGTAACTTGTCTTAATGTTCTGCGTTGTTTGGGCCAGATCAGTTTCGCCGACAAGTTGATGTGTGAACACAAGCACACGCACGCACACAATTATGCACATTTATGAGGCCCACAGCGTATTCCATGTGTAACAGTAGAATCAGTCACATACCCTCCGATGTTCAGGTCCGCTATGTTTCCGGGTTCACAAAACTTATCAAATCGATATGGGCGCATCTTCGTCTTTCGAACTGTAAAGGGGTTTAGTTCTAGCATTTTATTAGCTTGCTATCTTGCCTGATCAGTATGCATGAATTACGCCAAGCGTCACGGAATTGTTTGACGCAGCGGTGACGCTCGTGACTTCAGTTACATAAGTACCCAGTTCGAATCTGATCTGTAGAATGACAATACATTTTAAGTTTTAAACAGTTACTGCATTAGCCTGCGGCGAATTTTGGAGTATTGTAGTGAAATAGGTTACGGTAACTTCCTTATCATCGTTTATTGATGAAGTACAAAAAGGTGGACGCGATACATTCTGAAGAGCAGCGAATTTTACACCAGCTTAACGCCTCCTGACATGAAGACGTGTTTTTGAAATGGTTAATAAACACGTCTGTTTAGGGAAGTAATGCGCCAGAAAACGTAAAAGGTTAACAAAATTCTCTGATTGTGTATCAAAAAATTATTATTACCAGAGAGGGTAGAAAGGTATTTAATCCGGCATACTCGAAATTGTAGTAGGCTGTATAATCTATGAAATAAACAAGTATGGAAAGTGTTACATTGCGTAAAGATTTGGCACTTGCGATCTGTTATTTCTCCTGGGTTTTCATTTAGTTGGTTGGGATATTTCCCCATGCTTCGTGTGATATTGCCTGAGTTTCTACACTGATCTCCTTCCACATCTGCATTTAGGACATCTTAATTAGATTGTGTCCATGCAGTCCGCAAGTTCTTTCAATTCGCGTGTGCCATAGGCGCTAATCTTCCCGTCTCACGAAGAACCTCCTCCCATCTTCCACACACTTTTGCTTGTAAATGAAGGCCACGGAAATTTAGCGCGTTATTTTCGTGCATTAGTACCGGCTGGTCTCTTACAGACACGGAGGGTGAAGAGCATGTCGAAGTGTTCGGTGTGTGTGGGTGTGTGTGTATGCGCGTGAGTGTGTGCGTATGTGTGAGTGCGTGAGTGTGGTGTGTGTATGTGCGTGAGCGTGTGCCTGTGTGTGTATGTGCGTGAGTGTGTTTGTATGGTGTGTGTGTATGTGCGTGAGTGTGTGCGTATGGTGTGTGTGTATGTGCGTGAGTGTGTGCGTATGTGTGCGTGCGTGAGTGTCTGTGTGTGTAGTGTGTGTATGTGCGTGAGTGTGCGCGTGTGTGTATGTGCGTGAGTGTCTGTGTGTGTATGTGCGTGAATGTCTGTGCGTGTGTGTATGGTGTGTGTGCGCGCGCGTGAGTGTGTGTGTGTGTGTTTGTGTGTGTGTATGGTGTGTGTGTGGTTTGTGTGTATGTGCGTGAGTGTGTGTGTGGTGTGTGTATGTGCGTGAGTGAGTGTGTGTGGTGTGTGTATGTGCGTGAGTGTGTGTGTGTATGTGTGAGTATCTGTGCGCGCGTGAGTGTTTGTGTGGTTTGTGTGCGCGCGCGCGCGAGTGTGTGTGTGTGTGGTTTGTGTGTATGTGCGTGAGTGTGTGTGTGGTGTGTATGTGCGTGAGAGTGTGTATGTGTGAGTGTCTGCGCGCGTGTGAGTGTTTGTGTGGTGTGTGTGTGCGTGTGCGCGTGTGAGTGTGTGTATGTGTGTGTGTGCGTGAGTGTGTGAGTGAGTGTCTGTGTGTGTGTGTGGTGTGTGTGTGTGGTGTGGTGTGTGCGTGAGTGTGTGTGTTGTGTGTGTGTCTGTGTGTGGTGTGTCTGTGTGTTTGTGTGTGTTGTGTGTGTGTGCGTGAGTGAGTGCGCGAGTGTCTGTGTGTGTGGTGTGTGTGTGCGTGAGTGTGTGTGTGGTGTGTGTGTGTGAGTGTCTGTGTGTGTGTGTGTTTGTGCGTGATTGTTTGTGTATGTGTGTGTTTGTGTGCGTGCGTGTCTGTGTGTGTGTCTGTGTATGTGTGCGCGTGAGTGTCTGTGTGTGTGTGTGTGTTTGTGTGTTGTGTGTGCGCGTGAGTGTCTGTGTGTGTTTATGTGTGTGCTTGAGTGTGTGTGTGTGTGCGTGAGTGTGTGTGTGTGCGTGTGCGTGAGTGTGTGTGTGTGTGTGTGTGTGTGTGTTTGCACCGCGACCATTCGATTTCAGCTGAACCCTGCTGTACACCGGACAGCGTTCTGCGTCGTGTCAAGTAACACTGCTTTGAAGTGTTTTACCCCATTTGACGGTGACACGCATCTGTGAACACTTAACGTCTAGGATATGGCAGTGTATTGTACATTACCGGCTTTGTTATTTTAAAAAAAATCTCACTAACGAGAGGTTAAGCGCGAATTTCTTTTCTTTCTTCACAGGGCGTATATAGTGTTGGTGTGCGTGTCTCTCTCTTTCTCTGTCTCTCTCTCTCTCTCTCTCTCTATATATATATATATATATATACACACACACACACACATAAACTTACATAAATGCACACACACACACATATATATATATATATATATATATATTGTTTTGCTAACCGTGCTTGTCAGTATAATCTTAGTAATTAACCAACCTAATGCACAAATTCTCGTTTTATAATAAGCTTATAATTATATTCCTCTACATGTTACAAGCACAATGCGCTCATCATCAGGAAGTCAGAATTTTATTATACAGCATCTGGTATCATCACAACTATAGGTGGCCGTCCGTTGCACAGGTTGAGAGAGGACTGGGCACCGAACAGCCACCTACAGGTGTGATGATACCAGATGCTGTATAATACAGTTTTGACCTCCTGATGATGAGCACATGGTGCTCGAAACTTGTTGAGGAATAAAATAAACTTATTATAAAACAAGAATTTGTGCATTAAGTTGTTTAATTTCTAAGATGTTATATATATATATATATATATATATATATATATATATATGCATGCTTCAGAGCTGTATTTTATTTGAATACTTCATCAGTGCCTAGAGATTCCGAATGCTTTGACAATTGGGCCGGTGCTGGGGCCCACCCACCCCCCTTTACAATTGCTATCGGTTCTCTATCTCGTAGGTAAAGCCGTCGGGGGGTACATTGACCACTCAACACAATCTAACCTCGTGGTTAAAGAAAGAGTGGAGCTATTCATCTGCCCTTGTGGGACTTAATAGTCTCTTCTAGGGCGAACTTTAGCTTTTACTTTCAGTGGGCCGAACTGAGTAGTTATTGGCCTTACGAGGGCCGATCCTCTCCCCGAAAAGTTGTTTTAATTTTTTATTCAAAGACTGGGCTATGGAAAAGTTAGAATACTGGAGGACTGTAGGCGCCATAAGTACTTACTTTGTGAAGCTTGCGGCTTAAACAGGATCATTAACCAACCGCAGAATCAAACGGAATTTGATTGCCGTCCATAGACACCGTATCGTGTACGCCATGGTTTTCAACCCGCGGCCCGCCGGCTTGTGTTATGCGGGCCGCCGCCACATTTCTGAATTATAATTCCGACATGTCAGAAGAGCAGTTTTTCTGTAGGGAGCTTTGAAATGTTAAAAGCAATGCATTGCCTCCTCAAATCCGTTGTATTACAATTACAGTTCCACTCATAACAGTAGAATAACGAAAGTAACTCCGACGTTTCGTCTCAGAACCCTGAAGGACACCGACCAAAGAGCCGAATAGCGACTTATACCGAAATATGTTATCTTGAAGCAAACTCTCAGTTCCCAACACTTTAGATTTGAGTACTTGGTTGTTAACATCGCGGGAGGAAAGGAAGCTGAGGGTGTTTGAGAACATGGTGTTGAGGAGATTATTTTGACCGAGGAGGGACGAGGTAATGGGGGAATGGAGGAAAATGCATAACGAGGAGCTAAATGATTTGTACTCCTCACCCAATATTGTGCGGGTGATAAAATCGAGAAGAATGAGATGGGCTGGGCATGTGGCGCGTATGGGTGAGGAGAGAGGGGCGTATAGGGTCTTGGTGGTGAAGCCGGAGGGAAAGAGACCACTGGGGAGACCTAGGCGTAGATGGGTGGATAATAGTAGGATGGATCTCCAGGAGGTGGGATGTGGGTATATGGACTGGATTGGGCTGGCCCAGGATAGAGACAGGTGGCGGACGCTTGTGAGTGCGGTAATGAACCTTCGGGTTCCGTGAAATGCGGG
>Ga0123354_10009836_pt1 | contig 14690 bp, 8 predicted proteins | sample TergutLab28metaG_2_FD_97872 | JGI IMG/M metagenome (GOLD analysis project Ga0123354, IMG submission 97872) | Labiotermes labralis P4 segment gut microbial communities from Petit-Saut dam, French Guiana - Lab288 P4 | ecosystem: Host-associated > Arthropoda: Insects > Digestive system > Gut ... | reverse complement strand
TCCAAGAACAATACAGCCAATGTGGTAGTTCTACAACATAGTCGCAAACTCCTGAAGATGGACATATTAATGCCCGAAACATGTTGAGTATCTAAGAAGTAAAGTAAATATAACAAGTGACATCTAGTTGGTTTTTTTATTTTTCTCTTGTAACACATAATTCAAAGTAGCTTTTTCCACTGCACGGCACACTGACTGACTAAGCTGGATGTAGCCTTCATTGAGAACCTGATAGCCACTCAAGTGTTAACAGAAATTCGCCCTGCCTGTTTCACTGGAGGTCCAGAATTGAAATCTTGAACCATAAACCAGCTACACCGACTGTTTAGAGTGAGGGTTTACTTAGTTTTTCTACAGTATATGAGGATGGTACCTCAAAATTAAGCCAGAAGTGCTTCCCATATCCTTTCCAAATCACCACTCTGGAATCACCGGATCGTTACAAGCTGTGGGCCAAGCTTATAACCTGAGCTATTAAAAATGATGATAAAAATTAAAACTGAATAACAATTCCCCCATTAACTGCTGTAATGTGCAGGCTGTTCATAAAATATTGGTACAGGGGAAACCGCCAATAACGACATCGGTTTATGCGACACCTCTATAGCGTCAGATGCTCTGTGGTGCCAATTAATTCCCCACTGTTAGACATAACATTATACTACTCGGACAGAACAACGCTCGTTTACAACGAGACAAAATATTCGGTACTTTTCATGACGTTATAACCGAGTTCGACTGTGACTGCAAAAACAAATATATACACACAAAAATTTGCAGAAGTGAGTAAATTACTATGGCCATCACTTTTTGCTCCTTCTTAGGTTATAAAAAGTAGAACAACATTCTAATACAACACAGACGTTTAGAATGGAAAGAGGAGAAGCGCAAGAAGATGACAATGAAGTGAGAGAAGCAACAAGAGCTTAGAAAATAATTTACGAAATTATAAATAGAACTGTAAATATAGCTTAAGACTAAATGAGGAAAAAATACTGGAAAGGAAATGGGTTTCAGTGAAAGCAGTTTAGTTGTTCTTGCATGTAGATTTCTGTTATAGACGACAGGTTTTGGGATTTTGTAAACTGTTTGCGAGACTGCCACAGAAAGTTAACGGTGTGCTATGCTGACCTTACAAAGAGCATAGTTTCGCTATCTGCTTTAACAGCCAGAATAAACTGTGTGCGTCATATTGGTCTCAGAACATTTTGAAAAAAAAAAGTACCGCACAAACTTTCTTTCTAACAGCTTTCCGATAAAAGTTGTGTGATTATTCCCTGTAGGAGAGATTATTTTGATTTGAAATTGTGGAAGGATATAATTTGAATATCATAAGTTGTTACAGATGAGAGCGAAATCTTCGACTCGCTCTCCTGGTTAAGAATGCATGCAGTTTTACCTTCGTGCCTCTTTGTGTGGTGAATAAGCACAAGGATAGCTTTGCTTTCCTTACACTCTTTCCTCGCAACTATGCTACGGTTACTAGTTCGAATTTCCATATCTCTTGGCGGTTTTCTGTTGTTTCAGCATTGTAATACATTAATTCATGTTGGAAAAGTTGCGTTACATATCTGCTATGTTAGAATAAATTCTGAGGAATACGCGAATTCAGTGTTATAGTAAGAGAACTCAGAAACTGAAATGGAAAAAATAATAATGATTATATGACAAAGCTCAGTCGATACTTTATGTATTACCAGGTTTAATTTTCAATAATTCTGCATTCTATCATTTGAATGCATTTCTTTGTTTTATATGGACTTCAGAACAGACAGAGATTACTGTCCTGTGCGGCATTAACTGAGTAGGATTTGTAATGGAAATTGAGAGGGTTGAATGTGTGATAAGAAGTGAAACTTTAAGCAACATTCAGTTTAAGTTAGTCTTTAAATTTAGTCATCTGTCCCCATCGCGAGAGCCATGGTTCGATCTCGGTCCATTCCATGTGAGGTATATGGTGAGAAAAGTGACTTTGAGTTAGGCTGTTACAGTACTTCGGTGTTCTCCACATAATATCATCCTTCATTGTTCCTTACTCATCTTGATATTAATAATCCTCGTGTCGATAGGATAAGCTGACAAAGGCTAAGAACTTTCAGATGAAGTAACGCTTGTTCGGATTAGAGGAGGTAGAACGAGAAGCTTTTAGTCTTCATCGTTTTACTTCCGACTAAATAATTTAAGTTACGCCACTATCATCCCCAGGCATAGTTGGTAGTAAAATACCTTAAAACGGACCTTAGAAACCGTGTGAGAATGTGAACTGTATTCAATGGACGTGGATTAGAGGCGCGTTTAAATCCCGGCGACGTGCCTCTTCAAATCGCGCAGTCCCTCTTTCAACATCACAAATTCGTTCGTGTCAATAAACAAAAATATTTTTTCGCTCTTTATATTTACTTTGATAACATAACTCTATGTACCGGTAATATGTGAACTCCTAGATTCAAAACTGTTAGATACATGCAGTATGTCCCAGCACACTCCAATCCCAGCACACCCCAGTCCCAGCACACCCTATCCCAGCACACTCCAGTCCCAGCATACACCAGTCCCAGCGCACCCCAGTCCCAGCACACCCCAGTCCCAGCACACACCAGTCCCAGCACACCCCAGTCCCAGCACACCCCATCCCAGCACACCCCAGTCCCAGCACACACCAGTCCCAGCATACACCAGTCCCAGCGCACCCCAGTTCCAGCACACACCAGTCCCAGCACACCCCATCCCAGCACACTCCAGTCCCAGCATACACCAGTCCCAGCGCACCCCAGTCCCAGCACACCCCAGTTCCAGCACACACCAGTCCCAGCATACACCAGTCCCAGCACACCCCAGTCCCAGCACACCCCATTAAGTGTGTCTCGTCCTATTCCAGCTTCGCCCTCTCGACTTTCCTATTGCGCTCAAATCCCACCACAAATCCGGAAAGTGAGTGGAGGGCTTCATTCGGATTTGTAGACTGTCCTAATGTCCAGTCAGTCAACGGTTCAGCATATTTTACCGGTCAGGCTGATTCGACAGATCATTTCGCGATTTAATGCAAAATGACCTGGCCTTGGAGCGACCGTTTCGTGGGCTTCGTCCGAGTGGCAACTACGACGCGAAGATTTATTACCACTTACAGGTGTTGGACAGCGAAAATTCGGCTTCCGGCAGCACAGGCGCAAATTATAAACGACAAAACTCTTCATTTCGGCTCTTTGTAACAATTCGCTCCCCCGCTAAGAGAGAGAGAGAGAGAGAGAGTTTCTGGCCTCGCTTCTCAGGGACACCTCACATTCGTAATGCTGAGTGCCATGAAACGTGTTCAATTAAGTATTGTCTTAGGGTGATAAGCCAGGGATTCGAACTTTGACTTGCTCTGCTACAGAACGTAGAGAAAAATTAAATATGCATTTTATATGTAATACTGTTTCGATAAGTGTATCAGTTTTCAGCGTAATTAGACGAAAGTGGTGCAAGCGCCTGAAATGTTATGTAGGCGTTTTAACTTCAGGCCCACAGCAGCAGCAGCAGCTGTTCTGCTGCTTAGTATACATTTCGTGCGTAAAGCCGTCATTAGGACTCCTTATATTTGTGTAAAGGTAAACAGTGCCGTTACAGGCCCTGAGTGGTCCAGAGGGTTCCAGGAAGTTAACTTTCCCACATTACATGACAACGGCACAGGATGGTGGTAAGGTTGTCAGCCCTACGCACCGGCCGCCTTTACCCCCAGGATATGCTGCTGGTACTCATTTCTGCTAGAGGCTGATTCGGTCCCAGGGTCATAATGCGATCGGAATGATTTTATGTCAATGAAAAATTCCAATCACACCATTTTGAATCGAACCAGCGACCTTCCGATTTGTAGCACAGCACCTTAAATGCTATGCCACCGCGGTCCCCCGTTATATTTGTGTACAATACAGAATTGATCAATACGTTTATGTGTGTACATTCATATCAGTTTGTTTAAATAATTTAACTTTGTCATATTTTCTTTAGCATCATTATTCCAAAGAAATACTCGTTGAAGAACTGGCTTCTTATTCAACACTCTACACAGATTTATTCTGAGCCTTTATTAACGTAATTTGTTTTGTGTATTTTTGTGTTGCTTATTCAGTGTGGCGATTGGCTATGGGCTGGAAGGTCGGGTTCGATTCTCATCATGAGCAAAAACTTGTCTTTCGCCAATGAACCTACAAAAACTCTATCGGCCACTTTCCTCAGACGTAAATCGGACGATACGTGCAGCCGGCCACTCGCCTACACCTCTTAGCGGGGTTAAGAATGCGTGGAGCCTTACCTGTACTCTGTCACGCTTCTTCATGGCGTAGAATTTAATGAAACACACGTCATCAAGCCTTAGAAGCATGAAAGTCACTTAAATAATATTTAAAACTTCAGTTTCTACCTCACAGAAAACATTGTACCTCCATTACAAAGCCAACCGGTTAATGCTGTTTATAAAACAATTGTTTCATTTAAGAAACCTACAAAACACATTAATTCACTTTTTAGGCAGTATGCCGACATTTCTAATGTTCAAGCAGGCGGTGCACATACTAATACAGTGTTCAATCAATATGACTTCCATATAAAATGTTATTTTTCTCTTTTGTGACGACAGAGTTAGGAAAACCCGCACCCTGCTCAGTTCAGTAGCAGTTCGTCCTGTCAGGTCTAGTGTTTCAGTGGGTAGTGACGTTAATGGGTCGAGTGGATCACCTAAATGAGTCGCTGTCGCCACTGGCCTTCCAAGCGACAGAAGTAAACAAAACAAACATCATGTGGGCTGCATATTGTCGCAACAAACCACAGTGACAGACATCACACCAGTTTACTGGTTTAAACACCAGAAATACTCCCGCGAAACAGACGCCAAATGGAAATGTCGTGTCGTGTCGTGACACGACCAGTGGCCGACTGCGTCGTAGACTTCGGTGAAGATAATGTACCAGCTGGAACCAAATCAACAGGCAGTGTCAAATTATTCTGTACTTCACATATCATGTGAGTGGGCATGTAGCCTTTATCGTGTTTCAGTTTTCATGTGTTAAATATACATCATTATTTTGACAAGGCCCTTCCTCCTGTAATCCAGTCGAATACACACACAGACAACCTTCTAACCATTGCGTGGATAGGCTGCTTCTCTTTGGGGGTGGGAATAAAGGGAACGGAAATTTAATTCTGCCTGCTAATTTCCAACCAGAGCCGCCGATAAGAATGCTAGAAGCGAGGATGTTCGCAACAGCCCACCACTTCGCCTTTCACTAAGCTGAAAGAATCCAACTCGCTTCCACACACCATCTACGTATTCATCATCCATTTCAATACTATACTATCATGCAATCTAAGCCTTCCTGCATATTGTCTATGCATTTTTTCTTTTATTGCTTGCTTGCTGTATATAACTATCATTCTTGATTTTACTCTTCTTATATTACAAATAGGGGCACACGGTGACGCAGTTGCTTGAGACACTCCGCTACAAGTCGGAAGGTCGCGGGTTCGATTCCCGATGGTTTCACTGGAATTTTTCGTTAACATAATCCTTCCGGCCCTGGGGTTGACTCAGCCTCTAACAGAAGTGAGTACCAGGAATATTTCCTGGGAGTAAAGGCGGTCGGTGCCTAGGGCTGACAACCTTACCACCTTCTTGTGTTGACTGTCTTGAAATCTGGGAGCCTCAACCTTCTGGAACCCTCAGGACCTGCCAGGATTGTACAGGGATTTCTTTACCTTTATATTACAAATCAAAAATACTTTGGTAACCGAAAAGTAAGCTATTTTTTCCCCGTATTTCTGATGTGCTGATTTGAAGTATGGATAAAACATTTTTGCGCTTTGAAATTTTTTGTGATAAATTTGATGGCCACTTTCTTACATACGTTTAAAGAAATAAGCGTCCTTAGTGAGTTTTGTAGGAATCAGAGGAGAGAAGCTGTGTATAATGTGAGAATATGTTTCATTAGTGAATACGCGTTTGTTTGTAAGTAAATAACGTCATTGTTGGCAAATTCATAACACGTTCGAAGTGTGTATAAACTGCGTCTTGCATAAAAATAAGGAAAGGTAACATGACAAAAGTCTGTGTATGTTGGAAGTTTTTGGCTGCCATTTTCACGAGCCGCCCATCAAACCCAGCTAATTTCGTCAATAGATTGTTACTGAAAGGAATATTATATCAGCAGAAATTGGCTGATACACATTTGAGCTTGGTTCTGATATGCACCGTCGAATAACTATTGGTGTTTGCTCGGTCCATTATTCAATAAATCCGCCACAGTCTCGCTTGCTGCTTACGGCTGTACAATTTTGCGTGCAATTAATACTGAGGGATCGAACTGTAGCGACTGGGAAGCATAAATGTCACGGCATACAGCAGGATGCTACAGAGTCGGATTAAGTGAAGTTCCAGACAATTGTTACGTTATATTCCATCACAGATGCATTATTCAGAGGACTAATGAAATAGCAACACTACATAAATTGGATACAACCTCGAAGTTTGCTTTATAGAACACACGTTATTATTCAAAGTTAGCTCAGATCTCTGAAGACACGGATTTCTCGAGATGTCAGGCTTTTCTGATGTTAAAATTGTAAATCTCAACTGTGTTTTGTAGTGTGTTGCTTTGATTCATTGCTTATCATGTTCCTACTTGCTTCGGATTCCAACATTTTCTTGTCAACGAAAGTAATGCTATCAGAACACGAAGTGTTAACCTTTTGGCGCCGGAATTATTTTTTTAATTTTAGCACACCCTGTATATAAAATGTGAATAATACAGGAACCAAATACGTTAGAATTATAAAACAAACAGCATTTTGAAGAGAAAAAAACGGAGAGTATATACCGTGTTTAAAATATTCAGTGCCTATATTTGTTGAATAAATATATAAAATGCAAATTTAGAGGTTAGCGGTGCGGTACGACCACTATAGTTGACATTAGACGTCAAAAGGTTAAGGGACCGACACCGTTGGATACATTAGGTGACGCTGCAATGTGCAGTGGTAGCCTATCGGGTAGCCACTGGCCTCCATCTCTTGCAGATGGCAACCCTTTAATACAGCCCAGTTCTGTCCATTTCAGAATGCTAAATATTTTCTTTAAATAGGTTTTCACACTCTCTTCTCGCTTCGTTTTTCTTCTAACTTGAAACTTTTTATCATATTTTTTATCACAGAATGTCGGTATTCAAGTTTAGTAGCAACCCGCGCTACACTTACAAGAAGTCGCGACTCTTAGTGTCGGGTCACACCAGCAGAGCTAAGCGACGGTCCTACGTCGCTATGTTTCTCGTTATATAATATAATATCCTTCGATCGTGCCGACTGGAAATCTCTGGGCCATTTACTGTGAGTAAGTGGGCACCACGAGAACAGTTTTATTTTCCTGTCATGGATGGGTGTTCACAACTTGAACTGACGCCGAGTGGCCGTTAAATAAATATAAAATGTCTCCAACATGAACCTGAAATACTGCAGCTCGAGGGATGAATTATATTATTGTTTTAGCTGCGTTAATTCGAGTCTGGACTCCCGAATTGTGTGATCGGATTTTTTGTGGTCTTTCTCTTGTATCCCCACCTGATTACTTGTTTGATGGTTTGCATCTTAGCCAGTTTATTTCCTTTTTACTGCACATCATCATTCACGCACATCGTTTAATAGTAAAAGCAACTTGTGTTTGATGTAGCATCCTAAAATAACATATGCGAAACTTACATCGACAAGTTTTTCCTACAGAATCTTGTGTATACTACCTGCATTACACGCCTGTCGGAGACTTTGCCTGTCTTTCCAGTAATGTTGCTGCGTGACATCCGCCCTGCCTAATGAGAGTACGGACGCTGCACAGCAGTGGATCTCTGAGATCGGTATTTACTGACGCAACCACTGCTCCTCCAAAGCCACCTTGTTAGCTATATTCGCAGCACTTGTAGCCAAAGCGAGGGAGGCCGTACTCAATGGGTCCAGAAGTTATTTAAGTGTTTTTCCAAAGTTTTCTGAGGATTTTATAGCTGATACTCTGCAGCTGCGAGGATTAACCATTCACGATTGACCAACTTTCATCATAAATTTTGACAGTTTAAAAAAAAAACTCATATTTTAATCAGCCGGACTCCATTCTCATCTACTCTCAAAGTCCGTGTCGTTGCTACGAAAAATGGACTGCCCAACAGCCACGAAGTCTCGGCCCCAATATTCGATAAGCTGTCTCTCTTATCTCCTTCATTTGTAAAGTTTCGGGAATTCGATAAGATTTAGTCGGTCTCTGGAAAATTATGGTTCGTTGTACCTCACCACAAACATAAACCAGCCACTGCAAATTCGTAGAACCGATATGTATATTATAAAGCTTCATACGTAATAAGGAACCGTTTATCTAAAAATTAAAATATTTCTACGCAAAGAGCTCGATTTCATTTGATGTATTTTTGTCCGTGCGTCGTAGTATAAGTGTAGAGAAGAAAACCAACTAGATGCTGCTGAATGCTTTACTGCACTTATAATCTGCTCAACATGTTTCGGGCACTCATATGCCCATCATCAGGAGCTCGAGACTATACTTGTGTTATTGCCGCATATGCAAGGCTGAACAGATATAGTAAGTGCTAGGTAGCGTTATATGTGTTCCGTGTTTGTGGGAGTTATATTATTGTATGTCTTTGGCTGTGAGGCGGGTAGACTGTGTTAAATGTGCATATAAGTGCCCGAAACATGTTGAGCAGATTATAAGTGCAATAAACCATTCAGTAGAATCTAGTTGGTTTTCTTCTCTACACTTAAGCTCGATTTCATGTTTGTAATTGTTATTGAAACTAATTATGTGGAACTTCATATAGTAGTAAATAATAAACACATTCACATTCACATTCCAACAAGAAATAGATTCTGAATATCTAATGTTACACAAGTAGAAATTCTGCAGAACTACCTTAAAATCGTAAGGTAGTGGTTCTCTACAGCGGAGGGAATTACGCAATTTAAGTTGTTCACTACATTTCGTAATTGTTAAATCACTATTTTGTTACGCGAAGTATGTAAATGCCAACATTTATACGACCTAGTGTCATTAGTTCTTCCTTCTGGATAATAACAGAACTGCAGCACTGGTGCTGTACCAACATTCACCTCCTCTCTAGCCGTTCTGGCACTAGTGCAGTTTGGTAGTAAGCCAAATCAAACAATGCTGAAAAAAAAGGTTTTGAGCCAGATATTGTATTTATTTTATTTAGGCTCTTTATAAGAACATGTGGTTTTATTTGTCAGTCTTTGCAAAAATGTTCGTCATTACATTCTGGAGGGAAGCATGTGAAGATAGAAACGTAATAAACAAAGAGCTTTAAGCTGCTGGCCTGTTTCGGTTACAAGTGTTGAAAATTTTTCTTCTGTCGTCGCATGGAAAGCTTTAAGGCTTCTTGTAAAATTGGGTATAGGCATACTGAACTGTGGCAGAGTAACTGCGTGAGTTGTCTTTCAGGCTGTCTCTTAGATCACCCTTTTCTTTTCTCTGGTATGTATTTTATTGCTGTATTGATATCTGGTACTCCCTGTTACGCCATAATATCTCCATCATGCTTGCGATTTCTCGTTTCGTATCATGCAACATCTCTGAGGAAACACATTTCTGCTGTATCGCTTCCTCTTGTATGTTCTATGTTCTTTTTTTAAAGTCTACCCTGAAGATCCGCGTGAAAGTTAGCTATAGCTGCGGTATTGCTATGTAACTATTAACTTCTACCTGTATTGTGCGTTTGATAAATTCCTACATTTTTAAGTGTGTTTAATTTCATTCATATTAATATTTTTGTCTCCCTCGTGGAATACGCTTCAGTCAAGTTAACTGTAATACAGTATATTTTCTTTTGTTTTATTATGTAAAAGACGTTTTTAATGTGTTGTCTCTCAGAACTAAAAAAAAAAAAAGTTTTTGGAATGTCAATGTTTATGTTATTTTGTAAGCTCATGGTTCCGTGCATCGTAATAAAAACCAACCAGATGCAACAGTATGCAGATATTTATTTACTGCCAAGTCACTCTTTGCAGTAAACAAATATCTGCGTACTGTTGCATCTGGTTGGATTTTTATTAACATTGTTTATGTTATTCTTTATTAATTTACGCTTTAAAAAGTTCATTTGGCTCCGCAGAGACTCCGTTCTCTACAGTCAGCACAGATTCGATCACCGGCAACTAATGGGCGCTATCGTTAACATTATGTAGCGCTAAAGCAGCTACCAGCAGAAATCATAAGACTATGTTATAACACGAATGTCGAGCTTCATAACTGTTGTACTGTGCGGGGAAACCAGTTCAGTGTGGATCCCACGCTAGCGGCTGGCTTGTCGAGCCAGCTCCTTACGACTCATTTCCAATGGTATTATCTTTCACGTTGCCTTAAATAGCACCAACCAAAGGTTTGTTCCTAAATCGCTCATTTGCGACAAAAGAGTCACATCTCAAAATTTGGCATTTTTAGTTATTGCTATAGAAAGAAACGTTTGCAAACGCACTTTTAACAGGTATAGTGTCATAACGCAGTTTGCAAAACTAGCCGCTGGAGAGCAGTTGTGTCGTCGTTGTACTCATAGAAAATTATAGCACTTCAAAACCTTTAAACTTTTCTCCAGAAAAATCACAAATTTTGAGTTGTGACACTGTCGTTGTGACACTGTCGTTGTGACACTGTCGTTGTGACACTGTTGTCGCAAATGAGAGATATTAACAGTTCTTAAGAACAGTCTCAATTTCATAAGCTGCTCGCAATTGAACTAAATTACGTTCGTGACTATGAAGTACGCTGTAATGCAGAGGGCATTTGATATCGAAATTAATGTAATAAATAAGTCCCACAAAATGTCGCATCAATATTATATTCTTTCGTAAACTGTTGCTGTGAATCTGCGTGTAGTGCTGCAGGCAATCCATTGCTATCTTGTGTCATAGATGAGGTGTGGTTTAACTAATACTCAGAGTAACAGCTAATTGTCAGCGAGGAGTGTGATGTGCTCTATGTGCAACAATACTAATCCGACCCATCTTCCTTTCGGATAGAATAATTGTTAGTAAGTTACATACTGCAACACTTGACCACCACCACCACTATCAGCGTTAGCTTTCCTTTTTTCAGAATTACGAGGCATATTTTTGTACAGATTGCATCCGCGTTACATCCGTCAGATGAGCAACAAAAGTTTTAAATGCAGCTTTGTTCGTAAATTTTGACTTATAGAAAGTACACAATGCGTTGTTTATACGGATATTTATTACATACGCATTTTCACTTAAAAAATCGTATCCTACGCCTAGCTGCGTTGGTAAGTTGCTGTAATATTGGAAGCCACATTATTTTTTTCGCGCTGATGTCTTGTGTTTTGTTCTGTGAGAAAATGTCTAAACATAATTTACATAATTTGGAATCTCTGTTGGGGCCACCTTCCTCATTTCAGGACTGTACTCTAAGGGATTTGAATGTCGTTTTTATTTGACAAGCTTCTCTTTCCACCATGTTGGTACCGTTTGTAAGAAACTTACAAACTACGACGTTCGGTTGCCGTTTGCTGACGTACAGGAACTCGTTAATATCGGTATTGGTTAAACAGCTGAATGAAGAGTCTATGTACATCGCGCTCCCTTGTTTTCCTTAAGAACAGGAGATGCTTGCAGATAATTCTATCTGCTATTTTGTTTGTGTATACATAAACCGAGGAACGAAGGCATTCCGGAAAGCAATCATATTCTGACTACCGTTGAAATATATTGTTGGGCTTCCTGTTCGTTGTGCTGATAGAGTGGGAAGGGGGGGGGGAGGGGGGGTATGTGTTTGCTCACCGACTCTTCTTGTTACATTCAGTTTTGCGGATCTCAGAAGAGAGTTGTTCATTTGTTTAGATGGCAATTTCGCTCCTATAGGCATTAAAATATCCTTTTACTTTACGAAACAAAACAAGTAATGAAAGCTTAGCGTGGAAAAGTTTGGTTTTATGAAGGTTTAAAACTTTGTTAATTTTAGTTGTAGCCTTAAAATGCTTTTATTACGTGCCACCGTGTGATCTTGTGACTGTGTCTGCAACAAACCGTATATTTCCCTTCTAAGTATTTCTGTTTTTAGTAAATCTACACTCCAATAAAACGTTCACATTCTTCAACCATTCAACTCTAAAGAGAAAAGTCCTACTTTAGAAGCTAATTATGACTTTGATACAAGAAATTATCCGCCTTGCTTGAAAACCATTTTTCATTACCTTAATCACAAGAGCTCGTCAGTATTGCAATCTCCCCCATAGGCTTCCATATCATACCGTGCCGCAGTTTGCTGTTTAATATTCTATATGCACATTTCATCCTACTCAAACTAGTTTCGTGCGCCGTCCATCTTTTCCTGCTTATTTTGCTGGTCTGAATGGTCCAAAAACTTTTAAAAACAAACCCAGCCAAGCTGCTCACTACGACGTGTTTTCAAAATTGCGCCTAAGTATTGTACTATATTTTTGTCGCAATGTTCCCTGTTATACATTCATTAAGTTCATCCTTATGTTCGCACCAAACTAACACGTTTCACGATGGTTTAGAACTGCATCATTACACATCATTAAAGTTTACGTATCTTTCTGTGGCCTTGAGTAAAATGCACGGCATTGTGGGCCACTGTGTCGGGAATTCAGAATTGTTCATCGGATTTTAGTGAAAGGCATACTGTAATTGTTTCGTTGTCGGATTTTAAAAGCTTTCCAAGAAGTTAGGCGCCAACAGTGGGTAAGAGACAGACGCTGTCTAGAATAAGGCGCCTTTTCAAGTTCCAGACAACACCTAATATACTAATGACGTCTCCTCAGAAATGTAGTCAAATGTTTCAAACCAGCGCACGTTGAATTTCTGTATCAAGCGCAAAGAAAATTCCGGCCTATAAGGAAAGAGTTTTTTGCCCCTTGTAAGAATTTTGTTAAGTTTATGTTAACCTTCTTTATAACCTGTAATTTGGACCGTCATGGGTCAACTGAAAACCCATGAATTTTGTTTTGGGGAACCTCTCTTTCGTCTTCTGAGTTTACCACCCTGAGAATTCACAGTTTTTTTTGTGGCAAATTGTGTCTTGCACTACCGCACTTCCTAATCCATCCAATATGTCTAGAGCATTACGTAAAACAAGAAAAGGCTTCAAAAAGTTACTGGAAGTGTGTAGGTATTTTATTGACACGTCATTAGGACACGTATTCACTTTCAGTCTCGGTCAGCTACAGTGAGATTTGTCATAGATTTATACAGTTCATACAAGTACGTGCCTGGGCGTTTCTTCAAAAAAATTAGGCCAATTTCCATCCTTGTCCCTTCGTCTTAATAACACGTGATCATCTTACATTCGATGAAATTTTTAGTATCTAACAGTAACAGGCCTGAAGTGCCTGTTACTCTCTGGCTCTTACTTAAAACAAATTATTGAGACCTGCACAAAGATGTCTGTTGGTTTACGAGATATGGCCTTATGTCAGCGGCGCTTCTGAAAACTAAACGTCTTCCGGAACGTCAGACCTACGCCGTGTTGATTGTTAAATAGCTGGCCTATTACCTGAGCCATTACAGTTGCTTCAAAATTTTCCGATAACTAAATTATATAAAAACGTGTTCAGTGGACTGCAACTTGTTATATCCTCCCGGACAGTCAGAAAGTCAGACAGACGAACGGAGATATTTTAATGGGCGTTCCGTAGGGACGCTTTTCTGCTTGTGCCTTTTATTTCTTTTACGGAGTAAATAATTTAAAAGATAACAAGTTTTGTAACACTTGCCATTGGTACTAAAATAAAAACATCGCTTGAATTTGTGTGACACAGTGCAGGGATAAAGGTGGCAGAGGTTTTTATTTTCATGCTTTTGTTCATAGCTTAAATCAGAGAGTTCATCCGTAGGCGTGAATGCGTGTTAACATGTTAGTTTTTAAGATCATGAGTGTTGGTATGTCATGCAGAAGAACGCTCGAATTAACTGTACGCTGCTTACTCTGACATTGGGTTTCAGGAACAAAATGCTAAGGGACGGAGTTGGCAGGCTAACATGTATGTTCCAAATCTAGGGTACGGGAATGTCAACACGGAAACTATAAAATGGCGGAAGGCTTTGAATTTATTAATGGCGGCGTTCATTTATCAGACGTAAACTGTGCTGCTTTCGGAAAGTTTGCAGAATCATTGTCGAAGTTACAGTCAAATCGGGAAGGAAAGAGAAACTTTTCATAGGGCGCTGTAAGTGCGGGTTGTTTATCGTGTATAAAGAAAGTGGCTGCCGGAATTTTCCATGTTGCCATAAACGCTGAATGGGTGATCTATGTGCCAGCCAATAGATTCTGTCCACTTACGAAAGCACATTCACACATTCCACTTTGAATTTAGTCTCTGAACTTAGAACTTCGAGAGAGTGTCATTACTTCAGCTTCCCTCCTTAAATCCTCGAAGCTTCTGTGTTATAAGGCAAGGTAACTTACCGGAAGAACAAAAATAAATTGTAATCAACTGTTTCACAAAATTACAAAATGAAGGCAATAATGGGGTGCATTGCCTTTCAGTTAGCATACTAGGAGAAGTTATGTAGTCAAACACAACTTAATCACTGAGGTGTATTTAATGACTGTGATGGAAACAACTACATGTTTCGGCCTGTGTTGGCCATCATCAGGTTGTCTAGGGAACTTAAGG
>Ga0123354_10009835_pt1 | contig 14690 bp, 7 predicted proteins | sample TergutLab28metaG_2_FD_97872 | JGI IMG/M metagenome (GOLD analysis project Ga0123354, IMG submission 97872) | Labiotermes labralis P4 segment gut microbial communities from Petit-Saut dam, French Guiana - Lab288 P4 | ecosystem: Host-associated > Arthropoda: Insects > Digestive system > Gut ... | reverse complement strand
GTCATTCACTCTCTACATGTTTCGAGCTTTCGGGAAGCTCATCATCAGGAGATCATTTTTCTGTACAGTCAGCCTCTGGTCGGGAGCAGAACACGTAGGAGAACGGGAGGGCTGCAGCAAAGATTACACACTATACCAGAGGCTGAGTGTACAGAAAAATGATCTCCTGATGATGAGCTTCCCGAAACTCGAAACATGTAGAGAGTGAATGACGACTACCCACGAAAATAAAGGATAGTCCACAAGTGACATCGTGTTGGTTATTTTTTAAACAGTCTAGTACCTATTGAATTACAGACCGGGCTGTCACACAGCGATTTTTGGTACAGCTATGATCTTTCTAAACCAGTGTTTCTCAACATTTGTGAGACCGCGGCCCGGTAAATTCTTTTTTCATAAGACGAGGGCCCGGTCCCAACAGATTTACTCGTCAGTACCTTTCCAATTTTTTTAGGTCTATACATTAAACTGACATAAGTATTAATAATTAATTAGGACATAATCATAAACACTTTTAGTACAATTATGTGTAAGTTGTGGCATGTTGCCAAACATACAATTATATTTAAATTAGTTATCAATTCCAGGAGAATCTCTCGCGGCCCGGTATAATTGATGCCAGGGTCCGGTACCGGGCCGCGGCCCGGCGGTTGATAAACACTGTTCTAAACAACAATGGACCAGTTTCTGTAAAGGAGACGCAGCTTATTTTCTTTGAATAGGAACTTTAAAATTTTTAATGTTACTTAGATTAAGTTCAGACTTCAAAAATTTAATTAACCCTGGTTCCCACGACGGTTGTGGACGTAACAATATGATATAAAAAAGACCTAGCAATTAGACACCTCTCCAAGTAAAAGCACGAAAACTGCCACAGGAGGACGTAGAGGTTCCGTGCGTATTAAGTTCTAGACCTATACACGAGATTATTGTTTAACTTCAAGATCCAGCTGCTTTACTTCCACCGATATGTCCACACCTCTCATCACACTCGTGGGGAAACAGGGAACATCACTAACGCAACGAATGTGTCAATGATAACAACATTTCATGCCTCATGCTGTGAATTGAATCCTAAATATCAAAGCAAGATTAGGCAGTCATTTATGGAGCTAATATGTGCAAACGTCTGCAGACAATCCAACTTAACTGAACCCAGTCGAGTCAAATCAAGTTTCACTCTCTAAGATACTTTAAAGACCAAACCTCAACATCATTTGACTCCTATGTCTGGAAGAGTGTTCATCGACACTTCTTCTGGGGAGAAACCCATAATTGTTCATATTCCCAGGTATCCCTCCCATGGTAACTTTTACAGGACAGAAAACAAAGATGCAGCGCACCGACTTTACTCCAGTACTGTCAATTGCCGGACAAAAATTCCCGCGATATTACGCGGGATATTTGATATTTTTGTAGGTATTTTAAAATGTTTATATATTTTTTCCACTATCTCTCGCGGGAACCCTAAAAACATAAGGCGAAACCCCTGTTGGGAAATCCTGCTATACACTGTAGCGTCTTATTGAGTCGTACGACATTTAACTCAAATTGATTCAGTTGCCTTCCTGTGCCAGCAGTACTAGGCTTAACAAAGATTCAACGTAAAAAATAAAATGGAATTTTCATTACATAATTTCATTTTTTTTTTAAAAGATAGGTACCCAACACAGAGAACTTGGTCGATTTCACCTGTGACTGTACCGATGTTTCGTTACGTTATTAAAACGTCATGTAGACGTCAAGTTTGTAGTCGTATACCGTTATGTATACCGTTATATATACCGTTATGTATCAAGTCTTCTGAATTATAACACACATAACCCACCCTCCCCAGCGCTTTATGCATTTCAACGGACATTTTGTGATATTCGGTTTATGTGGGGGAACCCATACAGGTAGGACGATAAACTACACTCACTTATTAACATAAAATAGGTACAGTTTTTACATTTTTCAAATTAGAGCGGTTCTAAACCTTCATTCGACTGCTTCAACTTACGCTAAAATGTGATGATGATGATATTAGTAATAATAATAATTATTATTATTATACTTTCAATATGTCCTGAATATACAACAGCAATTACGAGCTGCCATTGTGGTTAGGACACTCACGGCTCTAATACAGACAGGATTTTAACTCCTCTTTTTTAGCCGTTTCGAGACACACATTCTGGGGTCAGCCACACTTCTGTACAGTTGACATGATTGGCTAACATAGTGACAACCCGGGCTTAATCGGAAGGTAGCCTCAAGCATTGTAAGAACTAAACTTTATTATTATTATTATTATTATTACAACAGGCACCAAGCAATCGATGCTTGAAACTGATTACCCCGTTCGAGTCATGTGCTAAGAACACATGATACCTTACCTCTATTCTTTCTATGTGGTTTATGGCGTCGGGAAAACTTCAGACTTACAACCGGATTTATGAAGTGACTGCAAAATTCAAATAATTATCTCCAACTGCGAATTTCGAAAAAGTTTCATGACCTGTGACTCCACATACTGGCAGACATATATTAGTTTATATCTGTAAGCCGTAAAATAACCACCATACAGGGTAAACGTCTATCAAAGTACGAATGTCTCAGAATAACCACCTATATCGCATTCCATCTGCGGGACATTCTACACATACGGAAGAGATCAGAAATGCTTGTAAAATTTCGATCGAAAAACTTGAGATACCTCTCGGTTGCCTTCGTTGGAGATGACAGAATAATGTTAAAACTGATCTTAAGGAAATAAGGCTGTCAAATTCTTGCGGCGCAAATTCCAACAAGATGGACGTCGTTGAGACATCAGCGAGGTTCTCAATTTTGTGGAATGTAGGTAACGAAATTGCGCCTACGAGAAAATCAGTTCCGGAGTCCAATTTTTAACGTGATTCCAACACCATACTTAGTTGTAAATGGTGAAAAGTTTACCATCTCATACAGCAGAGAGATCCTATACCAAAGGCTACAACAGGATTACTGACGGATTAAGCATATCAGCGCACGAGTTTTGCTTTTATAATTTGTACGTTTGTTGCACGACATTCATGAAAGGTACTTAAACTGGAAGGTACAAGGTATCTGTTTGTTCGTCTCTCTGCTTCAAATCAAGTAACTCTGGACCAATTATATTACAATCTTTATGAATTTCAGCCTATACTATTGAGGGTCATTAGAACCTAGTGAGTTACTTTCCAATTTCAATTTCTTTTATTCCCCACAACATCCAGATCGGTTTCGGAATCCAGCAAGCTTCCTATTGGTGCCTACCGATATTTCCTTCTCAACGAGTAAAGAAGTTGCGGTATGAAGTATGTGCCTCACCTCCAGCTAGTTCGAAGTAATCTCTAAAGCCTAGAAACAGCTATGCGAAAGCGCTTTTCTGTCCAATTGTGTCCCATACTCAAAACGAAGATAGTTGTGTTTGGAGGTTACAGGACTTCGCCAGACTGTCCCAATAATAACGGTAGTATCAAGATAACGATGAGTTTGAACCACCGATGCAATGACGCTGAAGGAAATACCCAAGTATTCGGAGAAAGGCCTATCCCAGCGTCACTTGTTCCACCTAAAATCTCACACGGATTATCCCGGAATCAAGCCCGTACTTAAGCAGTGAAAGATCAGCGACTAAGAGCCTGAGTCACTGTACGGCCATTAATGACTAAAATTAGTCTACATTATGTAAACATATATATAGTAAATTCGAATCTCTGGGAGGACTCTTTTTTCTCATTAGAAAGAGTGGTCCTTTAAGTTGGCCAGAAAAACTCGCACTTTACTGCAAGAATCATATCATACCTCATAAACACATTCAGTGGGTAAGGTGTAGATTTCATTAATATCGAAGCAGTTGGTACATATAGTAACCAATGGGCATTAAATATATAAGAATGCATGGAACTATCATTCCATTGCCCAATACGCTTTCATGTTATTAAGCACAGGCGCTGGTTTATAACAGGTAGCTATTAATAGCAACCCGGTGCATTCATGAAGTTGTAAGAGAGCGGGACAAACATCAATTCCGAAATGTCGTACTCACAACAACCGAAGTGAAAATAGTAGCCCATAGAATAAAGATTTCCCTGTCCACGCTACGAAAGCCTACAATCGGAGCAAAAGTTTAGCTCCTGTGTTTCTTAACACTGCTTCATTTCAAGCTCCGGCCTCTTTATCCCCGGAAAACGACTCCTCAATCCATTCAATAGACGGCTGGGTGGGCCAAAGAGCTAGTCTAGAAGTTTTGAAGAAGAAAAAAACCTCGTACCCATACAGGGACTCAAATCCCGCACTGTCCAGTCCTTAGCCTAGTTGCTACACCGATTCCACACTCCGGCTTCAAATAGTAGCGCACATTCGTACTTAAGATCGTCGGATTCTTCAGCAAAACTAATCGGAATAACAATAAGTCTGAAGAACGCCAAGTTTAATTCAATTCAACGGCACTTTCAGTCTCCTTAGTTTTACCCCAACCGGTACTCGAAACTGGTGCGTTATACTGTAAATACATATCTACGCGAAGATGAACACTCAAGGTTTGTGGTCTGACTGATAGAGTCTGGGCTACTCGGCCGGCGATCTTCATACCCCGTGATGGCTCATTACTCACGGGTACAGAACCCAACCTCCTCCTTTTTAATTTCTTGGCCGTCAACATTGCACGATAAAGGGATGATAGATTAGCTCGTAGGTAAGCTGCAGGATAGGTGTTGCGGTTTTATATCGGCCAGACCCATGAATATATATGTATACAGCCAAGATATTGCTCGCCTGTTACAGGGTTAAAAGCCGTCCGACCCTTCAAGACGGTAACTGATAACCCTAATTTTTCTTGGCCAAATCATGAAACCTTCTCCCACACCTCCTATATAGTTTTAATTTCTTTTGAAATTCTTTTCTTGTTTTAATAAAGAGAGGCGCACTGGATTTCCCTTTTAATTATTCGAATAGAGCTCAGAAAGAAAAGAAATTAACAAATCTGAAACCAGCTTTAATTATAATAACATTTTTTTGTTTCAGCATGATGATGGTATAAATAAAATTGTATGGCATGATGGATGAACAAACGAGGAGAGATGAAGCGTAGGAAAAAAAGCTGCAATGAAAAGGTTCTCTGCCCATTAAGTTTGGAGAATATTTGATACACTCTGGTACCGTCACGGATAAAGGCGATTACTCGTTCCAACGTCACTTAATACCTAATCAAAAGAAGACCAAGCAACACTCTACTTGTGTATGAAACTGAAGATTTCACCGTGGTGAAATTGTGGTATTCTAGGTAACAGCACGTTGTATTTATCACGTAGTTGTAAACCAAGTATTAGAGGGAATGTATTTCCTTCAACTTCACGGTTGCAATCTGCCATATTACACATGGAAAAACCCAAAAGAAAAAAGAATGAATCAAAGAGCAGCACTTACAAGTATATTGGTTGTGGAGGTTTCTCGAAGCGATCACAAGCCCATGAGATTCATGATTTTTAAGAAGAGGAGTTTCAAAAACTATTAGATAAATACCGACAATTTACACTGGCTAAAAGTACTGAATCATCTGCCATAAAACTGATATCTAGAATTTTTGACAATGAATTCGTAAGAGATGCCCGATAATATAAAAGAATATTAGCATATTCAACTTCTTCAGAAAAAAAAAGATGAAGAATGTGCTTACATTATATTTTGGTGGGTTTGCTTGAAAACTGCTGCAATGGAAACGCAACAAAATGTTCAATTTTTATTGTTTCTGGCGTAAATGTAACTGTCAACATTACCAAAACGTTCAGCGTTGTCACAGAAATACAAAATTGGTTTCCCATTGCACTGTTGTCGAACAACAAAAAATATTTCTTATTTCTATCAAAAATAATTATTACAAATTATGATCCTGTGTGTTTATTTTATTACCCGGCATGCAAATCGCATTTTTCGTACGACGTACCGTATTGTCATTTCTGGTCTGTCTCGCTTGTTTTCCCACATTATGTCATAAACGGCGCATTTCTCGATAAAAAAATTGAACATAGAATATGTTTTGATTTTCCTTACAGCGTATGAATGAAACATTTCTCAGGCTAAGAAGAATTCAGCGATCGGATCGCTTGTCATGAATTCATTTAGGACTTCATGGAGAGTACCCGTTATTCTTGTCAGATTTTAATGAAGTTTGAATGTTCTTCTTCTACTGTTAAAACTTGAAGATGGGACATGTAGTTGTGCCGAAACGTCGGTAATTACCAGTCAACATTGCGTAACATACCACAAGAGCGAAAATCTCATTTACACTGCAGGGGAAGTCTGAAGTCAGATATTAAACTTTCTCAAGAGATTTTTTAAAAAAAATCCTTAAATACCAAATTTCATGAAAATCTGTGATTTCAGGCTTCCGCCGCGAAATAGGTGAAATCTGCGCCCTTCCAGGAATTACCGCTATACGCCGCGTAATATCACGGAACAGCACAAACCTCTTCATGAAAATCCGTCCAGGAGGAGCCTAGTTGTTCCACGCTGACGGACGGATGGACGGACAGGCGGCGGATAAACAGAGACATAACGAAATTTGAAAGTCGCTTTTCGCTGTTCTCTGCACGCGCCAAAAAGTTGAGTGATTCATGTTGTGCTACATAATACGCTGTTATAAATGAATTAACCTATGGACGGGAGGTCCACAAATTTTGCGAAACGCCTTTAGCCACCTCAAAATTATGGAAGCCAGACGAGTGATATTCAGCAAGTTCCTTATTGAAGGCCCACAAATACAGGATGAGCATAAAGTCTTTCCCTGATTACAAACATTTATTACAAGAAAACTACGTGGAATACAAATATATTTTTTTAACATTACTTAAGTTAGTTTCTAAAATTTTATGTCACGTGTTTATTGTAACATTTGTTTTTTGGATGCAACATTTCCAAACACGTGGATTGGGAGAGACGGTCCGACACCCTGGCCACCACGATCGCCAGATATCACCCCCCTTGACTTCTTTTTATGGCGGTATGTTAAGGACAAAGTGTTTTCGATACCAGTTCCAGATATTACAAATTTAAAGGCAAGAATAACAGACGCTTTTCCTACAATAACTGAACACATGGTGGAGAACACGTGGAGAGAAATTGATTGTCGATTAGACGTTCTCCGTGCAACAAAAGGCGCACATGTTGAAGTGTACTAATGTGTTGTAAAAAATTTATTGAGTTACATTTAAAAAATATATATTTGTATTCCACGTACAGTAGTTTTCTTGTAATACATTTTTGGAATCAGGGAAAGACTTTATGCTCACTCTGTATTAGGAAGCGGCACTCGGAATTTTTGCACCCTTAATATCGAGGACAGCCACGAGGGAATGGCCTCAAAATTTTCATCTTCTTGCAAATCAAGGTTCTCATTCGTGTTTCCTCTCTTGCCTGGTGTTCCGTTAGTTACAGCAAATTTTCTGAACGTAATAATGATGACACATGACAGGAAGAGGGTCGTGTTATTAATCGCAGGGACTGTATGAATATCAGCATAATCCTGAATGAATTTGTACTATAGCGGGGACAACGAGTATTCAATATTCTTGGCTTATGGCCCAGTACAGATTGGCATACAGACACTATATTCAATGTAATCCATAATATCCCAAGACCACCCTGATGGTGGAGGCAGCAGACCTTTCCGAAACGTTGACACTTATGCAAAAATATACACAATATCTGACCCCCAAGTCACAGAATACATTATCCTGTGCCAGTTCCGGTCTGAGAGAAGTACTCTGCCAATACTATTCACAAAATAACGTTGAGGTAAGTGGAAGAGACAGCTTGGTAGATCTGGATATAGACGTGAGGAGGTAATCCACATTTTATATAAAACACAAAATTGAGTGCACAATACTTCTCGAAAACAAAACTCGTTTTACAAAATATTATTGCAGAATTACACAACACTACCTATCTACAAATTTGTATAACGTGTAGTTTTAAAATTGTTCCTTGGGGCCGGGGAAGAGAGGGGATAAAATAAATACGATTATTATGAAATTTTTGTAGCGTAGAAATCTGTTTAGCTATTGGTTGAAGTCATGCATTCATACTTCCTAAATCTCACTCTAAACAAATGTAATATGGCTCTTAAGCGAATACAGGAAAATTTGTGGCCTGAATGAGCCGCAAATTTGGCGGTCACACAAGCGGGAATTCAGTTTCCATCCCGAGTCACTTCATGTGCGGCTTTGAAATGTTAATTTAAGGAGTACAGGTTAAGGCCACGTGATAGTAAAAATTGTAAGGAACTTGGCTGCATAATAATATGTAATTTGTTGATGAAAGTAAATACCAAAGCTTGAAGGAGAATCTTACGTTTATTTGACCTGCGTCATTGTGATAGTTGAAGAATAAAAGACCAAATTGATGTCACTTGCTATTTTATTTCACTTCTTATGTGCTCAACATGTTTCGGACATTAATATATCCATCATCAGGAGCTTGCGACTATGCTGCTGAATTACCACATTGGTCGTTATGTTCTGTAAAGACGGAGGATTAGCGTTGGTGTAAATTTGTGGTGTTTAGTGGTGTGTACTTGGTGTGACAAAGCACGTCACACTAAGTACACACCACTAAACACGATAAATTTACACTAATGCTAATCCTCCGTCTTTACAGAACATAACGACCAATGTGGTAATTCAACAGAATAGTCGCAAGCTACTGATGATGGATATATTAATGCCCGAAACATGTTGAGCACATAAGAAGTGAAATAAAATAGCAAGTGACATCAAGTTGGTCTTTTATTCTTCAACTTGAAGGAGAACTCCATACCATGGAGACAGTTCAGTTTGTGGACGATCTGTCACTAATGTAGAACCAACACAATTTGCATATAAGAAGGATTGCCGTCCATATCTATTATCGCTCGTATCACCGGTGATAAAAGTGAGTAACCAGTTTCTGCAAAACGAACCATCATGTGACACTCAGCGGATATCAGCTGTATAAAGTACGTGCAACTTACCGCTGATAGCACCCCTGTGTGTATCGGTGTGGGAATATTAACGTACAACGCATTTTAGAAGTACGGGTCTTTGGCACAGTGCATTTGAGTGCTAGATTAAGTGGTCAGTTGCAGATTCTAACGCCTCAAAAATTTATTCTCCACAACACATTTTTGTTGTTGTTGTGCTTTTTCCAGTAAAGGTCATCTCGCACCCAAACATGTTTCTTGTTACTGCCAATATAATTTTAAGTTGTTCCTAATTAGTGACTTAAACGTGCATCGAATTGTTTCATGTACATACTGAAACCTTTAATTCGACATTAAAGGTTTTGACAATGGTGTATGACCCAACGACAAAACTCCCTTTTATGGACTGTGTATATCTTCCAAATTAAAAAAAAAACACGACGTTTCGAAAGCCGGCTCTGCCTCCGTCTTCAGTTGGTGGACCCATTAGATCGAGCGATTCTCAGTCACTGGGCACCACAGAAACAAAGTACAGAAAAGGAGATTTTGTCAGTAACTGAAAACTTTAACAATATTTATTTACTGCAATTGGGTTATTACCCGGTGGCAGTGGTTATTTTACATGTAAACAAAACGTGAAATTGGTTACTACTAAATTTAAGTCGGGAGGACTACATGAGAAGCATGTAGTGGCAACTTGGGAACTTGGGAACCATCTCAGCATTTGCTTTAAAGACACAGGGAAACCAAGAAAAACCTGTGTCGAGATGGTCGGTCGCAGGACCTTTAAATACTGACTTCTAGCCAGCAGTCCGGCATCTAAAGTACAAAAAAAAAACAGCAATGCACACACACAGTACAACAAATACACCTACATCTACAACAATACACACGGTCAACCAACAACAATTACACAAAAGGCAACTTAAAACCTGATGTAGCGAATAAATCATTTTAAATTCTTACTTTAGCCAAGTTATAAAGTCGAACTTAAATGTTGTTCTTTCAATTTTCATTTAATTAAACACACACACACACACACACACACATATATATATATATATATATATATGTAGGCCCATTCTTTCTGACGTCGGTAGGGCTGCGTTAAATAAAAGTTAGACTCTGAATTTAACAGTATGTTATGTGCAGGTGGCGTCCAGTTATAATACAGAAAACCGGAGCAGAACTGCCACATTGAGCATTACATTGCATGTCCCAAACTTTACGTAACTGACTGTGGCTTTACTTTTGTTTTTTTGTAAATTTAATTACTCAAAGCCCACTGGTTACTACACAGATCCCTATAATTAAAATGACCAATTTTTCCTCACAGAGTGCATTCAGTGTTAAGTATACTTTTCACAATAAGCAGCGATAACTTCCCAGTAAAAAATAAAAAAAAAGTGTTCTAATGGAAACACACTGTCTGTGGGGTATGAATCGAAGCTTCATGTGCCATTCAGATAAATGTCCATCCTTAAAGTGCTCAAGTAATTTAAAATACAAAATATAATTTTTCTTGAATGCCGTCTATCGTTTACATGTCCTGTAAACTTCATTTCTTGATATCCATTTCCATACTTCACAGCGCACCGTGTAATTCCGCCATCGGAAAATTCCCCTGAAGTTATCGTGACAAACGAATCTTACAGATATGCAAATGGAGTGCTAAATTACACATAAAAGTAATCAGGCGTTTATTCGATTTATCTTCAGGTTCTTCATAAACACTACTAAGGTCCACGAGATCGCTAATGTGATCTGCAAAGGATATCTTCAATTGCGCGCAAAGCCTTTGGGCAAACGTCGCGTAGTCCTCATTTGAGACTCTCTCCCTGTAACTGAAAAATTTCCACCCATTTGTTACTTCATCCTGTGCATTATGGTGGTTTCTGTACAGTGATAAACTTCTTCGCAGGTTTCTACATTCTCTGACCATAAAAATCGAATACCAGCACGTTTTACATCATTGGTGCAATCCAAAACCAGATATATCGTGTTTACACTATGATTACATGAGTTACATTGAACGTAACGGCTACCATACGACATGCATAGACTTGGTTTAGCATGTGGTACACATCACGTACAAAAGAACACAGTCTGACAAATTACCCGGATTTTACACGCACACTTCACTCGCAATGAACACTTAAACACTTGAGGTACATGATGAAGTCAAGCCTTATGTCGTTTGGTAAAGAGTTACCAACGTTCCGCAGCAGGTTTCTACCTCCATCTTCACGGTCTGAATCGAGAATATATATGAACATCTTCATGCTGTAGATAATTATACCTCCGGTAAAGTCATCTGTGTAGCGCTGTGGCTAGCATACTTGTTAGCCCTTTGCGCATGCGTGAAGAGGAAAGCTGCCAAGAGGATAAGCAGCACGCAGGCAGCCCTAGCAGTTTTCGATCCATTCCAAAAAGGTCTTATATACTGTAGTAGGCATTCTTGTCGGCTTCTTTTTAAAAATATGAAAAAGTGGAATGTCCAAATATCTAACACAGTAAACAAGTAAAGAACTGAGTTATTTAAATTTTAATAAACTTGTACGTCGCAAAAAAGCTAAAGCTATATGACCAATACCGTTCATCATTAGGGCAACAGTCCACAAATCCAGACCCCCGGTGCACATTCCTTGACTGCACCTCGCTTGTGATTACGTAAGCTACTTATATGAACTGTGATTAATAGATGTGTATTTATTAAATTAACTGAAGTGTCTGAGGAATCTTCTCTAATATTCCCACTAAATTACACACGATTTATGACTTCATAATACAGGTAAATGTCATGAAGAAAAGGAATGCATCGGAATGTATTCAATAGTTTGCTTTTGTTCTGTATTCAAAATGTTATTTAAATTTACAGGGCTTTAAACAATTTGCTGTCATGGTCATCAATATAAATTAACTGAACAAAAAGTAGAATTGTTTCAGCATGTGACCAAGAAAGAGGAAAAAAATTATGAAGTTATCATCATCATCATCATTTCTTCTTCTTCTTCTTCTTCCTCTTCTACTACTTCTTCTTCTTCTTCTTTGATGTCACCACAGTCCAATCGGACCTTCGCTTCCTTAATAGACTTCTCCAATTCAGGCCTGTTTTTGACCTCTCATTCCAATTCGTAATTTCGTTGGTGGCCCCATAACCTCTATTAATAGGACGAAAAATTAAGGAAAACAAAAAAAAAGTCAGTATCCGTAGTGCATATGGCAGACACATTATTCGGAAAACCCGAAGAAATAAAACCATTTGAAAAAAAAATAACTTTAGGCTATATGTGAGAATAATAAGAAAATCTCAAATCTCAAAGTAATGGATGGGAGGGATTTTAATGTGTTTATTTGGCTTCAGATAGAACCACTGGTTCTTATGCACTACCTGGACAAATATTAGGTCCCACATAATGGCTCTGCTTCATGGATTTCTTCAGTTAGGTGAGGAAAACATCGGCACACTAATTCTTTCGAAAATTATATAACACGCGGAGTCTAAGTGGTTTCGCGTGCCTTGGCGTTAGCACGCATAACAGCCAAACGTCATGACATGTGAAAGCTTGGGTGTCCATACATTTCAGATGGGAAGTGCTTGGTAAAGCCTCGACGTACAGTCAAACAAATAGTGTAACAATATTTATGTGTGAAATGAAAGGATGATTATGATAATCTGTCTATTTTTATCAGTAAGTGATATTTTCCCAACACCTCATTCAACAAAACATATTACTATCAGTTCCTTACGGATGTACGACTGTGGATCTAAGTTATGGGTCTCCGCGACCACATTTGTAACTTACTTATGAAAGGTAAAGCAACCCCATTACAGGCTTGGACAGACCCGAGGGTTCCAGGAGGTTGAGGCTCCTAGATTTAAGACAATGGGCACTTGAAGGTGGAAAGGTTGTCAGTCCTACGCACCGGCCGCCTTTACCCCCCAGGATAAATTCCTGGTAATCATTTCTGTTAAAGGCTGAATCAACCCCAGAGACATAGTGCGACCGGAAGGATGAATTCAGTGGCGAATCCCAATGACACCATCGGGAATCGAAACCGCGATCTTCCGGCTTGTAGGGCAATGCCTCAACCAACTGAGCCACCGCGTGCCTCTTGTCATTTTTCCACGTATGGCCCGCGAACCAGCTCAAAATAACAGGTGTGATTTTGCCCCCCAAAAAAGGTTGGACACCCGTGGTTGAAGGGAAAGACTTCAAATAGGTAAGGAAATCATAATCTTATAACCTACGTTTACAGTTTTTGATGACACTGTGTAATTTTGTAGAGGGGTATCAGTGTTTCTGAGGACACCGCTGCTTCCTTCTTCAATGTAAAATAAATTTTCAAATATTATAAACAAATTAGACAATGTACGTATGACGTAACATTGTTGCACGTTCGTGTAAACACTGTTGCAATGCAAACGCAACAATGCATTCCGTATGTATTTCTGAACTACATGTCACTGTTAACGGTATAAAATTGCTGCGTGTTGCACAAAAATGTTTTCTGTTGAATTTCTGTCACTGGCTCAATAAAATATACGGGCATGTACCTGGCGGGCTCTTGCAAACGCCGTGATGAACTTTCGGGTTCCATAAAATGAGGGGAATTTCTTGACTAGCTGAGAACCGGTTAGCTTCTCAAGGACTCTGCTCCGTGGAGTAAGAGATTGCGTTTAACCAAACCTGCAACTCTTTGACACATTTTAATAAAAGTCCTCAATACCAAATTTCAAGTAATTCCGTGAAGTGGGAACCTCACTGTTGTATGCGGACAGACGGACGGACATGACGAAGGTAATAGGAACTTTTCGTGGCTAAGGGCTAAGTGAAAATGCCAAAAAAATAACAGGCAAATTTCTCATTTGTGACAAGTTAATTTTTCCAGCATTTGACCTTCAGGATTTGAACTCAAGATTTACTAATCAGAAAAAAAAAATTCATTCCGCATTTCATTTTTATAATAACCAGTTCTTTTAACCTCGCACTGCACGAACTGCAGGTTCCTATGTTACCGGTTATTAGTGCTCATTATCGACACAAAAATACATAGCAAGATGACAAAGAAAATAAAGAAGAGTCACATTTATGTTGCTCTCCTGCTTGTATTCAACAAGGAACTGTCGCTCCCTGAAACCAACCAAATTCCAATTACTTGACCCTGAAACTGTTACACACAAAACATTCGAACGTGGTTATGTGAGTACATTTGAAAGCAAATAGCCTATTAACAACACAGGCTATTTATTAGTCTGCAATTCAAATCCACATTCAGGTGTCCCAATAATAAAGAATCGTACTTTTGTTGGAGATAAAAGCCGAAAGGGACTTTGAAAATTATACTTGTTTACATAACGAAACACTTGCTATGGTAAATGCACACTAATACAATTTTCGAAGGAAGGCGTAAGAAGAAAACTACAAGAAAAGTGACGACGCCATGTGCTTTACCATACACATTACAAGATGAAATTTTTCAGATACTTATTTACTCCATGGTGCAGAGTCCTTCTTGAGCAGCTAACTGGTTTGCAGCTAGTCAAGAAATTCCCCGCATTTCATGGAACCCGAAGGTTCATTACCGCACTCACAAGCGTCCGCCTCCTGTCTCTATCCTGGACCAGCCCAATCCAGTCCATATACCCACATCCCACCTCCTGGAGATCTATCCTAATATTATCCACCCATCTACGCCTAGGTCTCCCCAGTGGTCTCTCTCCCTCCGG
>Ga0123354_10009834_pt1 | contig 14691 bp, 12 predicted proteins | sample TergutLab28metaG_2_FD_97872 | JGI IMG/M metagenome (GOLD analysis project Ga0123354, IMG submission 97872) | Labiotermes labralis P4 segment gut microbial communities from Petit-Saut dam, French Guiana - Lab288 P4 | ecosystem: Host-associated > Arthropoda: Insects > Digestive system > Gut ... | reverse complement strand
TAGAGGGGCGCTCGGGGGGGGGGGGGGGAGGTGTTGTGGTGGGGGGGGGGGGGAAATGGTTTTGTGGTGTGGCGGCGGGGGGGGGGGGGGGGGGGGGGTTATGAGGTTCAAATCCACTCCCCTCCCGAAATTCTGAAGGCCCTCCAAAATCGTGCCAGCTCAACCCGATTGTGAAAACTGTTAACAATTGCTGAATTTATGACGCAAACAAGCCAAGATGTTCGGAAAAATGCAGTAAAATTCTAAACCTACCTAGGTTCGCATTTGTTTTACATTAGCAATGACAAATAAATTGGTTGTCATCATAAATAGTATTAAAGTACCAAAAATTAAGAACATTTTACTATATGAAATGAAATTTCTTGTACTAAATTACAGCTGCCTCCAGAACCCCTGACTAGGGGGCTACCGCCCTCAGATCCCCGTTCTCTCTGTCCTCTGTCCTCAACTGAATTTGTTGAATCCTCCCCCCCCCCCCGAACAAAATTGCTGGGTACGCCACTGATGTGATTGGAGAACAGGGTACAGTGTTCAGTTATGCATTTTTTGAGTTGTCTCACTTATGATTACCTCTGATCCATGCCCATGATTGCTTTGGTGCTTGACAAACTGTCGGATGCAAATGAAATTTCCGTGTGGGCGCGCCAGTTGAACTCATGTGAGAATAATAGTTACTGTATGACACTTCAGTCTGTGTGCTTTGACCCAGGCGCGCACCCAAGGGGGGGGGGGCTGCCGGCCTGCACCCCCACCCCCTAAATCGGAATTAAAGGAACACAGATTTTTCAGACACGATGATGTCAAATGTTTTATGTGATTTACCTTTCATCGGAAATTAGCCACTGAAATCGGCTGATGGCTAGTACATTGGAAATTTGAAATATAAAATAAAGAACTCCGGAATATGTAGACATAGCTTTTAAAATAGAACGTAAACTGTACATAGGCTCAGAGTCAGCCCCTTCCCCCATGAAAATTCTGGGTGGACGCCTGCTTTGACGACACGGTAAAAATGACACTATTTGTTCTGCGTCAAATGTGTTAATTGTTCAATAAATTGGAAAATATGCTGGTGAAGTTATTATGAAATGTAATGTGCGAGACTGAGAAAAACCATAAAGACGTTAGTAGAAATAACAGGCGGTTTATATTCCGTGTATGGATGAAATACAGGGTTGTTCGAAATGATTGTCGGGGTTTTAACAACTTGCCACCTCGTTCTCCAGATGCAACCCCATGTGATTTCTTTCTATGGGGTTACGTCAAGGATCAGGTTTATGTTCCTCCACTTCCCGCAAGTATCCCGGAACTGAAGGTACGAATCAGAACCGCAATTGAAACCATCACCGCTCACATGCTACAAACAGTTTGGAACGAATTCGATTATCGCATTGATGTTTGTAGAATCACAATGGGTGCACTTATAGAGCACCTGTAAGGTATGAAACAAAAACTTGGAGTGTTGTTCTATTAAATAAAAAAAAAAACATATACTCCTATCTCAAGTGTTTTGTGTATGACAAGTTGTTAAAACCCCAACAATCATTTTGAATAACCATGTACAGCAACATGGCTATTGCAACTAACTAACGAATGTAGCTCAAGAGAGGGCCGTGGAGTGCTATGGCCAGGTGAGGGGGGCATTTCTATTGAATTTCATCACTTTTTTAACGTATATACTGCTCCAGTTTTCATGAAGAATCTTATACAAAAGCGATATATTGGCGTTAATCTTCAGTAAATGAGGTTTTCGTGACCTTGGGTGCCCAGGAAGTGGCGGGGGGGGGGGGATTTACCGCCCCGTCGTTACCCTTCCCACGCCGCTGTTTCAGTTGAAATACAAATTGAGGTGGAAATAAATTAGCTAACTTTAAAGGGAGTTGCTGATTCTCTACTGCTGATGGGCGAATGAAGGCATAGGGGATGCGTAGACGGAACGTCTATGTTGATTCAGCTCCTGTAACGCCTAACAGAATAGAAATGAGGAACACTGTATGCAATTGTTACAGAGGTCATGTTCTTGCCAGGTAGGATAGATGCGGTGGGGGCAGGGTCAGTAAGTCAGTGGATGCTGAAATGGGGCGCATGTGCCGGCAGTGGCATGGCGGGCGCTACACGGTACGACCCTCGTGTTGTAAGCCGTCACATTCGTGGGGTGGAATTGCTGCAGACAAGACCCTCACAGCACGGGCTTGTTGTGTCACTGTAGACTGTCCACAGTTCATCATGTTTTGGATCTTAAGAAGAACTCGACTAACCAGTGCTGCAGCTTTCTTTAACGCCATCAATAATAACAATCAAAGCAGCAACAATGCCACAGGTAAGTCTGTTATTCTGTAATGCAGTTCATGCAGCAGAATAATAAAAGGCATTCTAGAATTTTGTTATTTGTTCTTGAAGTTTTTTTTAGGTGCGTTCGTAAAAGAGTTGTGAAAACCGAATATGAACTTCATTTTGTCTGTCTGTCCGTCCGCTCGCCCGCCCACCCGCATGGAACAACTAGTATCTCATTAGAGAGATTTTCATGAAATTTTACATTGGGAGGTTTTTTTTTTACTGAAAATTTTCGAGCCGTTCAGATTTTGGTTAAAACTGGACAAAAATGACGGACACTCTACCCTCTGACCTACGTGTGTATTAATTCCTGGCTGTTACTGGTTTTCATAATTTATGCAGTCTGTTCAGTGTGAGATACGACCTGAGGTCGAAGAAACAGTTGAACATCGGGCATCTAGCATGATCGATTGTGCAGGATGAGATATCGACAATATAGAGAGAAGTAGATTGTAGATTTCCCCAGTTGCGATATCTTGATGATGATCTGTCGCAATCTGTTATAATACTCAGTATTTTTTCTGGACGGTATTGCGAATTTAACGTCTAGGGGCCTATAATAGAATGAAAGCACCCGAAGTATTATACTGTGCGGACGTTTTCTAGCGTGTTTGAACATTGTGTGTTGTACTGCGTTCTACCGAAGACGCAATGTTCTGACAGGTGTCCCAAAAGCATACAGCAGTACATAGGTAAAGAATATAACTCTTTCGTTTACTCATTAATCTGTGGTTTGTAGTCTTCAATTCGTAGTTCGTATGTGAGACTCTCTTTGGAATTGCTGCTGCTGATGGACCTTGTCCGTCCCCTGAATGACAGAATGAGTAAGGAACATTTTGTAGAATAAGGATTGAAGGGCGATAACCGAATTGTGACACTGCATTAGCAGTGCCGACGAGACGGGTAGAAGCCGGTACAAATTACCGGGACCCGGAGATCCGGAAGGGACCTGACTATGTTGCATATGTTGTTGTGTTTCTCGATATTATCATTATGACCAAGCCAAAGTCAATTTGCAATTAAGAGTCAGTCTTTCCGATTGAGTGCAAATATTTTTAGCCGATCCGCCTTTCCTGGCCGGCCCCACCATTTTTTTTTCACTCGGCCACGAAACCGACTTGGCCGTCCTGTGCATCAGGTCCTTTTGCGAGTACTTCGGTTCTTCTCTGTCACTGCCATCCCATGTTGATGTACATCCATGTGCCAGCTGCGTTATATAATGCTAGCAGCTGACAAAACGTCCATATAAACCGTCAAGAAGGGATTGAACCGAAGTGTTTGCAAGAAGAGTCTATCCCACTGCTAATTTGCCCACCACACATGCCACATGGTGCACATGGAGCGACCCCGGACTTTCGCCGCGAGAAGCAGGCGATTAATCACATAACATATTGTACATTTCAGAGATTTTAATGGAAAAGAGAAGGCAAAGAAGACAAAGACGGGTAACATGACTTCGGCCTATATTCTGAAACAGAATTCAGTCGCGTCTTTTTATATCGAATGCATATTTTTAGATGAGCTTCGAACAAAAGTCGAAAATCTCTTAACGTTAGTTTCGTCGCATCGGTCCTTTCGCCCGCTCGCCCGAAATAGACAGGACTCAAGCTTCCGAGGCCGATTTCGATCAAACCATGTATGGCAGGCGGCTCTTGAAGACGGGACCGACATGTTATTCCGAAACTTCGGTCACCAACTACAATAATTAATAGAGTGATATAATGTAGTCTAACGCAACTTTATTGTACAATGAACATTTGAGATAACATAGCTACCTTCTTTCGGCTTCTAGAAGCCATCTTCAGGCTTTGACTTACAAGACTGAATGTCTAATTTACAACGCCTTAAAATGACGAGATCTCGTGTACGTTAAGATGTTAGTAAAATAAATAAATTATTGGATCAATGCACAACGGGGATGCCTCACCTAAAAACTAACTACATGCTTACGTCACGCAACCCCTTGAAGATAGAAGACCCGTATAACGTAGCTGTGTACTAATCTTTATATAGAGTCATTCTGAATCTGGTTTGGTGTGGATTATATTAATTGCCACTGCGCGTAACGGAACAAATTAACGTTTACGTGAGCTGCTGTCTGTCTGTAAGATCTTGATAAGGTCTGACATATATCTCTTATATTATATGAACACTGCCATGCTACAGTTTTGTTCATTTTACCACACTTTACGAGCCACAGGGAAGTGGTACGTATTATTTGTCGTTTGAATTAATTAACGAATGTTGATATACGGTACTTGTGACGTGCGGGTAAATATCACGCCTAAGATCCGATAATATTAGCCAGTTTTGAGAGAGTCAGTTTTCTTAAGTCATTTATACCGTAACATTATATTTTGAATCTGTCCACAGAATTTGATGACATTTTTATTCGCCTGGTGCACTTAAACGAGCAATAAAATTCTGAAATTTGATTCATCCCTAATTGTAAGGACCCCTTGTGCTTAAAGATCTATTTGAAGTGTTAGGGGCATGCATATAATTTGAGCCCTTATATGGGCTGAATTTTTTTATGAGATTACCTGACGGTTACCGTGGGATCGAATCCCGGTGAGGGGGTGTGATGTGTGCCCGTTCAGACTGGCCCTGCGGCCAACTCAACATCGTGTACGATGGGTATCGGCTCTTTCCAGGGGGTAAAGCGGCAGGGCCGTACCGATGACTTCCCACCTCTTTCTAGCGCCGAGGTTGTTAAAGGGTTCAACCTATACCTCCCCCTCCGCTATGTACCTTTACATGAATGTTACAATGTTGTAGTGCCCAAGCCGAGCGGTAACTTGGGCGAGCCTACTATGGTCGTTCGTTAAACCTATTCTAGAATTTCCAAGGAGACAGGAAATGAATGGTAGCTGTAGCCGTAAGTCGGAGGCCTTGTGATTATCTAGGTACTCGGGGGCTAAGGGCTATATAGTTTCGTCAGTGAAAATTATCGTAACTAATTCATTACTAAGTTCTGTTAACTAATCATATATACACAAGTCGATATACATGTAAATTACGTAAGTCAAAACAGTTTTCACACGTTCACTAGTTACGATCGAATTCTGTTACAAGTTATTAACCCAATTAATTGCCACGCCACTGTTTAATCCCAAGTGGTAATCGCGAAATTTAGAAGAGTAATTTTGTTGCCGAAATCGACTCACTAAAATAAGTAATTTAATAATCTGTCAGTAAGGCTCACCTTCAGTTAACAGTCAAAATGCAAAGTAGCCAAACATCTCAACGGCAAAGATTTCCTTTAAGTATAGCTCTTCTTCAAATGGTACAGAAACGTCGAATAATAGTACCGAATACGTGGGCCAAAGAGACTTCAGTAAATCTTCTGTAAGTCTTCTTGTAAGTGAGTCCTCTCTTAACCCAATTTTCCTGGGATTATATAGTGGCGTTGTGTCTACTCATGAATTTTTCTATTACCTTCCTAATCCTTGCATCACTCAACTAGGGCACGCATACCTCCCATGTTACCTGAACCCAACATACAATTATGAGGCAAGGCGCGTGACATTTCCTAGTTACAGTGTTACATCAATCGACGTTTTGTTATAAGCACATTCCAACTTCATAAAAGAGGCCAAATGGTTTCAAAATGTTGCCTACATTACAATATGCGAGCTTTATTTGTTGTAAGGTCCACGCTAATGAAGGACCTGGGTATGTTTTTGAGCGGGTGTGAATGCGAATCTGGAAGAGAGCACACTAAAAGTTACAGTAACTCTGGCCATTATATGTGCGCCGTGGTCAGCCCTTTCCTAGCTCCAGCTGTCGCCCTACCATTTAGCTCGTCCCCGGTCGATTTACATAAAAGGAACGAACGTATTCAGGGTCATTTTATATGACGCTTTTGCAAATTCCTGCTGTCCATATATCTCACGTCCACATTATCCTGCTACATTCGCATCCAGTCGAATCTCGCAGTCAAGTCGTCAGCGCTGCTTTTGCTCCGAAAGTTCAAACCACAAGACCGACGTTCCTTACTGGGGTTAGTGCTGGGTGTCCTCATTGCAACACGCAGATTCCCGAGTAGTACCACAAATGAGGCCACGACCGCTTCTCTTTTCCAGATCTTTTCATTGAATTTTCTGTTCCTGTGCAGTGATTAGGCTACGATCTGGATGTCCGATGAATCTGGTTCGCTTCTTGGCAGGGCTAAGAGATTTATCTCTCTCCAAAGCAACCACACCCAACCTCCTATTAAATGGGTGTCAAGGGCTCTTTCTCCGGCGGTAAAGCGGACAGGGGCGTGAAGCTGAGCACTCACAACAGTCTAGTGCCGAGTTCAAGTATGTGTGGAGTCATATCTGCGCTTCCCCATGTGCTGTCATATTGTGCACCGGGTTATTGTCTTGTATTTAGTGACGCTCTTACTATTTAGGGCGGTTGGTATACCGACTGGCTACGGGCTGGATGGTTTGGGGTTCGCAACTCCCTGGCGTTACCAGTGGGGGGGGGGGCGAGGCTCCATACTCATCCAGACCGTCCTCGAGGCCCACTCACAGTGGGTACCCAGTCTCTTTCCCGGGGGTAAAACGGCCGGGGCGTGGCGTTAACCACGAACATTTTTCTAGTGCCCCTGTGCGTTCATGGTATATTTATAGGGCGAAATTTACCTTAGTACCTAGTCTTCATGGCATTTGTGGTAAATGAAAGTGAATATGGAGTTGTATAGGAATGACAGTTAACAGGCGAAAAGCCTGTCCCTCTTTCATTTCTTTGCCAATAATTATCCACTTGCGACCCTAACATTCAATTCTGCGCAGCCCGAGTTACCGACAGCGCTATTAAATAATCGTTTGACGCTGTCATAGTATTAGTTATCGTGAGCGTCGTTAAACAATAAATGATTTTATGATAGTACCCAAAAGAGACTTGAGAGTCCGCAGTATTTAGCATCGCATCTGAAGTATTTAAATCGTTTTCAAGGCATGGCATTTGCGGTTGTCCCTGCTGTATTCTGCGACTTGATTGGTCAACCATTAAACAATCAAATTATTAACGAATTATTATCAGTACTTTGTTTTTTATTTTTCACATAATGAATATTCTGATACAGTAAATCTCAGGCTGAAGTAGTTTCTAGTACATTATCGTTTTTTTCCTTTTCGTAGAAAAACAACTTCAAAGGGATGTAAATCAGTCTTTAGTGAACATTCCGATAGGAGAGTGCTGCAAATAGGACAGTCGAGTCCAATTTGGGAAAGCTTGCAAAAGACAGGTTTTATCTTTGAACTAACAACAAGCGCTGCTGCAAGTTCGACTCATGGAGAAAACTGTTTAGCGTTTCAAATTGATAAGACACTGGTTCTAAGGACATGAGAGATTATTGTTGTCTGGGAAGGCGTTAGCTGTCTGGCTTCGTGGAACGTTCGCGCCCTTCGTGTGCACTCTTTATCTTATGTCATTGTTGTAGCGTCATAAATTGTTATTCTGTTATCTTAAACCTTAAAAAAAATAATAATAATCAGCATTCCCAATACTGGCAAAAGAACAGTATATAAAAAGAAACGATAGCTTGTGTGCACAACTACACCTCAACATATGCAAGGAAACAGGCGTAAGAGTGGACAAAAAGCACTGGTATGAACATGTGCCAAAATCAGTAGAAACAAGTCAAGGAGGCAAGGTAACCATATTGTGGAATCAACAAATACAAACTGACAGAACTATTCCCAACAACAAACCAGACATTATAATCCGTGATAATGAAAAGGCAACATGTATGTTAATAGACGTTGCAATCTCAGGGGACAGAAATGTGATTAAGAAGGAAGCCGAGAAGGCTCTAAAATATAAAGACCTTACAATATAAATACAGCGCATGTGGAATGTAAAAAACAAAAGTGATACCAGTAATAATAGGGGCGACTGGGACTATTTCAAAGTCATTTAGAAAATACGTGAACAACATACCGGGAAAACACGAAGTCAAGGAACTCCAGAAAACAGCCATATTGGGCACTGCACACATACTGCGGAAAATACTAATGTAAAAGTACAATAGATTCAACACTGGAACTAACGATATAATCACCGTGAACACTAACAACAGAATAGCTGCAACAGTGTATTACCTAGGGACATAGTTTGTCTCAGGTATAGCAGTATACATACCCTGCATAAAGGAGATGATGATGATGATGATGATGATGATAATAATAATAATAATAATAATGTGTTCAATCTTCTTCAGGATACAATGTACATTTTCCACGATTCCTTCTTTTGTGTATAACCTTATATTTTACTCATACTGATTAGACCTTTTCGAAATTATTCAGACCAGTGTCATTAAATTTCTTTTTAGTTTTTATATAATTTTCTGTTTCTAACAAAGTTTTTTCCTTTTGTTTCATATTATTTAACAATGATGCCTGTGTAATTTCTGCCTCACTTTGTCTTACGTATGCAAGTCGGTTTACATTCAAAATTGAATTACATGTCTCTTATTACTAAAGTGCGGACAGGCTCAGTCAATCACACGTGCTACAGTTTGACTTCCATCTTATTACTGTATTCACACGATTGCGCCATTGGTATCAGTGCTGAACCACATTAATCCAGTCAACACTTTCTTGTTTTATTACTTTCCTTTTTAATATTATGACCCCATCGCACCTGGGTCTTCAGAGCGGTTTCTTTCCTTCAGGATTTCCGACGATATTCGTATGAATTTTCATCCCGTCTGAGCCCCGCCTATCACATCTCTCACTTAATACAATGGTGACGCAATAAAATAATTGCCCATTTTGTGGTTAATACTACAATTGAGCTCAAAAATGTAACAACAGCATCCGACAATACTGGCACATTTGTTAGTTGAAAAATATCCGGCGAGACGCTTTTACTGTCGGGTGCAGTTGTTTTATTGTTGAGTCCAATCGTAGCATTAACTCGAAATGGGCAGTTTTTGTATTGTGCCACTATTGCATTTAATGAGCGACATTATCCTGGACTTGATGGCCCTAATAATGGGATATTTGATAGAGTCAGGTTATGAACGTCATCATGAAATAAGCCTTGACGTACGATGATATCTTGCGTGTTTCGGTGGCCGTAGGGACGGAGCTTGAGAGAGCGACTCTTTGATCACTTCTGTATCAACATGTGTACGTCATGAGCGGAAATGGATTACTTTCGTTCTTCATGCAGTGGTTTGTGTAAGAAGAGTAAACATGTCTGCATTGATAAAATACATTTATATATTCTTATCGTCTTTGAGATCATAATTGAGCAAGGTAGTGCTTGACTGACGTAAATCCAATTTAATGCTTGTAAATATTCACGACCAGACATCTAACTAGCCTGTCTCCTGTTCTTGCTGTTATTGTGCAGTATGCTGCCATCTGTAAGATCTTGTACTTGCCAATTTACTTTCCACGAATACATTTTCGAATATTTCAGTTTAAACTTTCTGCATAACGCGCAATAAAAATATGTACGAGGTGCTTGGCATGTTCCGTCTGTTCGTCCATTTTCAGAAGTGTCATAATATTGTGACTGAAGTTACTGGAGTTACATTGAAAGGTTTCAAACTACCAGAGTCACGACGTCCGTGGTTCCAAGACCGGCGACGTCAGTCGAAGTGATATATACGTAATTCCATACGCCTTAAGCAGTGACAGGTTTTTCCATAAACACCTTATTACAACAGGGAGGATGGTTCCAGACAACGTATTCTAAGAACAAATATATGAAAACTATATGAAATATATGAAAAATTTACATAAATATGTAACGAAAAACCAGTAACAACATGAGGAAGAGGCACGTCCTGTCGGACTGTAGGCCTGTCGTTGGATCATCATCTTCAGTATCCAACAGTACGGGTGGCGATGCAAGGGTTCTTGCCGATGACTTGAAGAAATCAAGTACTTAAGTCGATGCAGAATCTTCTCACAGCCAGTAAACTTCTTCATAATTTCATATCTAGTTGCTGCTCGCTGCTGTGTTTAATCGTTGTCCTCAGGCACCTTGATACCAGTTCATAGAGTCCAAGACACTCAGGAAATTTTACAACTGTCGTGGTTCTGTACTTAGGATCAGGATCCTGTTCCTCAGCTACCTCAGCTATCTTCAATGGCGCTTTGCTTCCGAATTTCAACAGTGTGGTTAAGCGTGTGATCCTGTTCACGGTATTGCAGCACCAGGAATACATCCATAGTATCATAAGGGATGTGCGCGCTTGGGTTGGAGGCAAACGACACAAGCTGGGGGATGACCGCATTTCTGTTTCCTATGCATGCGTATATCTTTTTAAATTTTAGGTGATGGACAAAATAATTTAAATATAAGGTCTTTTGAAAGTGGTATAGCTGAATGGACTGTAGTACCTTGTTTCCTGATTCCAAAGCGCATTTTTTTAAATTTTAAATTTTCTGAAATCGGGGTGTTTTGTACTTTTGAAAGCGCAAGGAATGTCTTAATGATCCCAACACTAGTCATGGGGTTTGCTTGTCAAGGATCGAAACTTGGTCAAAGTTGTCTCGCCCGGGGTCGAACCAGTCCTGTTCGGCTGCAAAATCCACTTTATATTTATATGCTTCTGCCCTTGGATGCAAATAGGAGCATGAATACTTAGCCCATATCCTCAAACCTTCTTTCTTTGACCTTCTCATTGTAGGCCCACGATCAGTAGGGACATAAACTGAAGATCGACTTTTTAGATTCGTTTGTTTTGTGACATTTCCTAGTAATTGTTGCTGTCTGCGTCTTATTCGTACAGTTGAATGGACGGTGCTGTACAGGGAAGAAAGTACAAAAAAAATGCTTCATAACAGCCGTTACGCCGCTTTTAACGAATTAGTGTTGGGTTCATTTCCACTTGTCTGGCTTCAGAGTTGCCAGGAAAACGTTACTTTACGGTCACTGGAAATGATCCGCCAAACTTCTGCTGTTAACTTCCATCGTTTCACAGAATCCCGTGCTGATGTAGAAAAAAAATTACTGCTTATTCTCTATATGAGATGAACGTTATATGGGGTATGAATTATATGCTGCAGACGAATCTGTAAGGGAAGTGTGGAGGAAGGCGACATTATTCTTGTCCATTTGCTTATTTATACTAATGCTAGGTGAAAATTACAACACAAATGGAGCATTTGTACATTTAGCAGAGTTTTCATTGTAATACATTGCGGATTATGAATATTAAATTACGGTCTTCATCGTTGCACCGTGAATTTCGTAGAATAATTTAATCAGCACACCAACTAATGCACATATACAGTATAAAATTTTTTACATTAAAATATTTAAAATCGCCCCATCATGTTTCGATTCTAAGATCATCTTCAGGGAGCTACGCCGTTCCTTGCTAAAGCAAGGAACGGCGTAGCTCCCTGAGGGTAATCTTAGGATCGAAACATGATGGGGCGATTTTAAATATTTTAATATAAACATTTATATTTGCGCATTAGTTGGTGTGCTAATTAAATGATTAAATTACGGTATTCTAAGATGTAATATAGTGTAATGTAGGTATGTACAGAAGTTTTTTTCTGTCCTGAAGATGGAAGCAGCGCATTCGTCTGAAACACCAGTATCCATCTACCAGACAGAGTGAAGGTACACTGCGGATTGTATCCGTTCCTTGTGCAAGGATGTGGATTCGATAGGAAAAGCCAAATAGGAGTCGGCAAAGCATGCATTGTCAGGGTGCGTCTAAACAGGATGACGGCTACATTAAGATTGGTTGCCGGATTGACTTCACTGATAATTCCGTAAATTATTGCTATTTTTGAAACGCCAGATTATTTACTTCGTTTTTAATCTTGGTAAAATTTTGTTTGCACATAAATTGCACTTTGTTGAATTGCGACATGATATTCCGTGGTGTCAGAAGGTGGATTCAGATGGCGACATAGCTGTGACTGCAAAATGGCGGCTCGACTTGCCTGTCAAGCAGCGCAATAGCTGTTAACTACTAGTTTGAGCTGTTACCCGGTAAGCCCATTAATTGCGCCGCGCGGGTAGGGTATGAATCGAATTATTCCTTCAGAGTCGACAGGTATATGAAAAAAACAAAACATGACCAGCACTGATATACATTGTTTACCTTTTCATTATATATTTATGTGTTATAAACCTGAGTTGACTCTTACACAGACGGTAGCGTATGTCCATCAACTGCAAGTTATATGAACGCATGTGTGTCACTTTTAACATTTCACGTTTGCAATATTCATGACATAAACCTGTTGCTGAGAAGTGTCGGTGGTATAAACGTCACCCGTTAAATGAAAACAAGGAGCTAAAATTTCATATGCTTCACTGTTCGTGATCCATATGTGAACGGGAAAATGATATCGAAATAGACATGATACTGAGTTTGTATACGCTTTTGTTTTACCTTTTCCCTGTTTATTTTATGACGCTATCGACATATTACACGCGCTTTAGCCGTCGATAAGCCGTAAGCGTTTTGGAAGGAATAGACCGTGAACTGATCGATGTATGTTTTCCTGGAGGGACTGGGGGAGACGACGAAAAACTTCAGTATAGGTTGTGTATCGGTCGAGGTACGAACGAGGAAACTCCTGAATACAGCACCACATAATTACCGCTACAATTACATGCTAGGTCTTATTTCTTTTCCAGAGCCCTGTCTGTGCTGTTAGTTTAGAGGGCCAATTGATTGGCTCTTAGTTTCTTTAACGACGTTATTTAAGTTGTAGAGGTTACAGATAATAGTGAACCAGTAAAGCAAGTGGTCATATGTGGTCACTTGGTAAGGTAAGGGTTGTGGACTCTTTCATAGTCCTGTCGTACCATCAGCCTCAGTAGAACTTCATTCCGAATAGAATAGCACATGAGATTTGAACCCGGTTCCCCCAGCCACACTTGTAGAGAGTTTGACCGACTTGCTCGGTGCATTCATGAAACATTAATTTACTCAGATGACAGCATTACCTTTCCCACCGAAACGTTCGCGAATGTAGCCCAACATGATACGTTATTGGATGCACGGTGCTTGTAGATGCGTGGTTATACAATTAACATGAGCGATTTGTTTTTGAAGTGTCATCATCATCATGGTGGATCAGTTCATATTTATGTGCAGTACAGTGTTACGTTACGTAATTTTTGTACCCATTTTATTGCCATTGCTTCTAAATTTTTACTATACCAAATCTCTTACACATTGTATCCTCTGTCGGAACCCATTTAGTCCCCACGACGTACGAGGGTGGGTCTGTAAGTTAGTTCAAAATGCATAGAGCCTATATTTTGGATTCTTTGTTTTCAGGTCAAGCAATAACAGTTCTCATTCAATTGTACAGCTAATCCATATACTTTTCCACATAGTCCTCGCTTCATCTGAGGCATTTATTATCTGTTTTCTATTCATTGTTGATATCAGTCCATGTACTTTGTTGTCAGCCATTGTGTAACTGTTTACACCACGCTCAATCTACTTTAGGTCTGTGACCACCAACATTTTGATTCGGCCCCGGACACAGATAAACGCTCGGCGCCATTCTAGGGATGTATGGGGGATGGTTCGAGTTTACTTATTTACAAAGTTGTACGTCACGTAAAGTTATACTGTGACCGACTGGTGTATTGTAAATGGCGTCGATTGAAAGCTGGTACATTCCGGGTAGCACTCAAACGTCTGGGTACTACGCAGTCGCTGTACTTTACGTGGAAGTGCTTTCTTCTTTACTGCCCCCATGTAAGGCCCCCTGTCACTTACTCACTCACTGGCTAAGCCAGTGGAGCAGAGTCATTAATAAAGAAGCTTGCAGTTCCTAAGCTAGTCAGGAAACATCCTGTCTTTTGTGGAAAATGAACGTTTATCACGGCGTTCACAAAGTCGGCGGTTGGTCCTTGCCTTGAGGCAGATGAATCCAGTTCACGTCTTCCTATCCAGTTTCTTTAAATCCTTTATAATATTGTCTTGCTATCTATGCTTAGGTCTAATAAGTGGTCCGTTTCCTTCAAGTTTTCCCACCGAATTGCAACGTGTGCGCCACACACTCCGTCCGTCTCCACCTCATTCATTGGAACATTATGAAAATAGTATTTTGCGACGACTGCAATTTCCGAAGTTGCTCATTACACATTTTGACTTACTTCTACATCTTGAGGTTCAAGTACTACCAGCACCTTCTTTCTGTAACGATCTCAGTGTTATGTTCTTCCCGAAATGCGAAAGACAAATTTCACGCTCATATGAAACACACGACGTTACAGTTTTTATTTAGTTTTTTCATTTGAATAAAGGTTGACCAACTAGATGACACTTGCTTTATTATCTACTGCTCAACATGTTTCAGACGTTAATACGTCCATCTTCAGGAGCTAGCGAGTACTTGTTGTGTTGTGTAGGCTGAC
>Ga0123354_10009833_pt1 | contig 14691 bp, 10 predicted proteins | sample TergutLab28metaG_2_FD_97872 | JGI IMG/M metagenome (GOLD analysis project Ga0123354, IMG submission 97872) | Labiotermes labralis P4 segment gut microbial communities from Petit-Saut dam, French Guiana - Lab288 P4 | ecosystem: Host-associated > Arthropoda: Insects > Digestive system > Gut ... | reverse complement strand
TGGGATGATTTTTTGAAAATTTTTTTTTGGAATGTTGGCTTGTGAGTCGTGCCCGGCGCGGTTTTTAAAATTTGAAATTTTGTTTTTTTTTCCCCCCCCCCCCCCCCCCACTTATCTAGTAATTTTAATTTGACCACCATGGAACCATTTTGTATGTTTACTATGCAAATTCTGCATTCTCCAGTGCAATTACAATATTGTACGTTACACGTTTACGTGGTAGACATGTTGTCAATCATGTCACATGTAGAGAATAGTGATCTCTTTTAGAGATACATATACTTAGTGGTACTGTGGATGTGAAGTGTATAGTAATACACCTCATGGTGACTGGTGGAGGTTAAAACATCCAGTGGCATAGGTAGTACAAAATCCAGTAATCTGGTGTCCTATAATTCAGAAGTCCTAATAATCTGGCACTTGAGAGTAGTTCCCAAAGACCAAAAGTTTTGCTTCTTACCAGAAAATAGCTTCATCAGTGAAACAGTAGGTTTGAGGGACATGTTCAAAGAGGTCTTCAAGAATGTGTCAACTGTCATATCTCCTGACCCCTTGACTCCCACTCCATCAACTTCTTCAGCTGTGAACACTCAGAAGGCACAAAAGAGGGCCTTGATAACACTGATCCAGCAGATTAATGTGATATGTAAATGAATTAGTTGTGCAGCCCAAGTATAGGAGCAGTAAAAAAAAAAATTACCTGTAAGAACTTAGCTCATTATAGGTACCATCTGATAATCTGGAATATCCAATAATCTGGCATCTGTCAGGTTCTCTTCAAGTTGGATTAAGATAATTTTGCTGTGTATTGTTCGTTGAGTGCTTAATACCACAGAACAACTTAAACTGAACAAAAGAAATTTGGCGTACAGTTTATTTTGATAATGTTCCTCTCACACATTACTGTGTTAGAACAGTTCAATAGCCAAGATATCAAACTCTGTAATTTGCTCTGAGATGGCTGTTAATAAACTGCCACACAGATGAACAAAGTAAAAGCAAACTACTACAACTACTGGAAATAATACTGCATTAAAATTGCTTCCCGCATGACAAGATGTTCTTTAGACGAAACAAAGGCTTAAGAATGAACACTCTAACATCTGGACTTCCATCATTAATTTATCTTAAGTAATTAGAAAGACAAACATCATTTATACACTGGAAGTGTCAGTGCCGTTAACCTGCATTCTAATCACTGGTGTTGCTGTGTCAGCAGTTCTCATGGCATTAACACAAGATCTCTGATTCTGCCTATTTAAATAAAGTATTTAGAGGTGTAATAACTATTAAATTAAATAGTAATTTAGTTGTTCTATTCTTTGTAGTCATATTTAAGTAAAGTAGCATTTTATGTACTTGTTAAATAGTGGCAGCTAAATGAGCAGTCACTTCAGAAAATGTATTTTGTCGTTTTCTTTTCAGGCGTCCCACCATAAATGTGAAAAATCTTCAACATGAACAGAAGGTGTACTTTGAAGGTTCTGTTTTAAAAAACATCATGAAGGACAGTCCTATGTATTTTGTGTAGAAAGGTTTAGTAGTAGTAGTAATTCTGGATGAACATGCGAAGTTACCGTATGTATGCCAGAGAATCCTGCCAAGAAAGGTATGAGTAAACTGAAAGTTTACTCAGGTGAGTGTTATTCCATGTGAAGTACCCTTGATAATACTGGATCCTTTTGCTTTTGTCCTATATGGAAACGGATACAATATGGTAGTTCTTTTATTAAAGATAGTTTTGGATGAGCAGGTAACACACTTACTTTGTATTTGTAAGGTCCAGAATTTAAGGCTGTTGATAGTAGCATCCTGTTGGGCAATGACTGGTTCCTTATACATGCTTTACAATTTGTTATTCCCAAATCTTCATATCATTTAACACTATATAATGTCACCTACTCGCACCATTGAGTAAACAGGAGATGATTAGTTTTCTTTCTGGCCCACAGATTCTGTTGGCATTTGTAGTGGTTGTTAGTTCAGTTACATTCATTAAACTTTTGTGGTTATTGAGCATTTAATTAAATAGATTGCTTGAATGTATGTGGTGAATTAGGAAGAATCAGCCCTGGCTTTATCTTGTGTTACACTCTGCCATTTGTCTGGAAGGAACTAAGAAAGCCCACAAAAGACTTAGTTAGAATAGGAGCTGCTTGGACTTAGAACCAAACTGGGTACTCCCCAAATACAAGAGCAGTTGCATTTGGCATAAATGTGACTAATATTTTGGTTTTTCTTCTTCAGCTCAGGTTTGTTCAAACATACTATACTAGAAAGTGGATGTGTATCTGTCATTGGGTTTGAAAACAAAGAGTAGCTCCTCTTATTAGAAGGTCCTTGGATGTTTGAAGAAACTTAGAATGACCAGGTCCAGGGTGTGAGACTGTTTCCATCCACTGGTCCAGTCGACTGGAAACCCGTCTCTTCTTTAACACATGACGAAGCAAACAGACCATTCTGCAAACCATTTTGTTTGCAAAATTTAAGGTCCAAATATTTGTTGAGTTTATTTCCATATAACTTAGATTTAGCCTAGAGTGACATGCTTTGTAATTAAAATGTTATGATGTGACTGACTAATCAGTCTACCTAAATTTTCTGCTACTTAGCACTGATTGTGTATTCTAGACAATATGTGTGACCACACAGCAACTGGTATGTGTAAGACTTTGCTTCATGAGCCTTAAACTGAGACTGCTACCCATTTCAAAAGATGAAGGGCAACATATCCCACGGAAATTCCCAGTAATTGCTCCCTTGTCAGTAACAGAATGGTGTGCTGTACCTTGCTTTGAGAATTCAGCAGTCATTTCTATGTGAAGAAAGAGCAGTCAGGTGTTTTGGGGGTATGTACAATGGGCAACTTTTTTGTGTAGGCAGGTACAAAATAGTCTCCTTTTTCTGTTTCCCCTACACAGAAAGGTTAAAATATGTGAGAAGGTGAACAGGATACAAAATAGACAGGTGACTAAGTGAGATTCTAATACCAGTCTCATTCTGCAGCATGACTGATGAAGCACATCCAACAGTGTATTGATCTCAGTGTGATTCAACATTCTGCAGTGCCCTAGCTTCCACATTTTGTTGTTCTGTCAGGAAACTAACTGAATTGTTGAATGGAAGATTGAAATAAATGTGTAACCATGGTACACAAAAAATCATATAGAAAACCTAACAACAAAATGAAGGTTCCGTGTTGTACTAACCAGTTTCAGAAAAGACTCTTGTTTTCTCTCCTTCTGCCATTGCATTCAGAGAATGGATATGAACTCAATTCCTCTGACAAACAAGATAAGCCATCCTTTCAAGTGACAGAAATTACAGGAGGAAATATGACAGCATACTCATGTAAATTTTACTCCAAATTTAGTAGCCCCAGGCTGTCTAAAATGTGTGAATTGTGTCAAAACTTAAAGCTTTGGTAGCTGGATCCATTGGTAACAGGTTATGGCTTATATAATCTTTCTGGCTATAAAAAAATGATGAATACAACAGATAAAAGACATAAATGATTTTGCTGCTTCTCTAAAATTGTAGGGAACTTTGAATGTGGACCAACTTCACATTTCACTGTACTGTTGTAGTGTCTGCATGCTGAGATGAAGCAAACACTTGACAAACCACAGCCAAGATATCCAGCCACGAACTGTTAAGTGCATTATTTACCTACTCTGCTTCCTTAAAAGGCAAAAATGTAGGCTTATGAGATCATGATGCTGTCATTTCTGATCATCAGTAATAACAGTACGGCAGATGCATAAACATCTGAAGTGGGAGTGACTCTGTGAACTCCATGCAGTTTATGCTGTTGCTAGGAAGTGAGAGAAATTCTACTATTAGGATCCAATGATAAACAATAAAGTACCAGTTTTTCTTCGTGGGTTATTATCATATATTAAAATGTGGGTCACCAGATGGATTTTTCACTATTATTCGTTATTGTAGAAATTTATATTTGGTAAACAGAAACATAGATTCACAGTAACACTGATTGATTTATAGGCTAGCAGTGATGAAAGTCAGTGGCATAAGAATGCAGATGTACCACAATTAAAAATTAATTTAATTTAGATTGTACAAAGTACAGTTTACTGTAGAACCAAAAGACATAATCACAGCCTCAGTAAGGGACCTTTGCTTCTTCATACGAGGCGCAGGGTTATTGAGGCTGCGGTGCATTTGGTGCATAAGCTGACAGGCCCTAAGAAGAAGAAGAAGAAGAAGTGCAGTTTTGTGTGGAAGAGGTAGAGGTGAAAGAAATTGTTACACAAACAGACTGCATATATGCCATTGCCATTCTTTCACATTTTATATGAATACCATGTTTATACTGTGGGCCGGGTAGCTCAGTCGGTATAGCGACTGACTATGGGCTGGACAATCCGGGATTGAATCCCAGTGGGGACAAGATTTTCTGCCTGTCCAGACCGGCCCTGGGGCCCACCCAGCCTCCTGTACAATGGGTACCGGGTCTTTCCCGGGAGTAACGTGCGGCCGGGGCGTGCTGCTAACTACTCACCCCCTTCTAGTGCCGCGGTCATGGAAAAGTAGAGCCATACCTCTACCCACCCTCTGGACCACACCGGGCCTGTAACAGGATCACTTTACCTTATGTTTATACTGTATTGTATTTAAAAATTAAACCAGGCACATGGAAAATTCTAACATTATGTTGGCAAGAAATGCCTACCAGGAAGCTCAGACTTTTTTTGAGGCAATTTGACTGTGTTCAATGTATATTTTATTATTTTGTATTTAAATAAAATGTTCAAATTGGAATGCATTTTTCATTAAACCACATGCCACAATTTAAATACCAACTCAGTTGTAACATGTAGGTTCTTGAAAGTGGTTTCACGTAAGTAAAATCACTTCCTGTGTCATCACACTACATATAACAAAATGCAATGTTTTGAAAGATAACTGGTTCCAAAACATTGTGTTGTGTTAAATATAGTATGACAATGGAAAAAATTGTCACGAATATCAGTGTTTTTCCTAACAACCCGTTTATTTAAAGGTTAACTTCAGTGCTAGATAGAGATAGTGGTCAACTTCATATAGTAGCCACTTCATACCCAGAGACAGTGCTCACTGAATCGGAGGCTTGATGAAACCTAGAACTGGTCTTGGATGCTGTATAGTAGAAAAGTCTCTTGCCCTTGCCAAAGAATTTAACCCCAGTCCCATGGTTGTACACCCTGTAGCCTGGCCTTTGTATTGAGTGAGAAAGTGCCGACTTCTTATGTTTCATGTACAAATTTCAGGAATTTAATATATTATGAGGAAGATGTGCAAAAGATGTTTGCATTTGATGTGTACGCTAAATACTGTATTGAGAGGAATTATATTAGGTTGTTTCAGTCAGATACACCCCATACTTTATGTGAAGCTCCAATGAAACTGTTACTCGGCTCTTAAAGTGGCTCAGACAAATATTGGTGTGAGACATAAAAGATATTACAACAGGCTTGGATGAAAGTGTTTGGAAACCATGGCCAAATGGATTGTCAGTCCCTATTGATACTACTACTACACAAATTTTGTGTTTTCAGTTACACATTTTAATATATGGAGACTTTTGTGTATTCATATCGGATATTTAAGACGTAATTATATTACAAGGAAGACAACAGAATTTGTAGTGTATATGTTACGCTCAAAGATCAAAAAAGCTCATTGAGTGGAAAAAACGACCACAACACGTTGTGGCATTAGAGAAATGGCTACACCGCGAAATTGCGTGTTGTGGCTGTTCGTAAACAACCACAACTCGTGGCATGAGAGAGAGAGCCACAACGCAAAATGTCTTTTAAATGAACTGTTTATAAGTTAAGTAATTTATTGATAAATACATGTAACGTAGGCCTAATGAAGAACAGTGGTGAAGCTCATTTATTTTTGCAGGAGCTGTTAGAATGACACTTAGAATTACATTTCATATTTTTCGAAAGACATTTGCACTTCTTATTGATGCAGTATCTCTTACAATGGCAGCTTACAAATCCCTGCTTACTTCCAGACGTTATCATTGAGGCTGACCGAAGAGATAGTGAACTTGAGGGCACATCATGTGCCTCGATGAAATTGTTGTCAGCAGCTGTGATTTCATTGTGAGCATACAGCCGCTCAAGTTGGCCTTCCTTCATGCCCAACAGATAAAGCCCAGAAGAGTTGACAACAACGACTGCTAGGACATTTCTGGGGGATAGATGTCCTCGATCAAGGTCAGGCCCCTGATCACAACATTTGTTCCAATATCAACTGCTGGAGGTCTTGAGTTGGAAAGAGAAACCATTTTTTGAGCTTGTTCCTGACCAGATTTTGCACCTTCTCGCTCAATGTTGATTCGATTCTTCCTTACACAGAGGTTGCAAGTGATTTCAGTCCAAAACACTCACTGCCTTCACTGTAACTTCCACAAATAGCATGAGCAAACTGGTCACACACTGAACACTTGTGAGCTCCTGATGACTCCTTCTCACAAATCGCACAGTAAACTTTTTTTTTGTCTTTCTTATCTACTGTTTCTTCTGAAGTGTCATTGGTTTGATTTTCATCTTCAACTTTTCTAACCTGTTGGTTGGTCTCTGCCTTGTCTCAACCATTATTCATTCCTGCATTGAAGAGCTGTTCCAGTTCTTCAGTTTCCATTGAACAAATGCCACAATGCGTTGCGGTTGTTTAAAAACAGCCACAACATGAAATTTAGCGTTGTAGCAGTCTCTCAAATGTCACCGCATTGTGGTCGTTTTTTTCCCCTCGATGAGCATTTTCGATCTTTGAACATACATACATGTACACAAAATTATCCCACAAATCATGAGTGTAATAATGCCCACAAAGGCTGCGAGAACTGAAAATAATTGAGCAGAAGTGAACAACGTGAGCACATTTTACAATGACAAATTCTGGCACATTTTCGTGAGAAGAAAACATATATTAATCAGTTTTTGTTAACAACAACATTATTGCGATCAGTTTACTTGCACCTAAACAGGACGGAGTCTGTTTTTTACTGGGCTTTGAAAAAGACCACTGGTGAACAAGTGCTGGGAAGTATTTTCCTCTCTTAGCCTACCTAGCATTCCTAAAATATCAATTTGGAATGTAGAATGCAATACAGTTTGTATGCGGTAAGAAAGACACATTTACTCCTGCACAAGACAAACTTACTGGAGCTGGTGGGAAGGGTAGGGGAAGTAGACAGAGAAAAAAAACGGATTGGTTGGGGTAGATGTTGATGGCTGAAGTAGGGCTTCAAAAACCATTCTAATAACATCTGTTTTACCGGGTTTTATTTTTTGGGGGGGTGGGGGGGGGTGCATTTTGCTGTAACAACTGATGGCTCCACACAAAATTCAAGGAAACTTTAAAGTGAGTTCAGGATTGCCCTCAAGGTCAATTCATTCAGATTTTTCTTTATTCATTCCGTCTTGTTCTTCTCATTTGACAGAACCTCTGTGAGGTTCTAGGACTCATGTACATCACCTTCTTCAACCTGTTCAAGGCCAACCAACATCACTAGCTTTATTATGTTCAGATAGCTCATATGGTACATGTTTTCTTCAGTGGCAGATCCACAAAGTCATGCACATATTGAGGTCATGAGCTTACCACACAGTCATCATTGTATACATGCTTTGCCAACTTCTTCCAAGCATCAGCAATCATCATTGTGGCATTCTTGATGGCAAGTGCCTTTCACAGGTCTTTGACCATCATCTTGCTATTTTCGGTTTCCTTAACAAGCCTGTTGAATATTTTCCTTCAGTGGTAAGCCTTGAAACACCACTCTTTTTGGGCTACCTTGAAGATGGAGGCAGAAAGCTACTCTGAAACGTTACTAACTATTCACCAGTCAACCCCACTATGGAACCACAGGTCATGCATCAAAAGTACCATTTTTAAAAATTCATTCATTTCTTATTGTTGTGGACATCATGATAAGCACAAATATATTGCAAACTATGTCACAGGTGACCAGTCCATATCCTAGGGAGCTAAGCTAAGTGAGGGGGCCAAATCTGAAGGAAAATATCACATTTTAAAATATACCTAAATTTGAAACAGCATTTGTCCAGCATGTGACCTGAAGATATACAATCTCAGGCAGTACCGCAGATACATCAAATCCCAGAATCAGTGGTTGGACTGACAGACAGTCCAAAGGATTATGCTACAGTTTAAAAAATGCATTTACAACATTAAATAGGAAATAGGAGCAAAATGCTTCTTTGTTCAGTAACCGCTGCCATAATGCCCTGGGTTGGGGGCCGAATGCATGGTTCGCCTAGATTGCCTGTTTATAGCAACTAGTGAAGGCCGACCCTGATTATTATTCAGTAAAAGTTACCCTGTTTTAAAAAAAAACTCTACACTACCAAACTAATATGTAACAAATATCTGGTAAAATTGTAGAAGTGCCTTCTTTTGAAGTTTTAGTTACTTAACAGACTGGTATGAGTCGCCTGCAACTGCAGATGGTGAAGTTACTGACCACTATTTGTATTTAATAATTGGCGCCTTCTTTTATCTCTAGAAACCGAACAATGTAGTAACTCGACATTTATCGCCATTGCCCTTGCAAAATTTTTGAAGGCACCTCTATCTTTCAGTGACGTAGCTAGGATTTCTGGCGCCCTGGGTGAGTAATCACAGTTGCCCCGACTAACAGAAATTTTGAATTAAAAATCATCGTAATTATTGATTTTTGTTTGTTAATAACTGAAAACTTGCTGAGCGGGGAAAATCAAGTTATTTTTATTTAAATATCCATTTTGCCACCGGGGCGGCCGCTGAATCGTATCACCCCATCGGCGTTCTCGGTGTCTTTTTCTGCTATGCAGTAGAAATGGAGACGAGCTTTCTTCATTATTCATAATGCTCCCCTCGACACCGACGCAAGGAAATTTGAAATAACACGTTGCGCGCACGGATCGCAACGCTGCATGTAATTTCCCAATGCAGGCATTATCCTATTCGCAGCACTATTTTTTTCAGCTTTGTAGCAGCTTGAGAGATGATCCGCTCAGCTATCCGTCCTTGCTACGGATTTCACAACTTCACCATGTTACGTAACTAAGCATACGTAGCACACACGAACACCGATTCGGTGGGCTGGGTTGGTCACAGATCACATGGTGAATTAGCGTGACGCACGCATGCGCGCTATGGGGTCCAGGTTATCCAACGTTGGACGACAGTTGTAAGAGTAGTCGGAAAGGTTAAGGTATTTTTTTTAATTTTAATATAAGACTAGAAGTATTTGAAACAATTTCAGCGAATTTATTAATTATAAACGGTAATCAGCAGCGATATAAATATTTGATTTATATTTTATTTATATATATATATATATGTGTGTGTTATTGCACAATCTGACGTAATATCCATGGTGATCGGTGAAGCAAGGAATGAGTTGAGTTCCGAATAAGAGGTACCGTATAGAAGAATAACGTGATTTAACCGTTGTATTGCGCTGTTGCAATGTGTTTATACGTCTTTTTTATCCCGTATAATGTATGTAAATATCTACACCATTCAGAGTTGTGTGTGTGACCAATTACGCAATAGGGTTGCGCCAAAAATATCGATCGTTGTACATGAACGTGCTGGTTTCTTTTTTTTTTCCAGTAAACTTATTTTTATGTAGATTACATGTAGATATTAAACTCACATATTGGATGTCGTGTACATGTATGTTCCTTGGCCCGTAGGCCATCATGTTGGATTTCATTGTGTCCGAGCGAGTTGTAGGTTGTATCTTGAAAATAACGTTAATTCCTTTGGCATTGAATTTTCGAAATGCATAATAATTAATCAATACATTATTGCTTTGAAAGTTTTGTCTGTAAGGTCTCTTGCTATTTTAAGTATAGTAGCGCATGTCTTCTTTTGCTGTTAACTGATCCGGTGCAAACCATTAGCAACAAATTGGCAGTATGTCAGATGGCGAATAAATTTTCGCGGTATGTTGTATACTGTAAGTACCCGGCTATAAATAAGTTGGATGCGGTCCAGGGTATCTGAGTACGGAGCGTTCTGCACTGCGTGAATGAGGGCTAAACTCCGTCATTCCTTTCGAAGACAGTGATCTGCTTTCCATATACACGTTCAAGCAGTTTTTCACGATTTTTAACGTTTATTTGTTGTAAATATTTGTGTAAGGAGTACCGAAGGTAGTGCAAAAAGTGTTTATCCTTTATTTTAGAAACGCAAGAGCATAAACATGCATCGTGTTCGGACAGTGTTGAACAATTTGGTGCCCTTAGCACCATTGATCCATAATGCAGCAGGACCAGAACGATTTGCTTCATGGCTTCTGAGGTCTGGCAGTGAGTGTGCTGTGATGGTGTCAAGTACACGGCGTTACAATGCCCCTGTTCAAACGGAGCCATTTTTGAATGGAAGCTCCTCTGCATATGTAGAAGAAATGTACAATGCTTGGCTGGTAGATCCCAAAAGTGTGCATGTGGTAAGTTCTGTGCAGGTGTTATGGTGTAGTGGCAGCATCAGACAGTCCCTGCAGTGATACTTTTGAACCCCCTGCCTTAACATATGTTGTGATAGCATGGCTTCATATTCTTTTTGTTCAGGGTGCTAACATTGGAAGGAAATCATAACTTATCACATACTCTTCATTTACACAAAAATGCTGTTCTTAGATGTCAAGGAGTTACCAGTTTTAGTATCGAGAGTATTGAGTTAGCTATTGTTTTTCAGATAGTTGAATACATACCAGTAGTTGACAGAATTTCTGCAAGTGAAGGTTTACAGCATAGTTAATAGATGCCTTGAAATTAGGCATAATTCAGACATTTAGGGACAGCAGTAACAGTGTCATTCATGAAGTCATCAAAGGTCAGATTAGAAATTTTTGTGCTGGTGACTGAAGGTCACTGATTCAGAAGTGCGGCTGTGTAGTCTAGTTGAATTTTGCTGACATTTTGAAGGAACCTGCTGGCTCCGTCTTCAGGGTAGAATAAGTCTATCCCAGCATGCTGTGTTACTTGTTACAGGCAGATTAAGTTTGGAGAAAACTTTCTGCTGCCATGTAAATCATAATCTTTCATAATCCTATTATTAAAATGTGCAGGTACTATATAATTCTGCCTTTTGTTTTATAGGGATATGAAAATCATTTACTCTTCCTAAAAGAAGGGTGTAAAACACGGGTGTATAAATGTTCCAAAAATCGAGGTGTAACCTCAAAATCCAGGCTGCCAGAAGGATGGTACGGAGTAATTTCCATACTGAGAAACCACATATATTAGCCACTACCCTTCAAAATTTAGTTGCTTGGGTGACCTGGCACCTGGGTTTTGTGCATCTCTGGAATAAGGTGTGGTTGCGTGATAACCAACTACTGAGAAGAATAATGGATGCATGAAAGGTTTAATGGTAGGATGGAGAAATAGCATATTGAGGAGTTCCATAATTTGTGCTTGTCACTTAATATTATCAAATAAATGACTGTAGTTTGGCCAGTACATTGTGTCACACATGATGGATGTAGGAGAAATGAACAATTCAACTTGGAAAACCTGGTGAAAAGAAACAGCTTGAGAGACATAGGTATAGATGGGAGGATGCTGTTATACATAATTCTGAGGGGATCTCATGAAGGCTACTTTTCTGTTGCTGACTCTTAAGATGACAAGTCTTTTTATATCATTTATTGTTATATTAGCAAAGTGTAAAACTGTTACTTGCTGAGCTGGTCATTTTAAATGTATACAAGTACTGGGTATTTTTTTATGGCCTCATTGAGCACAGGAGCTGTGTTGCATTGAAAGCCTGCAACCACTGGGATATCCTATGAAAGTTTCAGTGAAAGAAATTTTGTGTAAAACCTAAGGGTTTGTTACTGTGTTCAGTACTGTGGGATTCTCTGTTGGTACAGTTGAGTCTTGTCCGTAAGCTCACTTCCCGTTTTCAAAACATACTATCCTCCTGCCTGTACTTGGGTTTTAATCTTCCGAGGATTTCCCGTTCAACCTACATATGCACATGACAGAAATCATGAACATGCTGCATATACTGCATATCTTACCCTTTGTAATTTGATCATCATCATCATATTTTGGGAAGAATACCATTTTGAAACTTACAGTTTGGGGGGCTGCTGTTATTTCTTCACTCGTGGATCCAATTGTTATCCACAGCTCTTCAATTTTGGACATCTGCAGTCTTCACATTGTTATGATGCAAGTAATATATGAACAGAAGTTACATGAAATCCTGAGATTACATTACAGCTGAAACAATTCGGATTAGGAGAGAGATGGGATCAACTGGTCATGTAGTGTTCACACAAAAGATAATAAATAATCTGCACTACTGGACAATGGTTAGACTTGCACTGTCATATATATATATATATATATATAGTGGGAGGGTTGTAAGGATGGCTGTTTTGGACTACTGTCCTTCAGGTACTTGTGCCAAGGCAGTTTGCTCTTGTCTGTCATGGCGTCAACATGGAGTAGGATGTCAAGTACAACCTTGTGGCTGTGATTGCCCATCCCAATTGCGGAAAATCCCATTCTCAATTTTTCAAACTCTTAAAACCATTGAAAATTTCATGAATGTTCATCTCTCCAGCAATTAAACATTATAAGGAACTCTGAAGGGTTGAAGACAGGGCTCGGTCAGGACACCTGAAAATTGTGAGGGCTGCAGCCACTATCAAAACAGTATGGTAGCAGATTCGCTGAAATCCGCTCTGGAAGCAGAAGATCATGTCCTGAAAGCTGAACATATCGACCCAATCAAGTCTGCCTCATCGTGGACGATCTACACATGAGAGCGTACCTCCACTCAAAGGGACATCTCCTTACTCCTGCTTTGAAGGAAATCCAACAGACAAGAGCAAAGCATCTTCTCCAGTGGCATGCCGAAAACGGGCACAAAAACATCCTCTTCATGGACGAGAAAATTTTCACCGTCGAGGATCAGTATAACAACCAGTACAACGAGATTTATGCTGAAATGTCCCTTGAGGTGCATTCTGAGGGTGCAGGAGGCCATAACCCTTCGTACATCATGGTTTGGTGGGGGGTTCCCATCAGGGGGTGACACCTCTTCATTTTTGCGAGAAAGGTGTGAAAACTAGTGCCTGAGTGTATCAAGAGAATGTGCTACAAGGAGTTGTGAAACCTCTTAACACGACTCTCTTCAGTGGTCAGAAATGGGTCTTCCAGCAGGACTCAGCTCCTACCCACAAGGCCAAGACGACTCAGGAGTGGCTACAGAGAGTGGCTACAGAGGAACATTATGGCCTTTATCAGCACCAAGGATTTTTTTTCGCGGAGTCCAGATCTCAACCTCCCGGACAATAAACTGTGGGCTGTTTCGGAGGATATGGCTTGCCGAAAGCGTGACAACAACCTGAAGAGATCCCTCATGAAGCAGCGGCAGAGATCCCCCTTGAGACAGTGTGTGCTGCGATAGCTGAGTGGCCGGAGCGTCTCGAGGCTTGCATTGGGGCAGAGGATGGCCATTTTGAGTGACATTATTATAAATAACTATTGCCAATAAATTATTTGGCTCAAAAAATGTATGTTCTGTTTCATTTTCTTTCTAGGTCACAAAATCCTTATGACAGAACTTAGGGCAAGACTATATATAAAACAAGAAATTAACATCATAACTTAACTAACGGTATATTTCAAAGAACTGATATAAGATAAAAATAGTTACAAAGTGATGTAAAGATTGTGACCTTAGATTGTTGTTATGCAATTGTTTGCCCAGCTCTGGAAGGGTAGCAGTATTTACTAATTGCATTGAACACTAGGGTTCCACTGCAGGTTGGCTCAATCCATGTGATTGTTATGACATATCCTACAAGTTATATAAAAGTTCGTTAAATCTACCCTGTGGACAGTGGCTAAATATATGCATTTAAATTCAGATTTGAACATGATTTCTAAGCCAAGAAGTATTTCATGTAATGAAGGTCTCTGTGGGTCAAGTTAAATACAAATGAAAAGAAAATATGTGATGTGAATATTGTATGTTTATTTTTCAGGTTTTAAATATTCTCCCAGATATTGTTTTTTGTCATGTAGTGAACGTATTTGGAAGGAGGAATTGCCTGAAGAGTGGAAGGAGTCAATCATAGTACCTATTCATAAGAATGGGGATAAAACAGACTTTAATAATTATAGAGGCATATCACTTTTGCCAACCACTTACAAAATTTTATCCAACATCCTGCTCTCAAGGTTAATTCCATATGTGAAGGAAATTATCGGGGATCATCACTGTGGCTTTCGACGCAACAGGTCAACTATTGATCGTATATTCTTCATTCGCCAGATGTTTGAGAAAAAATGGAAATACAATGAAGTTCATCAGCTCTTTATAGACTTCAAGAAAGCTTGTGATTCAGTTAGGAGGGAGGTCTTATATAAGATTCTCATTGAGTTTGGTATCCCTAGGAAACTTGTAAGGTTAATAAAGATGAGTGACTGAAACATATAGCAGAGTCCGGGTAGGCGAGAATGTGTCTGACAGGATCCCTATTAGGAATGGTTTGAAACAAGGAGATGCTCTATTGCCACTGCTTTTCAACTTTGCTTTAGAGTACGCCATTAGGAGGGTTCAGGTAAACCAGGATGGCTTGAAACTAAATGGTACACATCAGCTTCTGGCTTATGCCGATGATGTTAATATACTGGG
>Ga0123354_10009832_pt1 | contig 14692 bp, 6 predicted proteins | sample TergutLab28metaG_2_FD_97872 | JGI IMG/M metagenome (GOLD analysis project Ga0123354, IMG submission 97872) | Labiotermes labralis P4 segment gut microbial communities from Petit-Saut dam, French Guiana - Lab288 P4 | ecosystem: Host-associated > Arthropoda: Insects > Digestive system > Gut ... | reverse complement strand
GAACCGCGTCACAGTCAGTCAGGAGCTATTAGATCGTTCGAATACTGATGAAAACTTTCTGAAAAATGTCATAACAGGTGATGAAACGTGGGTGTACGGCTACGATGTTGAAACAAAAGTGCATTCGTCGCAGTGGGTGGGAAAATCCTCGCCACGACCAAAATCGCCGAGGGCACTAAACACACGTTCACTCAAGGCGACGTAACTCATGATTAATTGAAAGTGGCGTGTTGTGTCTAGTGTCAAAATAAAGCTTAAAGTCCCAGCTACACAGCACCACCGTCGCAAGCGTCCTGCGCCGGCTCACTAGCGCGCTATTTCAAATGTTCTGTATCTTTTTGGACTGGTCTTGTATAGCGCCCTTTACTGTGAAAAGGTCAGAATGATAATTATAAGGTGATCGCAATGGCCGAGTAAAACAAGCAGTGACAGACAACAATAACAACACTGAAGACCACTGTTTATTGACTGAATGCAGTGTATAATGCTCACAGTTTTATCCTCTGGCGCTGCGACCCAACGTGGGCCATTGTCTCCTCATTATACTGTTTCTAGACCACGCACAACGACATGACACATTCGGTAGGACTCCTCCGGACGAGTGATCAGCTCGTCGCAGAGACCTCTACCTGATAACCCACAGCACTCACAACAAACATCCATGCCCCTGGTGGGATTCGAACCCACAATCTCAGCAGGCGAGCGGCCACAGACCTACGCCTTATTCCGTGGGTCCACTGGGACCGGCGATGTCCACAAACAGGCCTATGTAATTCAACAAATAGCTAACGGTGCTAAATTTAGCGGTTAAAAATGGAATGTATCGCAACAATTCTGGCACGTTTGGTCTTGCATTGCCTTTAGAATATCAATTCGTGAATGCTAACGCTAGATTATTTCAAGCAAACGATAATAAAATCGAGCATTCTAAACGCGTCTTTCCTCATTTTACACAACCCACACTGTACTTTTTCTCATCATATTAGCGGCGAACCGCCTACAATCCAGTAAAGCATGTCCATAATTTATAGCGAAAGGAAGGGATATGAATGTATCCCTCTATTTTTCCTGTATGGAGCCTTGCGATATCCGCCTGCGTTTGTCAATGAAATATCGGACGGGAACACGCTGCACTTGGGCACAGGCTCTGGGACTGACAGTTTCTTTCGCCCGTCGAAAGCAGATGGGGGATGGTGATTCTGTGGGCTTAATGGGGACTTTTAACAAAAAAAAGGGTGGAAATCGAGCTTCATGTGCGGAAGACATGACGAATTCCAAGACACTGAACTTCAGGATGTAAACTGCGTTCGCCTTACTAAGGGCACGGATAAATGACGGATTCCTGTGAACAACGTAATGACATTTTGAGGGGTCAATAAAAGACGTGAAATTTCCTAGTTAACTCAGACACCTTCAGCTACCGAAGTAAGAATTTGATTCATGTACGTAACTTTTACATTATCACCAGTACTGTTTAATATAAATATATAATCGTATAGTCTAACACAACTTTATTTAATATAATACTAAACAGTGTACGTCAGCACAACCACTATACTACGAAAGGCATTTACATAGGCTACATATTTCGACTATAGATAGTCATCTTCAGGCCTGTTTTTGTCATTTAAGTCACAAGATGCTAAGCACACTTTGGGATCCCATCGTGTTTACAACCATGAAATACATAAATTTAATCATTTGTCTCAAAGGGTGTGACGTGCAAATTGTGTTTACAGCAGTGGGATACATAAAATTGGATCATTTGTCTCGTAAAATGCGTTATACGAATTGTAAGTTATAATATATAAAATTCTTAAAATAGTATATTGCTCTTCTCCATTTTACAAATGTAAGTCCAGTTACCGTCTGGTTGTTTTTGGAGCTATTGGATACTATATATTTACTGGCGACTTCGGAGTACGTTTTTTTTTTGTTGCTGCTCCGTAGGAGTGGGCGTGTTATCATATGATCTCGCACGATCATATGATAATGTAATGTGTAATACACATATTTTTTTTTGTTATTGAACTAACACAACGGGGATGACGCACCTCAAAAACGAGCGGTTTATTTATGACGAAAGATTGATATAATGAAAACTTTTACAGTACATTCGCAATTACCAATTTTATATTATTTGCGCCCGGACGACCGCACAGGGATCAGTTTACAAATTAAACGGTTGCTAGGCAGCAAAGGAGTGGCAGAAGAACATCAAATTATGTACTGAAAACCCGGCAACATATCCTTAGAAACTGGGCGAAAGATGAAGAGAAACGGTCTGTAACAAGAAATAAATATACAGCCCTATGTTTAACGGTTATTGTACGTTAAGAAGAAATAAATAGATTTAGTGACACAGAATTATAGTAGGAATTGATTTATTTGCACTACCATCATTCCCATCACCTTCTAATGCAATGTACGGTCACAAAGTCCATTTCCCAAAATCACGTCCTTTCTAATAACTGAGCAAAAAAAGCAAGATAAATACATTTCAGTATTACATCCATGTGTTTACGCAATTTAAATTCGAATTTTTCGATTTTTTTTGTAGGAGTACGTCACAATACATAACAAATAAAATATAAAAGTGAAAAATTTATTCTTCTAATCCTGGCGACGACAGTAAGCCTAGTTTTGAGTAAAATATATAACGTGCTCAGCAGCTTCTATTTGTCATGTACTAATGAATTATGTTAAGTCTGTACTCCGCGTTGAAGTGTCATTCATTAACCGGCGAGCAGTCAACTGATTTTTAGTGTAAGTGCATTATTATGCATCGGTGAAAATTTTATTAACCAATTAATTAAACACTGAAACTTTTCAGCAGATTCTGAAAGTTCAGTGTTTGGGACGAAACGTTGCTCCCCTTTTTATCTGCCACTTTATATTTTAATTATTATCATGAGTTACGAATTTGTTCGGAGGAATTAGTAAACTACTCCAAACTTCTAAAATATATCTGTGCATTTACACTGTGTTCACAGTAAAGTCTGCCTTTATTGCAGGATGGTAACTTTAATTAATGAAAACTGTGATTAATTGGTAGGCTATAGTAGCAACGAGTAACTACGCAGAAAGTACTGAAGACACGGTTGGAATAAAGATGCCACGTCAGCCAACCGTCTGGCCCTACATATAAAGACGAATTCAGATATAAGGAACTGCGGGAAGCATAATCGTGGGGAACTTGATATAGACCTCAATAACCCACGTAACTAATAGTGAGGTAAATATCAGTCATGAAACCACAACTATGATAGTATGGATTTATGATGGTATTCAATAGCAAAAAATAACTACATGTTTCGGCCAATAGCGGCCATCTTCAGGTTGTTACAATTTTGCTCAAAGAGTATCATATATATACCTATATTGCAAAATTGTAATAACCTGAAGATGGCCGCTATTGGCCGAAACATGTAGTTATTTTTTGCTATTAAATACCATCATAAATCCACTCTACCATATTTGTGGTTTCATGACTGATATTGACCTCACTATTAGTCTTTTCTACACGCAACAGGGATGACACACCTCAGAACCCACGTAACAATTTGCACAGTTTAGATTTTAGTTTGTCTCAACGGATACGACTACACTCACCGCAAGCATAAGTCGGATTCAAAACAAAATGAATTTCTACATTTGTTTTAAATGTTTTCGGCGTACGTATTTTGTTTAAAGAGATAACCTTTATCTCAGTTTTATAGTAAAAAGTGTGCCAGCTGCGGAAGGGGAATGCATCTGTGCTCTCATGGGGTTGAACATTACACTACAGAATAGGGTAAGATAACACGTCGTCCAGAAAGACCAGACACAGCATTTCCATGGCTAAATATAAGCCTTAGGCTCCTTCTTGAAAACGTAATACTCTCTCATCTACTCACGAACTTCCCGGCACGTCCCAACACCAAAACTATATTCAATACGACCCACTACTGGGCCCTGACCCAAGCCAGATATATCCAGTCCACACTTCCTTACGCAACTTTCTTAAGTTCCTCCAATATCATTCTCTCCTCAAAATCTAAGCACTTATTTTTTGGATTTTCATCCCAAAATGTAGCATATTGTCGTCGTGGATCAAACCATCAAAACAACGCAAATCATGAATCTGTCGATCACACATATTTTTCTCTTCATTTTGTTCTCACATATTATTGCCCTGTGCTCCTCTTCTAATATAAGAACACGTTCCACTACCGGCACAAAACACATGCATTCACTCAGTTCTCTGTTGAACACACACGTGTTTAGATATGAGATGGATGACATAAGATAGTCTGAATAGAAGGCAGTATTCCCTGCATGTAACCCATTCCATAGGTCTTGATCCTTCCTTGACTGTAATTTCGACACTTCCACCGCACCCATGATATCCAAGTCCTATTTAAATTACCCTGTGCGATCTGACAGAATCGAAGCTTTGTTTATAAGTCAAAAGGGTTCGTCTTTAAAAGCCTCTGCTTTAGGGTAATTTATAATATATTGCAGACGGACACGGCAAAAATGTAGCGCATGAAGTTTCAGAGTAGCTACACACAACGGATATTGTCACGCTCCATAAATTCCACTGACATGTTGAGAGAGAAACAGAGAAATTTGCAAATCCAAGGTCACGATAAAATACATAGGTATATATAGGCCTTATTACTTATCATCGACCATATAAATCCGAGTGGTTATTATATGTACCGTCACGTTTGTCGTTGAAGAATGTAAATTTTGCCCACACAAGGTAATGCGTTGTGTTCCTTATGATTCTTGCAGTTAACTGCGGTAAATTCCCCACAACGCGCTCATTCATTGGTCTCTAATTGCAACATGCTGTGCCTTGTGTGACCCATCTTTACACTGTACACAGTGTACGCTGTCTTCCTTAGAGAGTTAAAAATTTAATTAAACACACACTTATTCAAATACCTTCATCTCCACACTTAAGACACACGACGGGTTTTGCATTTCTTGAAGTTGTCTCATCACTCTGAATTTACTGCCCATTGGCTGGAGTGACAGGGTTGAGATCCCGGTACATGCTGGGATTCCTCACAATTTTTTTCACATCCAGAGGATATTTGGGCACTAACAGACTCACACGCATAGAGCATGGGGAATAATTAGGCCAGAACGTATTAAATCACGTTCCTCCATTGAATGAGATCAGAATGCGTGGAGTTTTACTGCATGAGATTTCTACACCCTCGCCACAATGTCGCGACGTGCTGTTCATGGTTTATTACCATGGATTGTGGGTTACGGACAGCGGGAAAATGAGGCGTGACTAAATAAAATATTATACGAAATTCGCACACACACACAGCTGAAGAGCACCCAACAGGGCGCCTTCAGACGTGCATAAAACGATACAGACTTTCGTAATGTCGGAAGGCTGTATTCAAGAGCAGGAGACCAAGGCTATGCAATACAAAAAAAGTATTTTCTGGTGCATCCGGAAATACGAGAACATTGCAGATCCGGTGTGATGAATGTACAACGAAGTTGACATGTCACCTATTTTAAAGAACTGAACATATTTCCAAATTGAGACAAGTAACTAGTATATAAAATTTCTTTGAATTTTTTTTTGCGTCGAACGTGTATTTAAGCTGTCATCTGATTCTTGTGAATCCAACAGAATTGGCCAAGAACGTTTCTCGATTTCTCTCGGTAGCTGGGGATGTCCTGCGCCAGCGACTGATGACGTTTAAAAATTATCATACACCTTTCTGCAGCAACAGGCAATGTTACCAAGTATCACAAAATTAACGGCCTAGAAGGAGGACGTTTTCTGTAAAGTCAGATTATAATATTACTACAAATTATCCACAAATACTATTTACAAAACTGGCGTGAAACTTTAAGGTTATACCCAACAAATTTAAAGCATGCAAAATCTAGCTTAATTAACAAATTATCATAAAAACCGGCGAAATATTTGCACTTCCGAGCAATAAAATAAACGTGGTTCGAGTGGAATTTAATTCCACAGGCACCCAAACACAAGCCTCGAAAGTTCAGCCGTGAGCATAACTGCTTTGCACATTAACTTACGCGACCAAAGTACGACATGAAATGACACAATGGTTACAGAACTGGAAGTGTGTGCTACAGGAAACTACGCACTATGACTTCATCCAGAGCTACCTCTTACATTATGTAATCATGTGAAATTGCTTGTTAGTTGCAGAAATGCACCATTACACATGAAGTTCGAATGCAGTAAGTGTCTAAAACCCAAAACGTACGTGACACATCCGTGACGTTGGCTGCCTCAAAATAGAAATAAATATATAACTACAGCATAGGTCAAAGGTACGCCCTGTGTCACGAGACGTGTTTGTGTGCAGATGCTTCAAAGCGCGACATCTGTTGCAACAAAATTCATGGGAAGGTTTAAAAAATTATGTAGGATATCAGGCTAGAGGAATGCTAAAGTTCGAGGTAAAAATTTGGTAAATGGAGGCAAAGAAAAAATAAATTTAAAGATGTCTATTAAACACTCTATTGTCTAAATAATGCACAATACATAATATGTAGCTACAATTAAAATTATAAAATATTTAAAAGTGCTACAACATGTTTCGGATCACACAGGATCCATCATCAGGGAGCCTTGTACAGTGCTTGGTTGAAAATTACAAGTATGATTCTATCGTGTCCATTGACATGGACAAGGTCGGTGTTATGGCAGCATATTCTGGCCCTTTGTGCATGTGTGTAGTTCACTGTATATGAGTGCCTTCATATACAGTGAACTACACACACGTACAATGGTTCAGAATATGCTGCCATAACACCGACCTTGTCCATGTCAATGGACACGATAGAATCATTCTTGTAATTTTTAGCCAAGCACTGTACAAGGCTCCCTGATGATGGAACCCCTGTGATCCGAAACATGTTGGAGCATTTTTAAATATTTTATAATTTTAATTTTGTCTACATATTATATATTGTGCATTACTTGGATAATACAGTGTTTAATTATCAATGATGCACGGTGCAAACGTGAAGTTTGGGATGTCTACTTTTACTTAAATGGGTCGCAACTTTCAAGACAAATTAATTACACATTAAACATAAAAAACTCATTATCCTATTACGCAACTTCAGTATTATCACCAACTGAAACTAATCCAGGCAGTTTCGCATAGCCATGATATTCACGACACTATTTCAATACGAAGAATGTCTCACAGAAAGTTTGTGCTGATAACCATTATAATATAACAAACATCACACGCCGGAACCAAAACGGTTAATTTAATGTTGGCTTAAAAGGGGACAGAATAAATTCAAAACGTTTAGTTTTTTAAGTCAACGTATAAAATACTCTGAATGAAGGCATCACGATGTGCTTATAATTCAATTAACGTTACACAGTATACGTCAGCACAATCTTTTTTATTCTTAGGCAAAACTGCAGGAAAACTTTACCCGACAATACCGTGCAACAATCCAGAACATAACTCTCCTTATCAAATAGTAAAAATAGACGTACCCCAACATCAGCCATAATACAACAACGGAACTGACAGTTGAATATCCTGTGAACATCAAAGCACTGTTAAGGAAGAATTTTAAATATTTTAATGTTTAGACACAATCTGTAAATAACACACTTTATAAACAAAATCAAGACCTTCTTAGAAAGTTTTAAATGGATGTATTCCACAATTGTAAACACTATGGGATCCCAAAGCGGGCAAAGCATCTGGTAAAGGAAAATATTGTAAGGGCCTGAAGATGACTAACTTTTAGTCGAAACATGTAGCCTTGCTTAAGAATAAAAAAGATTGTGCTGACATGTACTGTGTAAAGTTAATTGTATAAAATACTTACAAAATTCGTCCGAGCGCCAAATTATTATCTTAGGCAAAACGTTCCCATTGTGCTTCAGTCGTACACACACACACACACACACACACACATATTTATATATATATATATATTAATTACCATTCTAATTTAACATGTATAATACGCCACATCATAACCTCACATCACACAGAACAGAACCTGTCACTGTCAAAGTAACATCCTATGACAGATGGAGTAATGTGAGTTTCGATTAACCGACTGCCGTTCCTCACAACGTAAATCTCACATACGTACCGCATCCTCACTTCCCTAATCCTGTATGACGGACTCTGTTCTGGCTCCTCCTAGGGCTACCGACTGCAAGAACAGTAATGTGGTTCCTGCATTTCTTCAAGCTCTGCGGACGGATTGTGGAGTAGCTCTTGAAATGGACCAAGACAGTGTTGTTTTATATATTTTCTTTCGTGACCAATTTTGACTGCGAAATTTGTAGCTGGAAAAATGATTTAAGAAACTTGTTTATAAATGAAATGTTTCTACTCTTTCTGATTCGCACATTGCCGTACCGAAAGTTTTGGGATCGAAGTCTTGAATGACCACCAGAAAAGAATTTATGATATTTTAAAGAAAATATAGGGCCTGTCTGCCAACAACGAGTAAACAGAGCCTGACTCGTCTTTTTAGGAATATGATGAATTGTTCACATTATCACTCCCTAGCCAAAGTTTTTTTCCATGTTTGGCGTTGCGCTGCATGTAGGCGGTACATTAAAGTAACGGGGCATGTTTCGACCTACACATTAATCCGGAGACTTTGCACGAACTTACATACCCGAAGCTCGGATGACCTTTTCTTTCACGTTGGAGAAATTTCTCTCAATGTTGGACGCCAGCCAGAAACAGTGGGATTCACTGCCAAGATAAACACATAGCACATTTGCGAACAAACAGATCAGCACAGTCGAAACATTTGCTACGACTCTGAATACGAAGCGCATAGCAGTTGCCTATATTGTCCGAAATGGTCTCGTTACTTTGATAGATTACACCATTATTTTTGAGTAAAAAAACCCGAATTTGTGTACAAAATTCAATTCAACAAATTACAGAAGCTTTCCTACATGGCACTTAAAGATGCCACCAGAAAGGACATCGTAACTCTCTTACAGCCAAGCCCAATGCTACAAGGCGTGCAATAACTCAATATCCAAGATTTATTAGGAACCGACAGCTTCACAAACGTGTCTCTTTACCCATTTTACGTAATAACTTTACATATAACTTTGCATCATGTAATAATTTATCCCCCAGGAATTTAAAATCTAAACTCGTCACTGTTCGATCAGCCTACACTTGAATACGACTGCCATGCTTCTTCAAACCACAGAAGTCCCCAGTTTACCCATTCTTAGCTTTTCCTCTTTTCCAGCAATGTTTTAGCACCGGCTACCCATGGCCACCCGTCCATTTAACAGCCATTACCAATTGCCACTTCAGTCAATTAAAATTTAAGTAGAATAATCATGTGTAACTGTTTAACTACGTTTAGACAACATCGGTGACAGCTCTACGTAGGCGAGTGACAGGTCATCGCAATAATTGGTATTTTAGGAACAAGAATAGGTGTGTGTGTTTCTGTACGTGCATGTGTATGTATATGTGTCTTGGAGATGTCATTTTTCCTGTATATTGGGACAAGCAAAATCCGCCTATCACACCCTTTTCTGTCTGCGTAACATATATGACAAATAGCGTCAGTTCAGGTTTCCCGAAATTCAATAGGAGCTTCAGAACATTTTATGGTACAAGAAGATATTTTGTTTGGTGCAGGTCGGTGTGGTGATATATTGATGTGGTTTCATATTGAAGTTGTAACGAATTGATACAGCCAGAGTATATCCATTTCTCTTGGCAACAGTACACGCAGTGGATAATACTAAATCTTTCTCTCTTCTCCGATGTCCTGGAGTTTGCTAGGGAATAATGCATAAAGCAAACTATGGCCACCACTATTTTGTGGCATGGCGGCAGCATGTATTCTAATGCACACAGCGATCTATGCTCGTGGCTGTTTCGTAACTAGGCAACCATACACAGCATAAAGTTTGAAGACTTTAATAGTGGTCACAACGAACATTAGTGTTGAAAGCCACAGTGATAAATTATATAACATTTGTGTGATATCAGAGTATTGTCTTCTCAGAATCAGAATTTAACTAACCGAGAACAATTCAGTTACGAGTCTCCAGCAAGGTATTGACTGCCACGTGTCAGCTGAGGGACAACGCTTGAGATATTCTGCAATGATTCATTAGGGTGGCTGCAATTTGACATCCTTACTAATTCTGGCTATGTGACATGCTGACAAACCTTAAACAGTTATCTAAGGGAATAGTTACTTTCTAGCCCAAATACCTCAACACACTAACATAACCAATATGGAATTACAATGTTTCGCGCGTTATCTATTACTACATTAGTCAGTGTTTCTTTCTCAGTCTTCCGTTTTCTTAAGCAATTTAAGCTTACTTGTTCTATTTAAATGACTGATCCAGCAAATCCTTCTGTGACTCCCTGTTGCTCGTGCAGGCTACACAGACTCGTTTATTGTTTCGTAACATTAAGATTCATATATGTTAAGAAGCCTTACTCTTTTGAATATTTGTATCAACTTTGCATGACTTCAGGAGGCCACAACACGGCTAGGTTTAAATCTGTATATAAACACGACAAGAACAAAGATTACTACTTGTGGTTTCTGAACAGAAAGCGATCACGCTGGTTCGGATTAGAGGTATTTCCGAAATGAAATCGTGCAACGTCTCTATGTACGTCTTCCGAAATGTTATAAAAATTAATAAGATTTTCCTCCTGTTTTCTCTTTCCTTTATTCGAAATCGTTTTAACGGTAATCGAAAACGTTTACGATATCCAGGTGTATATTTTCGCATTTTATTGCCGGGAAATAAATTAGTAAGAAAGATAGAAATATGTGTAAATTGAAGTAATTAAATTTTAATGGGAAATGCCGTTAAGTTACAAAATCAGGTAACAAAATGACAAAAATATACGTCAAATACAAAACATAGTTGTACTCCAGTGCTATATAACAGGCTACGAAGAAGCAATTCCCCATTTTAAGAATTCGCATAGAACTCGAAGCGAAAAAAAAAACGAGGAAACATGAAATGTAAATACTTAAATTGTAAATCAAATAATTTAAAATACTTGTGTGAACACAACGTCTAGTAGTACACACTTCAAAATATATATAAAAATATATTTGTTATCAAACTGTAACACATCGTACATGCAATTTCGAAAAAGACGGGTGACATGCAGGAAGAATTCAAAGGTCATGCAGGAGGAGCACACGTTTTTTTCGACTGCTTGCGACGTCAAAGGCACATACCTGCAAATGTGCCTTAAAAAAACTCGGAAACACTCTTTGAGTTGATTCCATCTAAGTGCTTCAGTATTGTACTCACTCTAGCAGGAAATATAAAAAAAATCATGAAACTACTATTTCATAATACATTAAGCTTCATCGCCACGCCACCAACAACTCCAAATCTCACACTTTGTTTTGACTTATTAATGTGACACGAATCATTCCATACTCTCAAGCATCTTTATTCCTACCAATACATGTCTACAGTGAAGTAGTCTGATTGTAACTTTACCTGTGTTTAAAGACGAAATTTGACTTAACATATTTAATGATTCAGTACGTACCGCGCAGTAAACACACTCCATCTGTGTTATAAGAACCAGTCAGCTAATAATGCATTAGAAAATAATCGCTGTTCCTGCTGAGAACCAGAACATGTAAACATCGTATGTGGGTAAAAGGTAGAATTTTTTATTTAACCACCAGGTTTTGAAAGGCCGATTATTTATCCAACATCTATTGTATTAAAACAAAAGGAATTCATTCCACAGCCTAGCATGCAGTTACCGAAAAACTGTGTAATCTATATTTGTGAATTAATAATTATTTCCCGCATCGATATACAGAAATGGGAAAATGAAAAGGACCGAACACTTGCCGCTTTTACTCTCATCTGAATTGGATGAAAGAATTGAAGTTTCTTGGCTATTTTCAACTTTGTTAGAAGTTCTGAAAGCCTTTACTGACAGTCTAATTATCAACAAAGCCGTATACAGGAAGTCGTAAGTCTGCGGTTGTTTGACGTCTAAGGCAGTTTTAATTATTTTCAACACTGGCTACGCCACTGTGTTTACAAATGTGTCTAAGTGAACAGGAGAACGAAAAAACGAATGGAAGTAAAATTCATGCCCTATTACTATCATCCAATCTTATTTCATTATCGTTTCCATTTTTCTCTTATTTGGAAATTTTTTGTTCAGGCGTCAGTTAAAGCACTTAGTGTTTGAGACACGCAGTTTTAAAGCATAATCGATCATTCTGACTGAACTGAATAACGCTGGTTCTCTAGTTGACATCACTTCATGAATTAAATTTTATGTTTTGTTGACCGTGTATCTAGATAAATCTGTGTAATAAAAACCAACTTGATGCACTATTTTTATCTTCAATTTATTTCGTCAGTTAACCTCTACTTGTTTCGGACAAATTTTTAGCCCATCAACAGGAGGTATACTGTGTATACGAGGAGGTGCTGATAAGTCCTTAGCCCGAGAAGGAAGGAAACAAGCTACAGCGACCAAACTCGGGATTTATTCAAGATACTCCCCACGAAGCTCAATAAACTTCTTAGCCCGTTGCTCTTCCTTTTGCAAGCCACTCAAAAAAATCAGAAGTTTGTCCTTCCAACCAGGTCTCCGCGGAAACAATGACCTCTGCATCGGACGAAAAATGGCTAACTTGCAATTGTTTTTCAGTCCAGGGAATAGGTGGTAGCCCGATGGGGCCAGATCCGGGGAATTGGGTGGGTGATCGAGACATTGGAAGCCCATGTAGGTCAGTTTCTTCTGGGATGCAAATGCCCCGTGAGCCGGGGGATTGTCGTGCAAGAACAAGACCCCTTGGTGACATTCCCGCCACGTTTTTCCTTCAAAATGTCCTTCAATTGCACCAGCAGGGATGACTATACTCCGCGTTGATACTTTGGCCCTTTGGAAGATAATCGATGAGGAGGATGCCGTCTTGATGCCAAAAAAATCGAGGCGAGAAATTCCCCAGGGATTTTTGCACTCGGAAACATTTGGGACGGGGTGAGCCGCTATGCCGTCACTCCATTGATTTTGCTTTGTCTCCGGGTCATAGTGATATAACCAGGTTTGGTCCATGGTAACCAATCGCGACAGGAAATAATTTGGATCGCGCCGAAAAAATTCCAGAAGTTGCTCCGACGACTGGCACCGTTGATTGTTTTTGATCGGCGTTCAGGCATTTCGGGACCCACTTCGCGGAGAGCTTCAGCATGTCCAAATCTTCATGAATGATGGACCCAACCCGCTCACGTGAGATGCCCAGTTGCTCAGTTACTGATTTAGCCGAAATCCGGTGGTCTTCCAAGATTAGCTCGCGAATTTGATCAATAATCTCCGGGGTGGTCACTGTTTAGGGTCGTCCAGGACGAGGCGTATCACATGTGGAAAAATCACCACGTTTAAACTGGGCCACCCAGTTTATGACGGTGGCATACGATGGTGTATGTTCCTCTAATCTTTCTGGCAGATTGGTGCGAATTTCCTTCGGCGCCTTGCCTTGCAGAAAAAAACACTTTATGACAGCTCGCGTCTCCATGTTGTTGAAATCGCGCGCGTCGCCTGACATGCTTCCTTTCAGTCTCTGTAACAAGAAAAGACTTGTAATTCGGCACATGAACAGACCCCTCTTACCAACGACACTATCAATTCCGTCCTATGAAATCGGGAAGTTGGTCGGACTAAGGACTTATCAGAACCCCCTCTTATATATGAGGGGGTGCTGATAAGTCCTGTGTATATACAACAATTGGTATGTATTGTGCTTTTTTGTTGACTGTCTGTTGTCCGAGTTGGGATGGAACATCCCAACTCGGACAACTAAAAAGCACAGCACGTACCAATTGTTGTACATACATGTTGTATATACACAGTATACCTCCTGATGATGGGCTACAAATATGCCCGAAACATATAGCAGTTGACTAACGAAATAAACTGAAGATAAGCAGTGCATCAAGTTGGTTTACATTACACGGATTCATGAATTAGCTTGTCCTGAGAAAATACGATTTCTTGTAAAACAACAAATGCAATAATGTATTTTTATATTGTAGTGATGGGAAACACTACAATATATAAATGAGCTATTGCATTTGTTGTTTTACAAGAAATCGACTGAAACATATAGCAGAGTCCGGGTAGGCAAGAATGTGTCTGACAGGTTCCCTATTAGGAATGGTTTGAAACAAGAAGACGCTCTATCACCAATGCTTTTAAACTTTGCTTTAGAGTACGCTATTAGGAGGGTTCAAGTAAACCAGGATGGCTTGAAACTAAATGGTACACATCAGCTTCTGGCTTATGCCGATGATGGTAATATACTGGGAGGAAGCATACATACTCTAAAGGAAAATGCAGAAGCTTTAGAAGCTGCTACTGGGGAGATTGGACTGAAAGTAAGTGCTGATAAAACTAAGTACATGGTCATGTCTCGAGATCAGAATGCAGGACGAATTCAGAGTGTGAGGATTGATAATAATACTTTCGAGAGGGTGGAAGGGTTTAAATATTTGGGAACAACATTAACAAATCAAAATTCTATAGCGGAAGAAATTAAGAGCAGATTGAGGTCAGGAAATGCTTGCTATCATTCGGTGCAGAATCTTTTGTCTTCCAGGTTGCTATCCAAAAATTTAAAGATCAAGATACATAGAACTATAATTTTG
>Ga0123354_10009830_pt1 | contig 14693 bp, 11 predicted proteins | sample TergutLab28metaG_2_FD_97872 | JGI IMG/M metagenome (GOLD analysis project Ga0123354, IMG submission 97872) | Labiotermes labralis P4 segment gut microbial communities from Petit-Saut dam, French Guiana - Lab288 P4 | ecosystem: Host-associated > Arthropoda: Insects > Digestive system > Gut ... | reverse complement strand
TTTTCTTCAACGACGGCACCGGCCAGCTGCTGGCGACCGGGCCCGACGCCAACGGCGTCAACAACCAGCCCGTCGGCGCCTACGCCTTGCCCGGCAATTTGATCGCCGGCGGCTCGGTGGCCGTGGACTGGAACTGCGACGGCAAGATGGACATCGCGGCGACGCCGTTCTGCCCGCCCGAGAGCACCCCGACGGCGGACCAGAGCATGCTGCTGTTCACCAACACCACGCCGGTCGGCGGGGCGGTAAGTTTCTCGGCGACCACCTTGCTGACGGTACCGCTGGCGGCGAACCCGGCCGGCACGGCGATGTCCGGCGTGCTGGCGATGGACGTGAACTGGGACGGCGCGCGCGACTTGGTGGTGTTGCAGGGCTCGAGCGGCGCCAGCACGATCGTGTTGAACCCGAACGCGCCGGCTGCCGGCACCAGTCTGCATTTCCGCATCCTGGACCAGAACGGCATCAATGCCTTTTTCGGCAACACGGTGCAACTGGTGGACGACCGGACCGGCGAGGTCGTTGGCACCCAGGTGCTGAACCCGCAGGGCGGGCTGCAGAACGACAGTTCGGCGATCGTCGATTTCTACGGCCTGAACCCCCACGACACCTACAGCGTGGTGTTGCTGCGCAGTGTCGACGGCGTGTCGCAGGACGTGGGCGGCGTGCACGCGCTGGGGGCCAACACGATCGAGAACTACAACGCCGCCTGGGGCGGCATCGCTCCCGGCGCGGCCAACCAGTGCTACGTGCTGACCGCCGAGGCCGGCACCGCGAGCAACGACAGCACCGGCAGCGGCACCACCAACCAGGTCGGCATCGTCGGCACCGGCTACAACGACACCTTCTTCGCCACCTTGGGCCACAACCTGTACGAGGGCGGCGGCGGCACCACCGCGCCGGTCTCCGGCGTGCAGGACTGGACCAGCGCCGGCGGCCAGAACGTGGTCGACTACAAGCTGGCCGGCAGCGCCGCCATCACGGTGGACCTGAGCAATCCCAACGAGCAGAACACCGGCTTCGGCTCCGCCACCTTCCACAACATCGAGGGCATTTCGGGCGGCGACGGCAACGACACGTTCACCGATTCGCTGGCGGGCAACGACGTCTTCAATGGCCGGGGCGGCAACGACACCTTCAACCTGACCCATGGCGGCCACGACACGCTGCTGTACCAGGTGATCGACCCGAACGATGCCACCGGCGGCAACGGCGCGGACGTGGTCAACGGCTGGTCCACGGGGCTCTACGAGGTCATCGCCAAGGCCGACCGGATCGACCTGTCCGCGCTGCTGCAAGGCTACGCGCCGGTGAATACCGATGGTTTCTCGGCCCACTACATCAACGGCGTGGCGACCATCGACACCGGCGACACCATCGGGAACTACCTGAAGGTGGACCACAGCGGCGGCAACACGACGCTCAGCATCGACACCAGGGGCACCGGCGCGGCGGCGGACTTTGCCACGCTGGTGACGCTGAACAACGTGACCGTCGATTTGCCGACGCTGCTGGCCAACCACCAGATCGTGGTTTGAGCATGGGGCCGGAGCGCTTTGGGCGGAGGCTCAAAGCGCCTCACCCTTCCGGGTGAAACGCCTTGCCCAGCGAGGCCGGCATGTGTGCGCGCGCCCAGGCCGGCTGGCGTGAAATCAGCGCCAGCACCGCGATGGCGGTCAGGTAGGGCAGCATGGTCAGGAACTGGCTGGGCACCTGCACGCCCTGGCCTTGCAGGTAGAACTGCAACATGCTCAGGCCGCCGAACAGGTAGGCGCCCAGCAGTACGCGCGCGGGCCGCCAGGTGGCGAAGGCGGTCAGCGCGAGTGCGATCCAGCCCTTGCCGGCCACCATGCCTTCGGCCCACAGTGGCGTGTAGATCACCGACAGGTAGGCCCCGGCCAGCCCGCACAGGGCGCCGCCGAACACCACCGCCGCCAGCCGGATGCGCCGCACTGGGTAGCCCAGCGCGTGCGCCGACTGCGGCGACTCGCCCACCGCGCGAAGCACCAGCCCGGCGCGCGTGCGCCGCAAAAACCAGATCAGCCCCAGCGCCAGCAGCGCGGCGCCGTAGACCAGCGGGTGGTACCGGAACAGCGCCGGCCCGGCAAAGGGCAGGTCGCCCAGCCCCAGCCAGTCGAACCGGGGCCGCTGCGGCAGCCGCTCCCGCACGTAGCCGACGCCGGCAAAGGCCGAGAGCCCGGCGCCCAGCAGGCCGAGCGCCAGCCCGGTGGCGTACTGGTTGGTGTTCAGCCAGATCACCAGCACGCCGAACAGCGCCGCCAGCAGCGCGCCCGCCACCATGCCGGCGGCAAAGCCGGCCCAGTCGTTGCCGGTGTGCGCCACGGCGGCAAAGCCGGCGAGGGCGGCACACAGCATGATGCCTTCGGCGCCCAGGTTGACGACGCCGGCCTTTTCGTTGACCAACAGGCCCAGGGCCGCGATGGCCAGCACGGTGCCGGCGTTCAGCGCGGCGGCCAGGAGCAGGGCGTAGGTCATCATCCCGATCGCCCCATGCGCAAGCGGTAATGCACCAGCGTGTCGCCCGCCAGCAGCGCCAGCAGTAGCAGGCCCTGGAACACGCCGGTCAGCGCCTTGGGGCAGCCTAGGCGAGACTGCGCCAGTTCGCCGCCGATGTAGAACAGGCTCATCAGGGCGGCCGACAGCACCATGCCCAGCGGGTGCAGCCGCCCGACGAAGGCCACGATGATGGCCGCGAAGCCGTAGCCCGCCGGCACGTGGGGCGCGAGCTGGCCGGCCGGCCCGGCCACTTCCAGCGCGCCGGCCAGGCCCGCCGCGCCGCCGGAAACCAGCAGCCCCGTCCACAGCGCCCGGCGGCGTGAAAAGCCCGCGTAGCGCGCCGCCGCCGGCGCCAGGCCCACCACCCGCAGCGCCAGGCCGGCGCGGGTGCGAAACAGCGCCAGCCACAGCAGCGCGCTGCCCGCCAGGGCGATCGGCAGGCCGGCATCCAGGCGCGAGCCGCTCATGAGGCGCGGAATCTGCGTCGCCGCCGCGAACACGCGCGTCTGCGGCAGGTTGTAGCCGGCGGGGTCTTTCCAGGGGCCGTAGACCAGGTAGCCCAGCACCTGCGCGGCCACGTAGACCAGCATCAGGCTGACCAGGATTTCGCTGGCGTTGAAACGCTCGCGCAGCAGCGCCACCACGGCAGCCCAGGCCATGCCGCCCAGCACGCCGGCCAGCAGCAGCGCCGGCACGATCCAGCGGCCGGTGTTTTCGTCCGCCAGCAGCGCCACGCCGCCGGCGCAGACGGCACCGATGATGAATTGCCCTTCGGCGCCGATGTTCCACACGTTGGCGCGCAGGCACACCGCCAGCCCGAGCGCGATCAGCAGCAGCGGCGTGGCTTTCAGCCCCAGCTCGCCCAGCGCATAGACCGAGCTGATCGGCTCCCAGAAGAACACCCGCAGCCCGCTGACGGGGTCCTTGCCCAGCGCCGCAAACAGAGCGGCGCCGATCAGCGCCGTCACGGCCAGCGCCAGCAGCGGCGAGGCCCAGGTCCACGCGCGCGACGGGGCAGGGCGCGGCTCAAGGCGCGGCATGGGCGGTCTGCCTTGCACCTTTCCCCTCTGGGGGAAGGTGGGGTAGGGGGCTGGCGTCGTTCGTGGCATGGCGGGCATTTTTGTCGTGGCGCTGGCCTCCATCCCTGCCTTCCCCCAAAGGGGGAAGGTGTTCCATGCCGTGCCACAGCCCGCTCATCCAGGCACCGATCTGCCCGGTCGTGGCGTGCCGGCGCGGCACCGATGGCGACAGCCGCCCCCCGGCGATCACGTACAGGCGGTCGCACAGCTCGAACAGTTCGTCCAGTTCCTCGCTGACCAGCAGCACGGCGCAGCCGGCGTCGCGCAGGGCCAGGATGGCGGCGCGGATTTGCGCCGCCGCGCTCGCGTCCACGCCACAGGTCGGCTGGGCGGCGATCAGCAGCCGGGGGCGGGCGTCGATCTCGCGTCCGACGATGTACTTTTGCAGGTTGCCGCCCGACAGCGAGCGCGCCGTGGCCCGCGGCCCGGCGGCCTTGACGCCGAAGATTTTGATGATGCCCGCCGCCTGCGCGCGCAGCGCGCCGGCGCGCAGCCAGCCCAGGGGGCCGACGTTTTCGCCGCGGGTCAGCAGCAGGTTGTGCGCCAGGCTCAACGCCGGCACCGCGCCGCGGCCCAGGCGTTCTTCCGGCACGAAGTGCAGGCCCAGCGTGCGCCGTCGCTGCGGCGGCCAATCGCCCACGGGCTGACCGGCGATGGCGATGGCCGACGCCGGAGCGCGCCGGTCCTCGCCCGACAGCGCCAGCAGCAACTCGCGCTGGCCATTGCCCGACGCCCCGGCCAGGCCCACCACCTCGCCCGCGCGCACGTGCAGGGACACGTCGCGCAGGTGCACGCCGAAGGGCGATTCGGGTGCCAGGTCGAGTTGGCGCACCAGCAGCATCTCGGGGCCGGGCGCGCGCTCGCGGCGCTGCGGCGTGGTCGGTTCGGCGCCGGTCATCAGGCGCGACAGCGAGGCCAGGCTTTCCTGGCGCGGGTCGCACGCGCCGCTCACGCGGCCCGCGCGCAGCACCGTGCAGGCGTCGCACAGGGCGCGGATTTCGTGCAGTTTGTGGCTGATGTAGAGAATGCCGCAGCCTTCGCGCGCCAGTTGGCGCAAGGTGACGAAGAGCTGCTCGGCGGCTTGCGGCGTCAGCACCGAGGTCGGCTCGTCGAGGATTAGCAGGCGCGGGCCGGTCAGCAGCGCGCGGATCAGCTCCACCCGCTGCATTTCGCCCGCGCTCAGGGTGTGCACGGGCCGCGCCGGATCGATCTCCAGCCCGTAGGCGGCGGCGGTGGCGGCGATGCGGCGCGTCACCTTGGCCAGGGACGTACCGCGCGCGTTCAGGCCGAGCCACACGTTTTCGGCCACCGACAGCGACTCGAACAGGCTGAAATGCTGGAACACCATGGCGATGCCGAGTCGGCGCGCGGCGCGCGGGCTGCGGATGCGCACCGGCTGGCCGTCGAAGCGCAGCAGGCCGGCGTCGGGCTGAACGGCGCCGTAGATGATCTTCATCAGCGTGCTTTTGCCGGCGCCGTTTTCGCCCAGCACGGCGTGAATCTGGCCCGGCTGCACCGTCAGCGCCACGCCGTCGCAGGCCGTCACGCCGGGGTAGTGCTTGGTGATGCCGGTCAGTTGCAGGCGCGGCGGCGGGCTGGCGGTGCTCATGCGTTGGGCGACAAGAAAAAAGCCTCCGGCTCGCGAGGAACCGGAGGCTTTTTCTGCGGGATTTGGTGGCGCTTCACGGACTCGAACCGCGGACCTGTGGATTATGATTCCATCGCTCTAACCGACTGAGCTAAAGCGCCTCAAGCCTTCAATTATATAGCGAAAAATGGCTCGCTTGCCGCTGCGGGGGGGGGCTTCTGTTCCGCAATGGCTTGATCCTGCGTCCGGCCTCGCGTCGCCTTGAGCAGGCGTGCAGCCTCAGGCGGCTTTCGCGAGCGTCTCGAACGCCACATGCACGCTGGAATACGGAAAGTGGAGCGCCCCGTCATCGGCCTTGTCGATCAGTCCGCACGCGAGCAGCGCGGCGGCATCGGTGTGCACGCCCTTCACATCGCGGCCCACGCGGCGGGCCAATTCGCGTACGCCAAGCGGCCCCGCCCCCGTCAAGGCCTGCAACAAGCTCCAGCGATTGGGGTTGAGGGGGGGCGCGGCAGGTCTTCGCCGCTGGCGAACGTGAAGCGCGCCGTGGCATCGCGCTGGCCGTGCAGGGCGGCCTTCATGCGCGCTTTCACCTCGGACAGGCCGGCAACGCCAATGGTCAGGATGTCTTGTCGCATAGCGCCCTCACAGTCTGGGCCACATCGGCCCAGAAGTCTTCGATCGGTTGGTCCAGCGTGGTGAACGTGTAGGCCGCCTCGGCCTGCCCCACGTGCTTGTGATCGCCCTTGCCGGTTTCGTTGTCGTAGCGCAAGACACATTCGCCAGCAACCACATAGGCCAGGGCGTATTTGTAGCCGTGGGCGCTGCCGCGCACAGGCTCTTGCGGCACGGCCCAGACGCGCACGTCGGCAAAGGCGTCATCACCCAGCTTGGCGCGCTCCTTCAATACCAGTTCGGCCTTGCGCTCCATGTTGTAAACATAACAACAATTGGCGAGCGCCGTCAACTGTCTTTTCCCAATCAACCCGCGTTTTTCAGCAGATGCCTGGGCGACGAGGCCACCCAAACGGGCGTCATGAAGCACTTCACAGACGCCGACGAAGCCAGGAAAGCCGAGGTCGAACTACAAAACTCCTGACGGACGCAGCCACCAACGAGCGCATCGTTGACGCGAAACGCCCTCCGTCAGTTTCTGGTAACCGTCAGCGCCCATGCGCTGGAGTGATCACCCTTGAGCAGGTGGGCGCCAAAGTTCGGCGGCGCGTCCATTCCGGCGGGGCTGGAATACGACCACGAGGTTTAACCGAAAAACAGGATGAACAGTTCGCGGATTCCGCCCCAGACGATGCTGCTGCCGACGACGAAGACGGGGATGGCGATCACGAGCGTCATCAGCATCAGCATCAGCATCAGCACGACGCCGCCAATGTTGATCATGGCTTGGTCGAGCTTGCTCCCTTTGTAGGGCTGCAAGTCGCGCACGCGCGCCACCTTGCGGATTTTCGGGGGCTGAGTCGAGCTCACCCGGTCGGCCAGCGATGCCTGTTTGCGGTAGCGGAAACTCATGATCGATGCTTACAAAATTGCCGTAAAAATCGCTCTGGTGAAGCGCGTGACCGCGGGCCTGTCCGCCCTGCCGCGCCATTTTAAAAAGCGCCGTGTCCCGCCACCCGCGTCAGCAGCATCAGATCGGGGCCGACGCGGCGTACTTCGCGCCAGGTCAGGCGCGGGCCGTTGGCCAGGGCGGCGAGCGGTCCGAGGGCGGCGATGCCGGGCCCTTCGCCCAGCAGCAGCGGGGCCTGGTAGAGCAGCAGTTCGTCCACCAGATCAGCGCGCAGCAGCGCGCCGTTGAGCCTGCCGCCGGCCTCGACGTGGACTTCGTTCATTTCGCGCCGCGCCAGATCGCGCAGCATGGCGGCCAAATCCACCTGGCCGCGCGGGTCGGGCAGGGCGATGACTTCGGCGCCCAGATCGGTCAGCGCCTGCCGGCGGGCGGCGGGCGGCGCCGCCGTGTAGATCAGCACGCGGCGCGGCGCGGCGCGCCACAGCCGGGCGTCGGGCGGCGTTCGCAGCCGGGCATCGACGATGGCCAGCGCCGGCTGGCGCGGGGTGGCGGCCAGGCGCGCGTCCAATCGAGGATCGTCTTGCAGCACGGTGCCGATGCCCGTCAGCACCACGCAGGCGCGGGCGCGCCAGGCGTGGCCGTCGGCGCGGGCCTCGGGCGAGGTGATCCACTGGCTTTGCCCGTCGGGCAGGGCGGTGCGGCCATCGAGCGAGCTGGCCGCCTTCAGGCGCACCCAGGGCGTGCCGCGCGCCATGCGGCTGAAAAAGCCGAGGTTCAGCTCGCGCGCCTCGTCGGCGCCCGGTCCGACTTCCACTTCGATGCCGGCGGCGCGCAGGCGCGCGAAACCCTGGCCCGCCACCAGCGGGTTGGGGTCTTGCAACGCGGCCACCACCCGGCCCAGGCCGGCGGCGATCAGCGCTTCGCAGCACGGGCCAGTGCGGCCATGGTGCGCGCAGGGCTCCAGCGTGACGTAGGCCGTGGCCCCGGTGACCGAATGCCCCCGGGCGGCGGCGTCGCGCAAGGCCATCACCTCGGCGTGCGCCTGGCCGGCGGGCTGCGTGTGGCCTTGCCCCAGCAGCGCGCCGCCGGCATCGGCGATGACGCAGCCCACCGCCGGGTTGGGCGGGCAGATGAGGCGCGCCTGCGCGGCCAGCGCCAGCGCTTGGCGCATGTGAGGGGGGAGGGGGGCGGTGGTCAAAAGAGGTGGCTCATTCGGTGCGCGTTCAGAACGGTCAGGGATGAAACGCGAATGGGCATCAAACGTCGATGGCCGTGGCCGACCCGGCCTGTTTGCGCAACTCGAACTTCTGGATCTTGCCGGTGCTGGTCTTGGGCAGTTCGCCGAAGACGATGGCGCGCGGCACCTTGAAGCCGGCCAGGTGCTGCTTGCAGTGGGCCACGATGTCGGCGGCGGTGGTTTCTGCGCCGGGTTTCAACTCGATGAAGGCGCACGGCGTTTCGCCCCACTTCGGGTCGGGCTTGGCGACCACGGCGGCGGCCATCACGGCGGGGTGGCGGTAGAGCACGTCCTCCAGCTCGATGGAGGAGATGTTCTCGCCGCCGGAGATGATGATGTCCTTACTGCGGTCCTTGATCTTGATGTAGCCGTCGGGGTATTGCACCGCCAGGTCGCCCGAATGGAACCAGCCGCCGGCAAAGGCTTCCTCGGTGGCCCGGGCGTTTTTCAGGTAGCCCTTCATGGCGATGTTGCCGCGGAACATGATTTCGCCCATAGTCTCGCCGTCCATGGGCACGGGCTGCATGCTCAAGGGGTCGATCACGCGGGCGTCGCGCTGCAAGTGGTAGCGCACGCCCTGGCGGGCGTTCAGGCGGGCGCGTTCGCCGATGTCGAGCTGGTTCCAGCTTTCATGCTTGGCGCACACGGTGGCCGGGCCGTAGACCTCGGTCAGGCCGTAGACGTGGGTCAGGTCGAACCCCATCTTCTCCATGCCCTCGATCATCGAGGCCGGCGGCGCCGCGCCCGCCACCATGGCCTTGACGCCGCGCGGCACGCCCGTCTTCAACTCGGCGGGCGCGTTGACCAGCATGCCGTGCACGATCGGTGCGCCGCAGTAGTGCGTCACGCCGTGCTGGCGGATGGCCTCGAAGATGGCCTTGGCCTCGACGCGGCGCAGGCAGACGTTGACTGCCGCGCGCGCTGCCACCGTCCACGGAAAGCACCAGCCGTTGCAGTGGAACATGGGCAGCGTCCACAGGTAGACGGCGTGCTTGGGCATGTCCCACTCCAGCACGTTGCTGGTGGCGTTGGTGGCCGCGCCGCGGTGGTGGTAGACCACGCCCTTGGGGTTGCCGGTGGTGCCGGAGGTGTAGTTGAGCGCGATGGCGTCCCATTCGTCCTGGGGGTACTTCCATTCGAAGCGCGGGTCGCCCTGGGCCACGAAGGCGTCGTAGGTGATGCTGCCGATCCGGGGCGCTTCGCCGTACAGCGCGTCCTCGACGTCGATGACCAGCAACGGCGTTTTGGCGGCGCGCAGCGCCAGCGCTTTTTTGACCACGCCGGCAAATTCCGGATCGACGATGATCGCCTTGGCCTCGCCGTGGTCCAGCATGAAGGCCACCGCTTCCGGGTCGAGCCGGGTGTTCAGGGCGTTGAGCACCGCGCCGGCCATCGGGATGCCGAAGTGCGCCTCCACCATGGGCGGGGTGTTGGGCAGCATCACCGCCACCGTGTCGTTCTTGCCGATGCCGTGTTTTTGCAGGCTGCTGGCCAGTTGGCGGCAGCGGGTGTAGGTGTCGGCCCAGCTCTGGCGCAGTTCGCCGTGCACGATGGCCAGCCGCTGCGGGTACACCTCGGCGCTGCGCTGGATGAAGGCCAGCGGCGTGATCGGCGCGAAATTGGCTGGCGTGCGCGGCAGGTCGGTGTCGTAAATGCTGGCCATGGCCGTGATCTCCTTGTCTTGTCAGGCGATTTTATTGAAGCGCCCGCACGCCGATCCGTCACAATCGGCGCGTGACTATTGCGCAGCATTTCATTCAGGAACTCCTGGCGCGCGCCGACATCGTGGAGATCGTCGGCCGTTACGTGCAGCTCAAGAAAACCGGCGCCAACTTTTCCGGCCTGTGCCCGTTTCACGCCGAAAAGTCGCCCAGCTTCACCGTCAGCCCCACCAAGCAGTTCTATCACTGCTTCGGCTGCGGCAAGAACGGCGACGCGATCAATTTCCTGATGGAGCACACCGGCACCAGTTTTGTCGAGACGGTGCACGACCTGGCGCAGCAATACGGCATGCCGGTACCCGAGGACGAGCGCAGCCCCGCCGAGCGCGAGCGCGCCACGCAGGAAAGCCACAAACGCGCCACCCTAACCGACGTGCTGGCGCGCGCCGCCGACGCCTACCGCAAGCGCCTGAAAGAGTCGCCGCGCGCCATCGGCTACCTCAAGCAGCGCGGGGTGTCGGGCCAGGTGGCGCGCGACTTCGGCCTGGGCTACGCGCCCGAGGGCTGGCGCACGCTGGCCGGGGTGTTTGCCGACTACGCCGATCCGCTGCTGGTGGAGGCGGGCCTGGTGATCGTCGGCGAGGACGAGCCGGACAAGCGCTACGACCGCTTTCGCGACCGCATCATGTTCCCGATCCGCTCGGTCAAGGGCGAGGTGATCGGTTTTGGCGGCCGGGTGCTGGGCGACGAAAAGCCCAAGTATCTGAACTCGCCCGAAACCCCGGTGTTCCACAAGGGCCGCGAGCTGTACGGCCTGTTCGAGGCGCGTTCGGCCCTGCGCGAGCACGGCTACGCGCTGGTGACCGAGGGCTACATGGACGTGGTGGCCCTGGCGCAACTGGGTTTCGGCAACGCCGTTGCCACGCTGGGCACGGCCTGCACGCCGGAGCACGTGCAGAAACTGTTTCGCTTTACCGACAGCGTGGTGTTTAGCTTCGACGGCGACGCCGCCGGCCGCCGCGCTGCCCGCAAGGCGCTGGAAGCCGCCTTGCCCCTGGCCAGCGACGTGCGCGCCATCAAGTTCCTGTTCCTGCCGCCGGAGCACGACCCCGACAGCTTTATCCGCGCCGAAGGCGCCGAGGCCTTTGCCGAAGCCGTCAAGGCCGCCGTGCCGCTGTCCCGCTTCGTGCTCGACGCCGCCGCCGAGGGGGGCGACCTGGCCACCGCCGAGGGGCGCTCGCACCTGGCCGCCAACGCCCGCCCGCTGTGGCAACTGCTGCCCGACGGCGTGCTGGCGCGGCAACTGCTGGACCAGATCGCCGAACAGGTGCAGATCGACGCCCACGAACTGCAACAGCTCTGGAACCCGCGGCGCGCGGGCGGCGCGCCGCAGCGCCACGAAAAAAAGAGCGACGCCCGCCCGCCAGCCAGCTTGGCGGGGCTCAGGGCCGCCCGGCCCGCCAGCGCGCCGCGTCCCCACAAGGGCCGACTGCGCGTGGCGCCCGCCAGCCGCGCCAGCCGGGCGTTGCAGATCGTGCTCACCGAACCCAGCGCCTGGGATCGCCTGAGCGACAACGACCACGTTCTGCTGTGCGACCTGCCGCCGCCGCACGGCCCGCTGTTCACCTGGCTGGCCGGCCAGGTCATGGACCACGGCCCCCAGGCCTGGAGCGCGCTGCGCGCGGCGCTGCACGGGCACGAATATGAAGGCTTCGCCCAAGACCAGGTCGCCGGGGTGCCGCCGGACATCGTTTCTGAGCCGGAGGAGTTGGCCGGCATCGTGCGCACCGAGCGCCGCGAGCAGATCAAGCGCCGCATGGACGCCGCGCTGGCCGCCAGCGACCTGCCGCTGTACCGCAGCCTGCTGCGCGAATTCACCGCTGCCGACAAACCGGGCGCAACGGGCGCAGAAGGCCCTTGAAATCAAGTCCTCGTGCTATAATTAATATCTTGTCACCGGCAAGAGCGACAGCAGCACCTCCGAAACCGGCCAGCGCGCCAGCGTCAAGCGCGTACCCGCCTCAGGGACGGCCAACCTACCGCAAGGACTGCATCCCAAATGTTCGCCCACTCCCCTTGCCATTGACGGTTATGCCGGCCCGTGTTTGCGCCGGCGCAAGTCCGTTTGTCCGAATTGTTTTTGTATCCTGAAGTCCCGTCCGGACGCGTCGCCGCACGCGCCCGACACGGAACCCGTTCAGCACCAAGGTCGATCCATGCCCACCAGCCAGAAGTCCGCCAAATCTGCCGCCAAGCCCGCGGCCAAAACCGCCGCCAAGAAGGCCGAGGCCGAAGAACTGAAGTCGAAAGCCGGCAAGGCGGCGGCCCCCAAGGCCGAAAAGGCTGAGAAGGCCGAAACCAAAAAAGCCGGTGCGCCCGCCGGCAAGCCGGGCCGTCCCGCCAAGAGCGGGGCCCCGGCCAAGCGCGGCCGGCCCAGCGCCGCCGCCAAAGCGGCGGACGAAGACCTGGCCGACATCGAAGCCGACCTGGAAGGCGAACCCGAAGTCGTCGAGGTCGAGCAAGGCACGGTCGAAAAACCCAAGCCCCTGCGCATGAAGATCAGCAAGGCCAAGGAACGGGCCTTGATGAAGGAATTCGGCCTCGACGAGGGCGTGCTCTCCGAGGAGGAGATGAACGTGCGCCGCGCCAACCTGAAGGCGCTGCTCAAGCTGGGCAAGACGCGCGGCTACCTCACGCACGGCGAAATCAACGACCACCTGCCGGACAAGCTGGTGGACATCGAGACGCTGGAGGCCGTGGTCTCCATGCTCAACGACTTGGGCGTGGCCGTGTACGAGCAGACGCCCGACGCCGAAACCCTGCTGCTGACCAGCACCGGCACCGGCACCTCCACCGAGGAAGAGGCCGAGGAAGAGGCCGAGGCGGCCCTGTCCACCGTCGATTCCGAATTTGGCCGCACCACCGACCCGGTGCGCATGTACATGCGCGAGATGGGCACCGTGGAGCTGCTCACGCGCGAGGGCGAAATCGAAATCGCCAAGCGCATCGAGGGAGGCCTGATGGCGATGATGGAAGCCATCAGCGCCAGCCCGGCCACCATCGCCGAGATTCTCAAGATGGCCGCCGAAATCCGCGAGGGCAAGATCGTCATCAACACGGTGGTCGACGGCTTCACCGATGCCGCCGAGAACGACGACTACGTGGCCGAGGAAGACTTCGACGAGTACGACCAGGACGACGACGACGACGGCAAGGGCGGCTCCAAGTCCATGACCAAGCTGCTCGAAGCCCTCAAGACCCAGGCGCTGGAGCGTTTCGACACCATCACCACGCTGTTCGAGAAGGTCCACAAGGCCTACGACAAGGAAGGCTGGGGCTCGCCGGCCTACGTCAAGGCGCAGCACGCGTTGTCCTCGTGCCTGATGACCATCCGCTTCACCGCCAAGACCATCGAGAAGCTGTGCGACATGCTGCGCGGCCAGGTGGACGACGTGCGCAAGTACGAGCGCGAACTGCGCCGCATCGTGGTGGACAAGTGCGGCTACCCGCAGGAGCTGTTCATCGCCGACTTCTCGGGCCGCGACAAGCACGGTAGCCGCGTGCACTCGCAGCTGCTGAACCTGAAGTGGGTCGAAAAGCAAGCCGTCGCCGGCAAGCCCTGGAGCGCGGTGATGGGGCGCAACATTCCGCCGATCCAGGACTTGCAGCAAAAGCTGATCGACCTGCAGGCGCGCGTGGTGGTGCCGCTGGACGAGCTCAAGGACATCAACAAGCGCATGAATGAAGGCGAGGCCAGCTCGCGCTACGCCAAGAAAGAGATGATCGAGGCCAACCTGCGCCTGGTGATCTCGATCGCCAAGAAGTACACCAACCGCGGCTTGCAATTCCTGGACCTGATCCAGGAAGGCAACATCGGCCTGATGAAGGCGGTGGACAAGTTCGAATACCGCCGCGGTTACAAGTTCTCCACCTACGCCACCTGGTGGATCCGCCAGGCCATCACGCGCTCCATCGCCGATCAGGCGCGCACCATCCGCATCCCGGTGCACATGATCGAGACCATCAACAAGATGAACCGCATCTCGCGCCAGCACCTGCAGGAATTCGGCTTCGAGCCGGATGCGGGTCTGCTGTCCGAGAAGATGGAGATGCCCGAGGACAAGATCCGCAAGATCATGAAAATCGCCAAGGAACCGATCTCCATGGAGACCCCGATCGGCGACGACGACGATTCGCACCTGGGCGATTTCATCGAGGACACCGGCAACACCGCGCCGGTGGATGCCGCCATGCAGGCCGGCCTGCGCGACGTGGTCAAGGACATCCTCGACAGCCTGACCCCGCGCGAAGCCAAGGTGCTGCGCATGCGCTTCGGCATCGAGATGAGCACCGACCACACGCTGGAAGAGGTGGGCAAGCAGTTCGACGTCACGCGCGAACGCATCCGCCAGATCGAAGCCAAGGCCCTGCGCAAACTCAAGCACCCGAGCCGCAGCGAGAAGTTGCGCAGCTTCATCATCGATTCTTCGCCTTGACCGATTGGCGCCTGTTCAGTAGGAACCGTTCACCGCCGCAGACCATCATCCTTTCACCAGATGGGGAAGGTGGTTTTGTTCCCCTCCTTGGAGGGTGGCCCGAAGGGCGGAGTGGTGACGCGGCTTCCTGATCACGTCCGGGTTTTCAGGTGACGCCGTTACCACCCCGGCGCTGCGCGCCACCCCTCCCAGGAGGGGAATCGGGCGCAGGCGCATCGCATGAGCCTGCAGCGCTTTTCAAAGCGCATGCAACTGCCCAAACTGGTCGTTGTACGCGGTGAATTGCTTCACGTAGCCTTCGTAGCCTTGTTCGGCCGCGAAGCGCAGCGGCAGCACGCGCTGCACCAGCACTTCGCGTGCCTCAGGCTGCGTGTCCAGGAGGTGCATGACTTCGGCGATGAAGTCCGCCAGCGGCAGGGCGTTGGGATCGGAGGCCTGCCCCTTGCCCATGAGTTCGGTCTGCACGTAGGGCGGCACGATCTCGATCACGTCCACGCCAGTGGCCTGGAGCTGGTAGCGCAGCGCATCGCTGAAGGCATGCAGCGCGGCCTTGGTCGCGCTGTAGGTGGGGGTGTTGGCCATGGTCAGGAACG
>Ga0123354_10009828_pt1 | contig 14694 bp, 8 predicted proteins | sample TergutLab28metaG_2_FD_97872 | JGI IMG/M metagenome (GOLD analysis project Ga0123354, IMG submission 97872) | Labiotermes labralis P4 segment gut microbial communities from Petit-Saut dam, French Guiana - Lab288 P4 | ecosystem: Host-associated > Arthropoda: Insects > Digestive system > Gut ... | reverse complement strand
GGAGCGGCCTAGGGTAAAACCGGTAACTGGGGCTAAGTCGTAACAAGGTAGCCGTACCGGAAGGTGTGGCTGGAATACCTCCTTTCTGGAGCAACTCGTTAAAAACTTGTTGTTTGCTACATTTCAATTCATCTTAATATAATTTAAAATTTAAAGATTTAAGATTTAAAGATTTAAAATTCAAACATTACTTTAAATTTTTAAATTTTAAAATTTTAAATTAATAATAGTCGCGTAGCTCAGTTGGTTAGAGCACTACACTGATAATGTAGGGGTCGGCAGTTCAAATCTGCCCGGGACTACCAAAAAAAAACGCGAAGCAGTTTTTTTGATTTAAAGATTTAATATTTAAAGATTTAATATCCTGCTTTAAAACTTTAAATTCTTAAATTTTAAATTTTTAAATTTAATCGGGGGCGTAGCTCAGCTGGCTAGAGCACCTGCCTTGCACGCAGGGGGTCATCGGTTCGAATCCGTTCGCCTCCACCCATTAAATCAAGCGCTTACAAAGAATTGTAAGCGCTTGATTCTTGATTCTTAAATCTTAAATCTTAAATCTTAAATCTTAAATCTTAAATCTTAAATCTTAAATCCCCCTTACTCTTCTATGTTCACTCTAATTCCTTCCGAGTGTGAGGTAAATTCCGGTGCATACATAGATTGTATAGTGGTAATGCCGTTGGAAAACTCTCCTTTTTGAGAAACCCGCAATGTGTATTCAAATACGTATGTTCCTTTTCGCAAATAGTCTATGAAGAAATTCATGGAAGCATCTTTAATGGCTTGGTAGTAGCCAAGTCCCGACTTATACCGGTAGCCCGAAATATAATCTGTAGGCTCGAAACAGGCGGCACGCATATCTTTCAGGTGAACATATTCCATGTCGCGGTCGGTGCGTATCTCGATTCTTACGGTTACCTTGTCTCCAACTCGTAGAGATGCGATTGATTCCGGTTGCCCGTTGGCTGAAGCCAACGGTAAATTATTATCAATAGGAACAATAACGATTTTGTCGCCCTCCCGCCGTTCAACGAAGAGTTTTTTGTTAATAGTCAGCGGTGTTTCTTCAAATTGCTTTATTTTGTCCAACTGCTCGAAATATTGCCAGTAGGCTGCGCCCCACGAAACACTGTTAGCATTTTTTGTAACACTAACTTTGCCCCAATTTGGGTCTATCAACGAGCCATCCCAGCGTTTTTTGAAATAGCCGGTGCCGGCTTCTGTCCTTATCTCCGGATCGGCAGCAGGGTCAATCGTCATATCGCCAATTGTGATGGTTGGGAAATCTGTTTCCGCCAACAGATTAGTGCCTTGAAGCAATAAAGCATAAATAGCTTCGGTTGTGGCTTTTGTGGTTTTCCAGTCTTGGGTTTGTTTTTGTTTGAGCAACCAAACTTTCATCTCATCTACCCATTTTGTGTCGTTGGCAACATCGGTAAACACCTCTATCAGCAACGCTTGCGTTTCAATGGGCGCCTGATACCAATAACAACCGCTGTTATATTTCCAATAAGTTCCCATCTCGTCGTTGTGAATGGCGCGCTCTTTTAACGAGGCTACAATTTTGGCTGGAATTTTTGGCTCGCCGTATCTGTAAAGTGACAAGGCAATCATTCCTTGCATGTAAAAATCTTTCTTTGTCCAATATTGTATAGATTGATTTTTGTAATAATTAAATGCTACTGAGGTGGCTTCGGGTATAGGAATTTCATTGATGAAAAATGATCGCACATATAAATAATGGATTTGCATATAACCCAGATTGTCTTTTTTCAAACAGTCGTCGTTGCAAAGTTTTTTAAGATCATTATAACTTTTTTCCAACTGTTTGTCTAAAAATGGGATCGCATTTTTTATGAGGTTCCAAACGGTACTGTTTTTTCTTATTTCGGTTACGCCGAGTTTGTCTAAATGTCCAAAACCACCCACAATATGCTGTGTAATGTACCAACTTTCCGGCATCCCTTTAAACCATGGGAATCCACCGTTGGAGGTTTGTACTTCCGATAATTTCTTGATGGCTGTACTGTTTTCGTTTGCCATTCGGTTTAAATCAAATAACAATCCAATTCTGCGTTTTCTTTCACTTTCGTTTTGTGCATTCAGCAACCAAGGCGTTTCTTCTATCAGCAACGCTTTCAACTCTTGGTTCTTCTCTAAATTAGAGAGCAGCGCCTTGCTTTCGGGGATGGTTCTCCACAACTCGAAAACGCGTTGTATTTTAGTGTCGCTGTTGGCAATGTGCGAGGAGAGCGAGTTGGCGTAGAAACGCGAGAAAACCTGCTCGGCGCAGTCGTATGGATACTCCATGAGATAGGGCAACGCTTGCACGGCATACCACGCCGGATTTGCCGTAAACTCAAGGGTAAAACTTTCGTGACGCAAGGTGTTCGATTTATTGTTTGCCAAACTATTGAAAGTAAAGTTCTTTGTACCGGCTTTTCGTACCGGCAACGGCAGAGATTCTGTAACGAGCATTTTGTTCGTCAGCACCGGCAATATTCGCTCTTCGCCGTCGGAGTGGTTTTTGCCCTCGGCAATAATCCTAACCCCCACCGCAGATAAGCCTTCAGGGATTGTTATTTGCCACTCAACTACAGTGTTGCCATCTTTAGCAACATTAAAACCAACTTCATTAACCTTAGTAGAATTTAAAGATTTAAGATTTAAAAATTTAAGATTTAAAGATTTAAGGGTTTCAACGTCGAAAAATTCGATGGTGGCGGTGCCGGAAATATCAATTTCTGAAACGTTGTTAATTTTTGCCGAAATGGTCATTTGGTCATTTTCTCTAAAAAACCTCGGCAGGTTCGGCATCACCATCAATTCTTTTTGTGTAACAATCTCTTCGGTTATTGTGCCTATTTTAAGGTCTTTGGTGTGTGCTAGTCCCATGAAGTTCCAGCGGGTTAAACTTTCGGGCATTGTAAAATTCAGGAATATTTCGCCGGCTTCGTTGGTGGTTAAGGTAGGGTAGAAGAAGGCGGTTTCTGCAAAATTTTGGCGAATTTGAACAGGAGGTGAAGATTGAACGCCCCCTCCTCCTACTGCCATTTCACCTTTATTACTCGTGGAATATTCCGTTACATTCTCACTATCAATCAATGCTGAACGGGAAATGGTACTACCGTGTGCTGCATACTGCAATTGAAGATCACTATTAATAGAGCCGCGTTTAGGCATTGAAAAACTGTTGAACTGGTTAAATAAAATCAAGTTTGGATAATCAATTTTCACAGGAAGAACGCCATTATGAATAGTTGCCAAATTAGAAGTATTCTTAAAACTACTCCCACGCCATTCTAACCTAAAATTGTATTTTGGATAAAGAATTAAGTCCCAACTGTTTTTAGCAAAAATATCGAGAGAGGCATCATACAGGGAAGCCATAAATTCGGCAGATGCTGGTTGAGATAGATGATCAGATATTTTAAGTTGCCAATTTTCGTTAGCGCCGGGTAAAGTTTTGTCTCTAAATGTTATAAATTTAATATCCAATTTTTTGTTTTCCCATTCTATATTAATGGTTTGTGAGTATTGATAGGTTCTTCCATTTTTTACAAAAATAAGATTTACAGTAATATTTCCCCGATGGGATTCCTCTATTGGGATTTCAATTTTTTTAATTTCCGAACTTAGTTTGATGGTTTCCGATTTGGACAGTTTTTCTTTCACTCCTAAATCATAGAACAGATGTACATCTTTGAACGAAGACCCCACATAAAGAGTTACGGTTTCACCGGGCTGCGCGGAGGTTTTGTCAATATAGAAAAAATCGGTAGCATTGTAAGGCGTTTTTTTATCTTTTTCAGAAAAAAGAACAAATTCCTGCACATTTTCTACCGGATTTCCCCATTTGTCTAACGATTTTACAACCATTCGATAAACACCGGAACTCCATTTTTCAACACCTGTAAAAGTTATTTTTTTAATATCTGCCGTGTTTATTTTTTGCTGAAAAACAGTCTTTTCTATCTCAAAAGTAGAGAAATCTGCTTCGTTATCATATTCATATCCGGGGTATTGTTTGTACCACTCCTCTTTTGAATACAAAGGCATATCTATTCTTTCCCACGGTTTTTTGGCTACTAAGGGTTTATTGTCTTTTAATTTGAATACTTGAATCTCAACATTGGCAGGTACAAAAGTGCCTGAGATATTTTGGGTGTTTATTAATATACTATCTATTTGTTCTTTAATGATGTGTGATTTTATATTGCTTGATATCTCTAACGCACGGTTCGACACCAAAACTGAGGATGATGTAGTTTGTGTTTCGCCATTGATATCGGTAACAGAAATATTTATTGAATAATTATAAACCACATATCGTTTTAACAATTCAATTTCATCTACTTCTGCCTTAAAAATAATCTTAAATTTACCTTCATCATCTAAAAATATATCTCCAAAGGCAATCTCTTTAGAAGAAGCATTACCAAAAAACGGCATACCTCGTACCCCGTACCCCGCACCTCTTACTCCATACCACGGTCTCCAAATCGAATTTCTCACCACCGAATAGGAGACTTTTGCATCGGAAAGGGCTGTGCCTGCGTAAGTTGTAGCAACTCCTTCAATAGTAACGTTATCGTTAATTCTGTATTCGCCTTCCACCGGCAAAGTTTTCACCTCAAACAACGGGCGTTTGTATTCTTCAACTTTTATGCCGATACTCCCATTGCTTGTTTGAATAATGAAATTTCCTGTTAAAACCCCCAACGGAATAGAAAACGATCCCGAAATAGAACCATATTCATTGGCAACCAAGGTAAGCGTTTCAATATCTTGCCAATTTACATCTTTAAAAGAGACCCTCGTAGTATATTTTGGTAGGATACTAACTTCATCGCCTGTTTTTTCTATGCAAATACCTTTAAAATGAACCGTTTGCCCGGGACGATAAATCGCTCTGTCGGTAAAAAGTTTTATCTCAATATTATTACTTTCCTTATCAGTATAGGAACCAAAACTGCTATTATTCACCGATAAAAAATCATTTTTGTAACTAATATCAACACGAGAACTGTAAATGTTCCAATTTTCACGCTCCGGATTTACTTTTGCATATCCGTTTTTATCTGTATAAATGGTTTCCTTCAATTTAGAAACATATTGACTCTGTTTGTAATCATATTCGCTTGTGAAAATATCAATCTTTGCCCTTTCAACAGGATGCCCTGTTTTTCTATTGAGTACATAGATTTCGGAACTCTCTTTTGATGTAGTTTTCTGTATCAAATGCAAGTCGGAAGAAAAAAGGGTAGTAAAAGTAAAGTAGCCACTATTGGCTTTTATCTCTTTATTTGCATGCAAAATAATTACATAAAATCCATAAGGTAAAGCATCTGTCAGATATTCTGTATATGATGTATTGTAATCATTGGTATTCGTCAATGTTATGGTCTTTGCATCCACAACTTTATCAGAAGTTCTTAATAATTCAGAAATAACTCTTAGATAGTCTTGCAGTTTTGTTATGTTCATAAAATTTTCATAGCTGCAAGTAAGAATCGTCATGTAAACCGTATTGGTATTACAATAGGTTATTCTAAGCGGAAATTTTTCATTAGCATTTACAACACTTTCTGCTTCAAAGCTGTAACGGATTGCTATAATATCATTTTTCAAATTAATACATGCAGGGGTATATTTTGCATCGGGAAAACGGGTAATTACCTCATCAAGCAGTTCCATTGCTTTTACTTTTTGCATTTTATATTGAAATGTAGTGGAATCTTGAAAGTTATAAGAATCTCCCAAATTGTTGTAGTATTTAGCTAATTCCCAATTTATTTGCGCCAATTCGGGATTAATATTATATTTTTTTTGTAAGACAATAAGCGCTTTTTCCCATTCTTTATCTTTATTTGCGGTAATGAGATTGCTTTTAACAAAATTCAATCTCATTAAATCCGTATTTACAAGAGATTCAGTATTTTTTGAATTTTCCAAACGAAATTTGAGCCAATTTTGATACATTTTTAATGCAGCAGTTTTATAAGAAAGCGTGTCTCCTAATATCTGAATACTTATAAAAATCTCTACATCAGAGAGGTAAGTGTTCTCTTTAAATTTGTCATTATTATTATTTAGGGAACTGTAGTAATAGGTGTCTCCGCCAAGTTGATTTATAGCATGATACGCCACAAAATCATATAATGTAGGGAAATTTGTTTTCGATTCTTTTACCTTTTCAATAAACTCAGAATAATCTGTAATATCTTCATTTTTAAGAATATCATTTAATGATAAAAAATAATTTTTTATAATTTTGTCTTGAAACTTTGTTTTATCCCAAGTAGCAATATCGTTATTCTCAAATCCGGAAGTTATTGAACGTTGGTTTATCAGATATGAATATCTGTTAAAATACTCATCGTACATGGTAGCTAATAGCAGATGCATAAATGGTTTAACAATGCCACCATAATTGGCTATTTCAGATTCTAATTTCATGATCGAATATATTAGCCCATCCTCTTCTAATCTGTTCATATAATCCATTTTATGCACAATCGCCTTGATCATTTGTTTTTCGTTGTTTTCAGAAACGGCGAGATTATAAATATCTTCCACCACTTTCAATGCGGATTGCGGTAATCCGTCGTTGTTAAACTGCTCCACCTGTTTCCACAGTTTTTCGTAGTCTTCCGGTAAAGAGATGGATCTTGCAAAAATGTTCATGGTAAATAAAATGGCTGCGGTTGTTAAGGTAAATTTTAATGTTTGCATCATACTAAAAATATTAATGATTAATTAACGTAAATTTATGAAAACTATTTTTCTTTCTTTTGGCAGAGAGAATAGTTTTCCTATCATTTTCATTTAAAAACTAAATGTTACAATAATAGATGTTGCAACACAACCGGAAAAGGGTAGTTTTCAATGTTTTCAACAGAAATAGAAAGCCAGTTACTTTTCAATTTTGGGGTATAATCAGTTATAGAATAAAAACGAATCGTTAAATGTTGGTGTGTAAGTTTATGTTTTACTTCTTTCAGGAAAGTGGGTTTGCAATTACCCAAGCCGGTTTCTAAAAGTATTTTTTTTGAGATTTTCCCACAAGGTTCAGCCGTTTCAATCATAGGGAACTGGAACAGATTTTTCCAAATATCGTTGTTCGTACGCTGTTCGATGATGATTTTATATTCATAAAGGAAGAGAAAGTAGTGAAAGTAGCGTTCTTTTATTTTTGATTTAGAGGACTTAAATGGCAACAGATTTACATGATCTTTTAATAGGGCAATACATTGGGAAGCGAAGGGGCAGGTTTCACAGATTGGATTTTTCGGAGTGCATAGAATTGCCCCTAATTCCATGAGCGCCTGATTAAAGCCACCCGGATTTTTCTGATCTATTAATTTTTCACAGAGTTGGGTAATATTTTTCACTGTTTTTTGCTGTGCGATGTCGTCATAAATTCCAAATATCCTAGAAATTACACGCAGAACGTTTCCATCTACGGCAGGGTAGGGGAGATGAAAAGCGATAGAGGCAATAGCGGCTGCGGTATAATTTCCTATTCCTTTTAATTTTTTAATTTCTAAATAATTATGTGGAAAAACACCATGATATTCTTGCATGATTTGTTGTGCAGCAGCGTGCATGTTGCGTGCACGTGTGTAATAGCCTAATCCTTGCCAAATATGTAATATATTTTGTAATGAGGTAGTTGCTAACGATTCTACATCAGGAAATTGTTCAATAAATTTCAGATAATAATTCCATCCTTGATTTACGCGGGTTTGTTGTAGAATAATTTCAGATACCCAAATCTTATAGGGGTCATTTTCGCCGCGCCACGGCATTTGGCGCTGGTTATCTTCAAACCAATCTAACGCAATTTTTGAAAAAGAGGAGAAAGGTATCAATTACTGACCGATAATTTTGAAAAGTTCGTCCAATTTTGGGGTTAAAATAATCTCAGTACGGCGGTTTTTAGCGCGCGCCTCTTTTGAGTCTTCCGGGTCAATGGGGAGATATTCGCTTCTGCCGGAAGCTGTAATACGATGAGGATTTATATCTTTGTTTTTCAAGATCTCTTTAACAACGGCAGTGGCACGCATCACACTCAAATCCCAGTTGTCTTTCACGTTGCCGCTTCCTCGATAAGGAATGTTATCGGTGTGCCCTTCGATAACAACATTTATATTGGTGTCGTTAGCAAGCACTTTTCCTAATTCAGATAAGGCTTCCTTGCCTTTACTGTCAATATCCCAACTTCCTGATGCAAAAAGTAGTTTTTCATCTAAAGAAACATACACTTTTCCGTTTTTTTCATAAATGGTTAAGCCCATATCTTCAAACCCTTTTAGAGCATTAGTTACTTTGTTTTTCAGTGCCTTAACTTCTGCCTCTTTTTGATCTAAAATATTTTGCAATTCAGATAAATGCGCTTCTTTCTCTTCTAATTCTTTTTGGCGCGCTTCTAAAATATTCATCAGTGAAGTAATTTCAGCATTCTTGCTTGACTTTTGGTCTGTAAAATTTTTCAGGAGTTCATCATAATCGCCTTTTGTTTTGTCAAAATTGCGCTCTAAGATTCGTATTCTTCTTCCCATTGAGGCAGTGTCTTCTTTTAAACCTTCAATTTGGATTTTAAGGGCTGCAATCTCCGCTGACAAATCTTTGTTTATATTTTCAAAATTAATTTTTTCAGATATTGTAAAATTCAAATCCTCTGCACATTTTTGGTATTTAGCGTCCAATTCTTTATATTTACTTTTAGTAACACAACCGGTTGCAAAAAATGCAAGCATTAATAACAGTAATAAAATGTTGTTGATTTTCATAAGATTATAATTTTAGAAGTTAAGAAGTTTAGAAGTTTAGAAGTTAATTATTAAACATTAAATCTGATATGCAGGATGTCGCCGTCTTGAACTTGGTAATTTTTTCCTTCCACAGCAAGTTTTCCTGCTTCTTTGCATTTCAGTTCAGATCCAAGTGCTGCAAGATCTTTGTATTTAATTACTTCGGCGCGAATAAATCCGCGTTCAAGGTCGCTGTGAATAGCTCCGGCAGCTTGAGGCGCAAACATCCCCTTCTTGATAGTCCAAGCACGGTTTTCTTTTCCGCCAACAGTAAAGAAAGAGATGAGGTTTAATAGTTTATAAGCGGTTCGGATCACTTTGCGCACACCGGCTTCATATAAGCCCACATCTTGCAGAAATAACATGCGCTCTTCTTCATTATCCAATTCTGCAATTTCAGACTCTATTTTTCCTGCAATTATCAGCATTTCTGTATTTTTATCTTTCAGATAATCTTGTACTTGTTCTACATATTGGTTGCCGGCAACAGCATCGTCATCGTTCACGTTGCACACAAACAGTTGTGGTTTATCGGTAAGCAAGAGCAAGTCGGCAACCACAGTACGTTCTTCGGGAGTAACTTCCAATGTGCATACATTCTGAAAGTTTTCGATATGATTTTTGTATTTAAGGAGAGTTTCGTACTCTTGTTTGGCGCTTTTCTCTCCCACTTTAGCAGCTTTTTCCACTTTTACTAATTTTCGTTCGATCTGCTCTAAATCCTTCACTTGTAATTCAAAATCAATAATTTCGATATCTCGCACGGGGTCAATGGAGCCTTCTACGTGGGGCAGGTTCGGGTTGTTGAAGCAGCGCAATACGTGAATGAGCGCATCGCATAAACGAACATCAGCCAAAAACGTATTTCCGATTCCCTCTCCTTGCGAGGCACCTTTTGCCAACCCTGGAATATCCACAATATCCATAGTGGCGTAAATCAACCGCTCCGCTTTTACAAAAGTGTTGATATGCTCTAACCGCGGATCAGGCACATTACAAACCCCAATATTCGATTTATTAGTACTATATGCAAAATCGGTAATCGCTGCCTTCGTATTGGAGATACAGTTAAACAGCGTTGTTTTACCGCTATTGGTCAGTCCGATAATACCGCATTTCAAAGCCATAAGAGGTTACATTAAATTCACATCCTCCACACCTTTAATTTCGGGGCACTGTTCCATAATAGTGGCTTCTACCATGTGTTTGAGGGTCATTTTGGCGTGGGGACAACTCCCGCAAGCGCCTTTCAGTTTAACGTGGACAATGTTTTCGGGCGATAGTTCAACGAACTGAATATCACCTCCATCTTGTTGTAAATAAGGACGGATTTGCTCAATAAGTGAGGTTACTTGTTCTACTAAAGTCATAAATTCTATTTTTTTGATTTCAAGGTGCGAAATAACAAAAAAAACCGAATACTAATGGACTGTTAATTTTGGATTATTTTGAAAAGTTCGTCCAATTTTGGAGTTAAGATAATTTCGGTGCGGCGATTTTTAGCGCGCGCTTCTTTGGTATCATCAATATCAATGGGAACATACTCGCTTCTACCGGAAGCGGTAAGGCGTTGTGGGTTGATATCTTTATTTTTCAATATTTCTTTTACAACAGAGGTTGAACGCATTACACTCAAGTCCCAATTATCTTTAATATTGCCGCTTCCTTTATATGGAACGTTGTCGGTATGTCCCTCAATAGCCACATTAATACCCGGGTCTGTAGCAAGTACTAATCCCAATTCGTTTAATGCGCCCTTTCCCTTATTATCAATATCCCAACTCCCTGAAGCAAAGAGCAACTCATTGTCTAATGAGACATATACTTTTCCATCTTTTTCGTGAACGGTCAAGCCTTTATCTTCAAATCCTTTTAAGGCTTCTGCTACTTTGTTCTTCAATGCTTTTACTTCTGCATCTTTTTGATCTAAAATGCTTTGTAGCTCATTTAGTCGTGACTCTTTCTCAGCCAAAAGCGCATTTTTGCTCAAGTTTTGGTCGGTAAAACTTCTTAAGAGTTCATCGTAATCCGATTTTGTTTTATCCAAATTGCGCTCCACAATGCGGATTCTTCTTCCTAATACGGAAGTGTCTTCTTTCAACTGGTTAATTTGAATCTTTAGATTTGCAACCTCAGTAGAAAGATTGCTGTTTTTTGTTTCACAGTCATTTTTTTCAAGATTTGTGTAATTCAAATCCTCTGAACATTTTTGATACATAGCAGCTAATACTTTGTACTTTGGTTTTTTAGGTTTTGATGCACCGAATGCAACAATAACAACTGCTAAAAGCAGCAATAGAATAGTGGTTTTTTTCATATTAAAAAATTTTAAGGGTTAGATTTTTTTGATACAACAAGTAAATTATATAATAACATTTTTCATTTCTTACCTCTTCTTTTTTTCTCCCACTGAACTCACTCCGATCAACTTGTCGTAAGAAGTACCCTCCTCCTGCAAATAAAGTAGAATCGTGTAAATATTGGGGGTTTCCCAATGACTGCCTTCTATATAAGTATCATCAATTGTTCGAGAACCTTTGGGCACGAAAACATAGAGATAATTGTAAAAGCCTTGTTTACAATAAAAGCTACTCTCCCAATAATTATTACTTGGGTTGAAGCTTAGTTTTGCTTTTGGGTCAATTTGCCAGTCGGTAAGTTCGCCAAAAATGTACAAATCTCCTTCACCTACAGGGAAATCGCAACGTAAGGTAAAATGAACCAGCACATAATCTTCTGTGTTTTTTCCTGAAAAATCACTATTTGCATACATGCAGTATCCATTCAATGTGTTGTTAGTAACATACACTCCCCACGGACGAGCCAGATCTTCCATCACATAGGCTTGATTGATTCTGTTATTAAAATTTATAGAAACAATTCTATCTGCTGTTGATCGTAGTGTTCTAATATCGAATGTTCTATAATCATTGACTCCATTAAAAATATTCTTGTTCAGATTGTCGAAATTAAAACCATACTCTCCGGGTTTTGCCGTTCTGTATGTTAATCCTTCTATGGCATTGTCCCAACGACCGTTTTGTAAGATAGTAGCATGCAGGTACATAGCAGGGTTGCGAATAGAATAGCCCCCCGTATAAGCAGTAAAATCAACTTGTTGCTTGGTAGAGCGATATTGCACATCTTGCGCCCATGTTACGCTGCCCTGAATCCCCGCCTGCTGCACATCAACTACCATCAATCTTCTTGTTAATACAGGATTATCAATAAAATCATCGTAAACGACTAATAAATAATTACCCGACTTGAGAATGCGCATCTGCTCTGTGGGAAATGCTAATGAATAGTGGGTATAAGGGACTATTGTATTGAAAGAAAATGAGTAATCGTTTATCAAATCTTCTAAAAAACCATCTAAATATTCAATTTGATTTAATGAAGAATATTGCCAGTTATGAGTACAATGAATGAGGGTATATTTTAAAAATCTGTCTTTTTGCAGCAAATCGTCAAAAGTTAATGCTAATTTTTCTCCTGAAAACAGTTGAATGATGGGTTGCCCGAAATCCAATCCTAATGGAGTAAGTTTAACACTGTGAATACCTTCTGCATAAACTCTATTGATAGCGGGGAGGTCGGTGGGAGCCTGCGCAAAACAATTGAGAATGGAGAATTGAGCATTGAAAATTAATAAAGTAATGAGTAGGTATGCAGTGCGAGGTACGCGGTGTAAAGTGTTTGTGACAAGGCAATTTTGGCTTCTTACTGATGAGTTCATCATATTCATAAATTTTTCTGCAAATAAACACATTAATTTTTAAAATGTAATTTCGCACCCAAGACAAACGCATTAAAATTTTGCTGTCTGTTTGCGCCCTGATGAACAACTAATTTATTTATTAGTAAAAAAATCTATTTTTGCACGTTAAAAATGCAACTATCTTCTTATGAAAAAAAATACACTATTATTTTTAGCCACTTTTTTTTGTGTAATATTTTTATACGCACAACCCGAAAAAAACGAAAACAACACTTACCTTTCTAATGAAGAGGTTTTTCAACAAGCTGAACTCGTATTTGAAGGAAATTATTTAAAATTTGTTCATACCTACAATCCCTTAGGTACTTCAAATGAAGAAGATACTTACGGTATATTATCTTTTCAAGTACAAAAAGTATATAAAGGAGATAGAAATTTGGAAGGTGGTACTATATACGTAACACATAGGGGAACTCTTCTTGGTTATGAGAAAAGCAGGATAAATAACCTTGATGATATAGAAGAGCTAGCTTTTATTACACCATTTTTAAAAGAAAATGGAATACCCGGTATCACTTCGGGATCAACTGCCCTATTTTTCTTGGTACATTCTGACTTTCCTGATGATGAAAATTCTAAATATTATCAATATCAAAAATACAAATCTCTTGGAAATAGATATAATTTATATGTTTTTGAGAATAAATTTGCGGGATTAAACAATTTGGCTTTTAAAAACAGGGATGAGCTATATCAATATATGAAACAGTTTGAAGGGTATAATACTCCTGAATAATCATATAAAAACCTTTGAAAATGTTACCCCTAATGAAACACTTAACATAAGCAACCTCTCTGCCGGCATCTATTTTTTAAAAATCATTGAAGGTAATACCATTACAACCGAAAAGATCATATTAACCAAATAATCTACTATACATCACGAATACACAAATTATATACTGACAGCGAAAATTTTAATAAATTTACCCTAATTTCGCACCCTTAATATTAAAAAAATCATTTATGAAGAAACATTACATTTTTATTGTTACTTTTTTATTCTTTCTACCGCTTTTGTCGTTAGGACAAACAGAAAATGATACCCTCAGCAGCAGTAACCCCGTTGAGAAAAAAGAGAAAAAGAAAAAAGAGAAAAATCCGGATGGCATTCGAACCGGTTGGACATTTGGAATTTTGCCCAGCGTTGCATACGACGCGGATTTAGGGTTCCAGTATGGAGTTTTGTCAAACGTTTATTACTTTGGCGATGGCTCTACCTATCCCGACTATATGCACTCCTTGTACTTTGAAGCCGCCTATACTACAAAACGCTACGGATTATTCAGATTCTCTTACGACTCTAAATATTTAATTCCCAAACATCGTTTTTCGTTCGACGCCACTTTTATCCCTGATGCTATGAGCGATTTTCTTGGATACAACGGCTATCAATCCATATATAACAATGTTTGGTGCAACGATAAGAAATACAAGGATAATGGATATATAACACGTGCTTTTTACAAATACAAACGCGACCTACTCCGTATTTCCGCTGATGTGCAAGGTACCGTAAAGGGAAACTGGAAATGGGCTGCCGGTTTGGGATTTCTCGGCTACTGGACAGGAAGCGTTAATATTGACATGATTAACAAAAATAAGAAAGAATCAAAAAAATTGCCTACCGATGTTGACGGATTGTATGAAAAATATGTGAAATGGAATATTATTAATTCAAATGAAGAAAAGGGAGGAATGCACCCATACCTGAGAGGCGGTATCGTATATGATAGCCGTAACAAACAAGCCAATGCCTCCAAAGGGATGTATGCCGATGCTTTTTTTACTTATTCTGCAGCTTTTGGTAAATCATCGGAATACAATAACTTGAAATTCAATGCAGTTTATCAACATTACGTGCCTGTTTACAAAGACTACATCACTTTTGCTTACCGAGCAGGAGTACAGTTGTTAGTTGCCGGAAAATCTCCGTTTTATATGGATAGTTATTTGAATGCGCTCTATTATCAACGGGTGCTGTATGAAGCAGTGGGAGGTGCAAACTCAGTAAGGGGACTCATCAGAAACAGGGTACTGGTAGATGGCTTCGGATACGCTACCGCCGAATTTCGATTTAAAGTGGTAAAATTCAAT
>Ga0123354_10009827_pt1 | contig 14694 bp, 6 predicted proteins | sample TergutLab28metaG_2_FD_97872 | JGI IMG/M metagenome (GOLD analysis project Ga0123354, IMG submission 97872) | Labiotermes labralis P4 segment gut microbial communities from Petit-Saut dam, French Guiana - Lab288 P4 | ecosystem: Host-associated > Arthropoda: Insects > Digestive system > Gut ... | reverse complement strand
CTAACCTCTAAAGTTGCATTTTATGTATTTATTCAACAAATATAGGTACTGAATATTTTAAACATGGTGTATACTCTCCGTTTTTTTCTCTTCAAAATGCAGTTTGTTTCATAATTCTAATGTATTTGGTTCCAGTATTATTCACATTTTATATACAGGGTGTGCTAAAATTAAAAAAATAATTCCGGCGCCAAAAGGTTAATAGTTACTACTGTCAAAACGGAAAGCTAACTATGTACATAACTAGGACTTCATGTTGTTATTTCACATTCTGTAGAACGTGGCCAAATCTTAGGTTCTGTCTGTTTCGAAGACTATCAAGATCAAAGTTTGGGATCGTACATGACGTGAAAGGTAGTGTCTCTCACAGCCAAAGATGTTCGCACTTATCTCTCTCCGGCAATTTCAGGGTCGGGTAATTGAAATTCACGCTTGCGGGATGGCCTAGATTGACATGGCTTTCATACCTAGTTTTATGGACGTGTTTTATTTCCTCAAAAATGTTCAGGGGTCAAATACTCGTATGTACACACATTCGACAATGATGCCACGACAAGTGTATGTATTAGTCATATGATGAAATCGTAGTAATAGCAGTGCGTTCAGTTGCGACCTGAAAAAGAACTTTTAATGAACTCGTTATGAAAATGTGAAGGGATTCGTGACTTACAAGCATTCTAGTTCTTACAGATTATGGCTCGATGAATGGCATGATGTTCAGATTTGCGCGACGTTCAATCACGTGTGTTAGAAATATGACCACAAGTGCTTAGGGACGAAATCGAATATTTTACATTCCAGTGTATTTGTCTCCTAGTTGCACAGCGTTTTAGAATTAAACGCTGTTCATCCAACTATCACTCATTACAGCTCTGCCTGTTCCATTGCTGGCGTATGCAGATAGGAAAATTTGATTAGATCCTTTACATCAACAGCGTGGAATAATATTCTCAGCGAGAAACTGTTTGTCGTTCGATGGACAAGGACTTCTCCGTCCGTTAATGTAGTCCGAAAATGTTCCATTTGTCATGTTTTTGAGACCCTGTTGAGCCAGCTGAGTCTACTGCACATAACTAAGCTACTTGTATAATACTAGTTTAGTATTATCCTCCGAACATGTAGGTTTTCCAAGTGGGCTTCTAAGATTTTACATCCGAAGTGTATGAATGAAATTTGGTAGACCAATTCAGTTGAATTAGAAGTTAGTAAGCGAACGCAGTGTGATGTGTGTGTTGCCTTTGCTGCTTCTACTGTTGCTTGCTGAGAGAACCTGTTTCTCTGTGCCAGGATGGCCACATGGACGAACTTCGGGAGCCGCACTGTAGGAAGCAACTAAGACAAGAGCCATGCATTAATAAAATAAACTATATTTTATTTACTTATTAGTTCTGTTTCTCCAAGTACAGTAATTTGTTTTTCAGGTAGATATGAATTTCCTTTCTTTAGAAAATCTTTGAAAACGCCGTTCTTGCTCAGCCTGACACGCACTTAAGCTGCGTGATTGTTATTTTTACCGGCAATTTCGGCGATCCGCAACGATGACGTGCTCCAGGCGCATGGGGATCGCGATCCACCTTGTGGCTACCTCTGGCCTTTACCGTTTCGTGCTTTTAAATTCTCTTTTTGTCAAGGTCACACGGTTATTTCAGTTTTCAATATTAAGCGATGATTGAGATGTTCATGTAATTCATTTCATACGCACAATTCGTTTAGATTATGAGCAGTTTTTAGCAACAGGCACTTAAAACAACTTCATGACAGATTAATTTATAGCGCAGTTTGAGTAGAGAATGTACTGTGGGTTTGATTCGAGTTGTTTATCAGAACAGGCAAGTCTGTGCTTCAAGGTCGTCTTCCCATATTTTTGTGTGTAAGATCCTTTTATGCGGTGCCATCAGTTTCTCTGTCTGCGATCTTGTCAGTAGAACCGGTTCTTACAGCGCATAGAGATCTGTTTGCACCTTCATCAGCGGTCAATACTCGGCGCTATAGGAGTAAATGTCCTACGGGAATATGCGTTCATAAGATTGTATGTAGAATTTGGTTATATCAGTATAGTTTCTGTAAATATCCGAGCTTTGGCTAGTGGAATACAGAGACGCTCCCCGATATACGACCATGAGGTTGGTGTATTAGCGCACGCGTACGAGTAGATGTTGTGACTGATCTCATTGTTTTTTTTTTTCGTCAGTGTAGTGCGATGTGGCCGAACTAGAACAACAAGATATACAACAACCCCCAAAGATTGTGCTTGCAGAAATGGCCGCTTCCATTAACCACATAAATGATGCATGTAAGACTGTATAAAATGGGACCGAATATTGAAAGATTCTCAAAGGTAGATCGCTTAATTCAGCAACCCGTTGTCTGTTATGGATAAATTTATTCAAAAGTTGCAAAGTAAAGATCGCGTTACAATGGGGCGTAGTAACGTAGACCTACAAGAAGAAGCATGTGCTGTGTACTAGTTGTATGGTGGATAGTGTGGAAATGGCACCTGAGGCTCAGATATCCAGAACGTGAACCGTGTGTTTATGTGCAGCTCTTGCAGCAATATGTTGCGGCTGTTACTGCTAATGCCCACTGGGGTCGGTGGTATGTCAGTTCACATTCACTTCGTTGGGTTTCTGCATGGCATCACGTGTAGCATGTGCGGGACACCCCACATTTCATCTCTGAAGACCGCCAGTTCGATCCACTAACACCGGAGAGCGAGACGTTTTGCCTGCTTCTGTTCAATTCAGGCCAGAAGGTGTCCTCTAAAATACCTGCACTAATGAAAGACATAGTTTTAGTTTTTCAGTTACAGATTTGTTTTACTGTTTTGTAAGAGGATTTGTTTGTATGCATTTTGGTGTATGAGCGTAAGAAAGAAAGTTCCCGTCAGTTGTCTTTGCTTGCGTGTTTTCCTGTATTCGCGTGTCTCATTCTTTTTGTTGCATGCATCTTCATTACCATTCTTCATGCTGACAAAGGGACATGGTCGTTTGCCACTTTAATCCTCTTTGTATTCCTGGTGTTCTGGCAAATCTCCAGATTTCCACATACCTCAACTTTTTTTTTCGTTTTATAATCTTAAACTTGATCTCTCTTAATATACTTCATAATGCGTTTAACGAAAACATGCTGATTTTATCGTTGTTTGTTCGTATAGCGTAAGCTAATAAATTTGAGTTGTAGATTGTCATTGGCACCTTACACTCATGTGAGTATGTACTAGCGTTTCCGAGGAACCCACTGCATTCCTTTTCTTCTTCACAGAAGAAGGAGGCGGTAGATTTCTCCGAAACGTGGGTAAATACGTGACCACATAGTGCCACGAATCGGAACGTCACGTACAAAGCCACGGCAGTAAATTATACAGAATTAGTGAACGGGAATATAGCCGTGTGTAAAACGTGAGAGGTAACATTACCCCTGTCTGCGTCACGAAGGATTATAGTGGGAATAAGGGTATAGCTCCTCTGTTTTTTATCTGGACACTAGATGGAAGCAACTCTTCAACTTCTTGCTTTGGCTGCTTTACACCGAGGAAACAACTCCCATTACCCATTGAATAGGAGGTTTGGTGGACCCCAGATTCAGTGTGGACGTTTTGGAGAAAAGAAATGTTTGCTACTGTTGGTTATTGAACCTCCCTCGTCGAGCCCATGGCTTAGTCACTGTGCTAAGTGTGCTATCCGAGCTTCCATCTCCTCCCCTGTTGGTAAGGTCTTCACAACAAATAAGCATTTTTATTATTACTGTAGTCCTACAGTTCGTTTTAAAATAAGCCTGGATCAAGCAGCTTCGTTGAAATGGTCACTTTTATTGTAATTGGGATGTGCCCGTTCGGATCTCCATTGCGATATCGATCATCCTGACATTTTGTGGTTTTCCACAGTCTTCACTTGAAAATTGCAGGTTCTTGCTTTATATTAGACCATCACCCTTTATTTCCACATCATTTCCAATTCATTTGTCACCATCATCTAATCATACAACGCTTTGTATTCTTGAGTTGCCTAAAGCGTTGTTTAATATACCACAAAACAAAAGAAACTCGCGCGAAGAACGGGCGCTTTCACTAGTTGCAGAATAAAGGCTATTAGTAGTCTGTACTTGTGCATCATGGTTGTTACTTATGAGTTTGCGTGCATATGTTTGTGTTTCCGTTGTATGAGTTGTTGCGGTTTTGTTATCCGATGGGTAAGTTGAGTTATATGACAGGTACCACAACTTATTAAGCCGATATCCACTCTGACATATATTCTACAGTATTGTACTGTCTGTATGAAAAAAAAGTTTTATAGGGCATCATGTAACATGTAGATTGTACGTAATAGGTATTTGAAAGGCATGATAACGTCACAGTGGGTAATGACTTGTTACTTGCATCTATGTGACCTGTTAGGTTTTGCAGAATGAACACTGATTGATTACTTTCACTGATACACTGCCTGCTGGCGCCTTGTAATTACTGGTACGTAAGACTACGAACGAAAGTTGGATATAACAATGCTCTGCACCAGAAATGTGCACAGTTGAGCCCGATACGCAACGCTTGGTAATGATGTACACCAACACTGAGCAAATTGGCTCAAACGATAACGCGTCTGGGTTGTAGTCGGTAGGATATCAATTTCAAACTTGACCGGGGCGCCGACTGTTATGAGTAGGGTACGTCATTTGTTTTTCCCAGTTACTCTAGTGAAGTATCAGTATAGTACCTTCAGTTATGTCGCTTCTACTTCTGTATTCCTGTCCAATTTATTCGTCACTGCCATCCAAACATTTGACATTGTATAGTTTAAATTGTAGCGTCGTTGATTAAACTGCAGTGTATATAAGGCAATAATTATCCAATATACAACCATGGAACATAAAATACAGTGTATATAACTTAATTGATCCCCCCGTGTTCCCTTGCGTTGGATCTATCGGAGCGACTTATCATGCATGAATGATGTCGACGTAATTTCTGATCAAACCTTTGAAGGCTAGATCTAATATTTAATATAATACCGGCTTTTTAAGACTAAAATTGATAAACGCGATACAAAAATATGCAGTCCGTACCTCAAAGGGGACATGGCCGGCAACCATTATAAATACCAGTTGGCTAATGCTGTATACGGAAATGGTGGCTGTTTATTGTAAGAGTCGTACAGAACTACATCAGTACCCTGTGGAAAGAATGCAGATGTTTTAGTGTTAAACCTGGCGGTACAGTAGGCTTTCAGAGGGCTAAATGCAAGCGTGTTATATGTTGAAAACGTGAGACTGAAATGTCTGCATAGCATGCAGAGTCAGAAGGTGACGCAATGTGAGGCCACAAAAGTACGGTTAAGCCTTTATATTACTAATGCATAAACACTGAACTCTAGTTTGCCCATTTTGCCGTGCTAGTATATTCAAGTTGCAAGCAGGCACGTGCTTTTGATATAGGCCTGTGCAATTTCCTTTCACTGTACTCGGTTCTTTGCTATTGTTTTTCGTTATTTTTAATTACTACATGGTGTGTGTTGAAACACAGGTACAGGGAAACTTACTATTGTATGTACCGTGCATGATGCAGATTTTAACGTATGTAACCAACTTTTTCCTGCACTGAGAAATAAATTCGATACACAGGGGACTATGTATCGAATGTGTTTATTTCTCAGTGTATGAAAAGTTGGTTAGATAGGTTGAAACAGATGCAGGTAAGCAATATAAAAAATGTGACAACATGCGTACTCCACATCCTGTCGTCACTTTGGTCAACTTTTGAGGCCATAGATTGTGTAAAGTGTGTTCTGTGTGAAGACCCTCCCCGAGTTACGCAATATTAACGTTCCGCAAGGTCAGGCACAAGTTGGAATTGAATATACATACGGTGAGCTGTGTGTGTGTGTGTGTGTGTGTGTGTGTGTGTGTGTGTGTGTGTATACGGGACTCCAGTTGACCTGTACAGTTAAACACACTGGAACTTGATCGGCCGCAGCGTGACTGCTCCGCCGCCTCCCAGTTTTCCTCCACCACCATCGTCTCACTGCGCTGTTATTTCAAAAAGGAAAAGTTCGGCAAGCGTTTCAAAAATGTTATTGTTTCGATTTATGTCGTACTATAAAAATTTCTTAAGTCCGAATTTGCGTAACGGTGAAATTGCTGAAGTTTTTGACTGTCTATATGTATGCGTATGTATGTACGTACGTATGTATGAATGTATGAATGCATGCATGTATGTATGGATGGATGGGCGTGTATTTGTTTATGTGACTGCAAAGAACTGTGTGCGTGGTTAGTTGGAAAACAAATTCTGTACGGATGTCACCACAGACAGTAAACAAATGTAATAAGGAATGACGTGCATGCTTTCGGATAATACTCTTTTATTTTCGGTACTGGAGTATTTGGCCGAGTGCTGAACAACTGGCTTTTGGTCCTTGGCAGAGGCATGTGATTTTTAGCACGTTTGCAATGGAAAGTTTCACAACTTCTAAGATACAGTGAGGCTTTTCGGTAATCATAGCTGGGAGATTCCGCAGAACTAATTTCGTAAGACTGGCACAACTCATTTAACGTAGCCTCGAACGACGGTGTTTTGCTTTTACGCTGATGGCGTTAATGACCAAATATTTTAATGGATGTTGCCCGAACTCTGACGTTTTCTCTGGTGTCTGGCTGGATATTCAACGGCCAGACTGGTAGGTAAATTAGTTGTTTTTTTTTTGTCTGACCTCTTCTACCTACTCGTTGTAGGTGTAGAGGGTAACTGTTGTGCGCGATCGCACTCAATGACACACACACTGGACGAGTGATCAGCCCGACGTAGAGACCTCTACCTGTGCAACACACAACATTCACAAGAGAAATACATCCCTTACTTCGGCAGGATTCCAACCCACAGTCCCAGCAACCGAGCGGCCGCCGATCTTTGCTTCGGACGACGTCGCCACGGGGATAGGCTTAATTAATTGTTATGGGGGAAATGCTCTGTTTTACATTCTTTCGGCTGTACATTGTTATTTTCAAGAAAGCACCGTCTTTATTAAGGACGGATTTAATGCCCAAGGTTATAATTTGAGACATCAAATGTTCGTGTTGAGAGAGTTCGACATTTCGGTATCCGTGCGACCGAACTGTCGCTGTGATCTGTAGTCTAAAAAGTGTTCCAGATTGCTCATATGCAGCGTTGTGTATTGTAAGAGGCGAAAGTAACGTTATGAAGGTAATGCAGAATGCCAGAGGCTGTGCTTGTTTTGTATGCGCATAATGGTCGCATTAACAAGGCTGCTGAACATGATACATTTGTTAGTGTTGGGTTATGCAGTGCAAAATAAAGTACAGTATAATATGCGCCACTCGCCTACGAACATTCGCTCCAGTTTCACAGGACAAGTGCCCTTTTAATACTGCCGGCAGCCGTTTGGGGGGAGGACATTGAAGACAGGTAATCTGGAGCGAATTTTTTAGGCTTCTCGCCAGATTCTTTCAGGTTACGTGAGTGTTGTTAACCTGACTTTCTTTTGAACAATATAAACAATGTACTTATAACGTAACATTGTGGCGCGTTCGTATAACCATTGTTACAACGGAAACGCAGCAATGCGTTATGTGTGTGTGTTGTTTGCGTACATGTCACTGTCAGCTATATAAAAATATTGAGTGTTGTACAACAATGCTTTTGTGTCGCCGCAAGAATGACACGTACGTTGGTCTTCATATAAAGTGCCCCATGCTGCACTGACACAAAAGAATGTTCGTTGCTCGCCGTTTTTAGACGGACAGTTTGGCTAAACAGATCGTAATGACAGATAAGTCGTTGCGCAGTGTCTTATTTGTGTGTTGCCGTAAAACATTTTACAAGATCAGACGGATTTAATTATGAAGCATAATGTGTTAAATTTTATGAGTGTGTCTGTATTCTTGCCTTAGTTGTTCGCCGTGAAACTCGTATCTTTTCCACGCCATTTCATAAACGGCACGATTTTCGGAACAACAGAAATTAACATAAAAGGTTTGTGTTTTGATTTTCTCTACAACGTTTGTCTGAAACATTTCTAATTCTAAGAAGAATTCAGCGAGATATTTTCATAAATTTACGTAGGTCTTCTTGTAAAGTACCCGTAATTCTTATCACTTTTTAATCGAACGTGAGTTTTCTCGACATATTTTCGAAAAGTCTCCAAATATGAAATTTTAAGTAAATCCGTCCAGCGGGAGCTGAGTTGTTCTATGCAGCTAGACAGACAGACATGACGAAGCTAATAGTCGCTTTTCGCAATTGCCAACGCGCCCGATAAGGGAAAAATAGCTACTTTAGGTTGAGTTTTTACGTACCTGGACCTCTCTTATGTTTTGAGGCGCATATGTGCAGGGAAGAAGTAAACTCGTGCACAGCCTTTCCATGGCGTTATTCCTTGTTAAAAAAAAAATACGTCGAAAGTTGTAACTTTTCGAGATACACGTCACTATCAAAATGTATGTCCCTCTATTCTTTCGTCTATTCCATGACCGTTCATCACACCTGAACCCCGCTGTGCGCTGTGCGTCTAGGCAAGGAGAGACTACAGCCGTACGCTGCCTGCGGTACGCGACTGTTACATAGCTTCGAGCAGGACACTACTTGATGAATAATGGAGTGGAAATAATTCGGAAGGAAGACTGTATGTAACCGAATGACTGTGCTAGGATTTACCTGGAAGTGCCGATGAAAATGTAAAAAATCCACATAAGGGTAACCGATGTCTGAAGTTCAATAAGACACCGCTACACCATCCCGGCCCCCTTTATATATATATATATATATATATATATATATATATATATATATATATTACATAAAATCATGACAGCCCGTAGTTTCCGTAATGGGCGCATATTCTAATAAATTTACACTACTTACAGCTTCCCAAACCCTTCGATTGACCCAATCCTCTATATTGTTCTCCCAACAAAGAACTCGGGAATCCAGCTGTTTCACACAGTGTTGATCTACAAGGCGTCAAGTATTCCCTGGACAACAGTTTCTGGAGGAGATGGGGTCCCCCGTCTGAAAGTCGCACACCCGAGGCCATGGCCAGTTAGGCAACACCCATGAAGTACAGAGGCGTCCATCGACAACCAGCTTTACTCACGTCGAAATACAAAGCGATGTTGCGTTGCCATTGTAGTCTAATTGTAATGTGCAATAAGTGTGTTATAATCACACTACGTAAACAGCATTCCAAACAAAGACGAGTTAGTTATCCACAGTGGAACACAGTCAAAATGGTTCTGATTTGTTAAATGAGTTGTCATTACTTGCAAATAAATATGAATAAAACTGATCTTCAAAATATTTATTGTTTTGTATGAATGTGTGACTGAAGATGGCCTGATAGTTTTCGGCCGAAACATATTGTCGTGCAAATTTAATACAGCAATAATATGTGAAAACGGTAAACTAACCTCGCCGCATTCGTGTTTTTAAAGACGGAATTTGAATAAAAAACACCCTGTGCAGTAACTTTACCTGGTTAACCGACAGGCACATTTCAAGTCCATGTAAGACAACATCTGTGCCTCCGGAAGTACGTTCAGTTTGTGGTTCCTGCAGTCTGTCGATTTGATTTCTTGTACGAAATAAAGATAAGTGTACAAATTTGAAAAACCAGACTTGAAAATACGTAATTGGAAAGAATGAAGTACGAAGACCAGTTAACAGCTTTTTAGATTTCGATAATGAGACAGAACTTCTTGAACATGGGATCTGTCCATCGAAATGTTCGGCATATTACAGGTTATACAGAATTTTATTGTGTGCTTAGTTTTTTTAATACTCCTCATGAGCCGTATATATTTCGTATGCTGATTTGTCGCCTCTGTATTCAGTATTAGCAGAACACTTTGACTTCTGTTCATGTATTAATTGTGTAGCAGTTCTGTAGAGTTCCTTAAGACACAAAGTAAAATAAATGGGATATAGTGAATAAAATAGCGGATTAAATTAAAGACCGTTTTGCCCTGTGTGTGTGTGTGTGTGTGGAACCCTTGATCCGGTCGTTCTGAAAGTCCTTGAAACAAGTCATACTTGTACGCTGGCGGGCAATTGAAACAACTTTGTCGGCCAGTCGGCAACCACTACCAGCTGATATGTAAAACTTCTTTCTTTCTACCGGATGGCCTTGCACTAGTAACGAAGCAAGACAGTTTTTGTGGTGTTGTAGAGAGATATGCCCGACCAATCTCGGGCTAGTCGGTTTCAATCTCGGGCGGAGCCCTCTCTCTCAACACCCGCTTGTTACGTACTATGAGTGCCCTGATGTCATATCACCAGAACACATTTTAAGGACATTTTATTTTTCTGTTTCGTACGTATCTGAAACATGTTTCGTTCTAGATTTAAAAATCTGCAGGCTGTGTATCTGCGCTGGTCCATATTCATTCGCTGAATGATAGAAAGTCTCATAACATCTTGTTCGTTTGTTTAAACGTATTATTCTGAATTACGACTCAGCCGGAACACGCACTGAAATTGAAATTTCTTCACATAAGGCTTATTATATACGTGTCTGTGTGGTGTATTTAAGGCACCTATGAAAGCTTTAATTAGCTCAGTCGGTATAGCGACTGACTACGAGCTGGACGGTCCGGGATCGAATCCCGGTGAGGACGAGATTTTCCGCCCGTCCAGACCGGTCCTGAGGCCCACCCAGCCTCCTATAAAATGGGTAACGGGTCTTTCCCGGTGGTAAAGTGCGGCCGGGGCTTCCTGCTGACCACTCACCCCCTTCTAGTGCCGCGGTCATGGAAGAGTAGAGCTATACTTCTGCCCACCCTCTGGGCAACACCGGGCCTATGACGGGATCACTTTACCTTTTACCTTTTAGCGAAGCTTTAATATCGTGTCCTCTGCAGTACATAAACTTTCAAGGATGCAGATGCTTATGTCGTTCTTTTGCTAATAGTTTTCAGGTAAGCCTGTGTTTTGCGTAGGATAAGCCACGATGGACGCTAGTTTTATGGGATCCAAACTCGCGGTTTACGAGAAAGAAGTTGTGCTTTGCTAGCAGTATGCGCCTGGAGATGGATGGCTTCGGCGCAGTTTACCAAGCCCAATTCACTTTGCATCTGACGGTCAGTCAGTCCAGCTTAGCTTCGAGCTTTTGTTCGGTCTTATGACCAGGTCTTGTAAATTGGAAGATCAGAAATTTGCATGCATTGTCGTCGTTGGGCGCCCTCTCTGGCTTCAATCCAGGATGTTCCTCTTTATTATATGTAGACATTAAACGTACGTATTTGCACATTGGTCACAGCATATACAGTGCCTCTATCGGACCAAGCTTAACAGCACATCCCCCCCCCCGCCTATGGCGCAACAGCCCCCAAATTGTCCAGGGCCTTTTCATTCTCGTGGCTTCACAATCATCCTCAGACGCACAACACTCGGTAGGACTCCTCTGGACGAGTGATCAGCCCGACGCAGAGGCCACTACCTGACAACGCACAACGCTCAAAAGAGACATACGTCCATGCCGCAAGCGGGATTAGAACCAAAAGCGGCACTCAAAATGCTTATAGTTTCCAGTAAGAAGCCCATTTCCTTTAGGTTTCTCCATCAAAGTACGGCATTCTTTCCTCAGTCTTCTCTGCATGCTGCGTGTCTTGTCCATCTGGTCTTCTTCCGTTTCATTATTGCAATAATAATTCGTAAGTAAAAATTATACATGAAGTAACTTGTCTTTTATTACATACTGCCCTCCTCTTAGGTCCAAACATTCTCAACGATTTGTTCTCCAATGCTATCTATCTGTATTCTTCCCCTGCACGAGATGCCATGTGTAAGGTGTCGTGACGTGTGAAGGTAAAGTTCACCTAAAACAGGCCGTGAAGTTCCAGAGGGGGAGAAGAAATATAGCTCTACTCTTTCTTTAACATTAGAGCCAAATGGCGTTGGTTGGTCAACGCCACGCCCCGGCTACTTTATCCCCGGGAAAGACACCCAGTACCCATTGTACAGGAGGCTGAATGGGCCTCAGGGCCGGTCTGGACGCGTGCGGAAAATCATGCTTCCACCGGGATTCGATCCCCGGACCGTCCAGCCCGTAACGAGTTGCTATGCCGACTACGCTATTGCGGCCCACTTCGTAACGTGTTAGTTCTTTTTTTGCATTACAGAGTGCAGATATTGTCTCACCCCTTGTCGGTTGACTGCGTGTTCATTATATTGACAGCTGCAGTACTTATCTGGAGAACGTTCAGAAGAGAAAAGGGACACAGTTCTATTATGCTTCTTGTCTCCGAATTATTTGATACCTTCGCAATCGGAGATTAAAGTCGTCTATACCCACGATTATATGTCAAACAAAGTCGTAGACTGCTCGTATATTTCCATCCAGTCTTTTGTTCCTTATACTAGGAAGAAACTCCTGTCACGATTCCCTCAAGTCCCTTTGACCTGCCCTTTGAATAACGAACTCGATCGGTTTTGTGCATCCCATTTAGACGAAATGATGCTCCAAGGTGTTAAAGGAATTGTTTCTCAAGAATAAGGAAAAATTGAGCCTCCACTTAAGGTCCCCATCCGTAGACATTCTGCCACATATCGTATTCAGTCTGACGGCGTAACGTTAGATGTTTCCCCGTGTGAGAGTGCTGTGATAGTCAACTTACCACTGCTTGACTGCTTGCTAACATTAAGTGCTTGACATTTTCCGTGCCTGACAATATACTATTTTTATTGTGTGTAAAATAAAGTATTGTGTTATTGACTGACACGTTTTTATTTATAATGACAACATACTTTCCCTGTTACCTTGTATGACAGTTTATAGCTGTTGTATGCTTCTGTGAGCGTACAGTATGTCTGCGATTGTGTCCATTACTTGTTATTCTCCTGTGGTATCTATTTAGACTACGTGCTTTACATCGCAGTCGGAGAAGTTGTCGCAAGCTCGCGGCGATCAGTCCAATCCCTGCCCTGCGTTTGCCTACAATAACCCGAGGCAGTCTGACGCGGTGGCTTACATTCTGATGCGTTTGTAGTTACGCCATAACGAAACCCACGAATTTAGGTGTCTGAAACCATCACAAAGCTATCTCCACGGTAATTCTTGGTTCTTAATTTATTTAACAAAACTGTGTCAGTTGCATCGGTCATGTAACGTCAAGTGATATGGGAAGATCACGAAAGTTTAGTAGGCTACATTAGGATTCAGACGGTGGTTATAGTGTACTTCAGGTTAGTTCTATTAACACGGAAAAATCGCGATAACCGTACCATCTGTACACGCTTAAGAGACATGGCGCGCGTGAGGAACTCGCGCAGCCACTGTTTTGCTTTTCACGCTAGGAATGTCAGCCCAGTTATAAAGAGAGTTACGCTTTCGTAGCTTAATTTGTTTGTATTTACAGTGTTTTTTTTTTCTTGTGACGTAACGTGATGCAGATATTACTTCTTTCACTTCCATGACGTCCTGTTTAAACGGAAAAGCTGCCGCCAGTGTATAGAAGTATGTGTGTTTTAAAGGAAATATTTATTCTTGTGCCTGCGATGAAAGCATATGGGGGTACCTGAATTACACCTCAGCTCATTTTTAACCATGGTACTAGATGGGGTGAGTGATCAGCTTCACGCTTTGGCCGCTTTAATCCTGGACAACACCTCCCCCCCATACCCATTTACTAGTATGTGGGATGGGCCATAGAGCCGGTATGAACACTTTGAATAAAAAATCATCTCGCTAGATTTTAGGCTCTGGCCATAGTGTAGTTGTGGTCTTAGCTTCTGGAATTTTGCTCAGCGTAAGTAGGTATTTTGTTACCGACGTTTCGGTACAGCCTGTCCGTCCCGTCTTGAACGAAACGGCGGTAATAAATTACCAAACTTCGCTGCGCAACATCCACGAAGAGCCAAGACACCCGAACAGTTCCTTGCGTCTGCCGGGAATCGAACCCCGATTACTTAGTGTCCCGGGCTGTCGCTGGTCCTTATACAGATGGCGCTCTTCAGGTTTCTTTGCTTCTTTAAACTGGAATAGTCTACATATCAACGTTCATGTAACTTTGGTGTGAACATGTGTATGACACCGTGACAGCTATGCGTTGGAAACTTGTGTAGACTTGAAATGAAAATACACAATTATATTAGACGTTGCTTTATCAGTTTGTAAACTGCTAAGAAAGCAGGCGCAGTGTGAGCTTTCACTCAGGTGTTGTAGCATTGTTCATGCATATTTTATAAACCATAAGCAGGAAGGATGAGGCGAACTGTAAATACAGCGAAGCGGTGTTGTGTTGACTCAAGAAGCAGGTGAAATTAGGTGTGGCGGAACAACAAATCTTCCGTATGTTTCGGAGTAGATGTTGGAATGTGTTTAGCGCGTTCTGCAGTTATGGAACCACTGGATCAAATTACGGTTCTATCTACAGTTTCTCTTATTCAACTAATTGTACCTCCTGCGAAATGTAATAGTGCTATTGCTTATGTCTAGCATAACACTATAACGATTTCCTCGTCTTCAGAGGATTTTGGAATCGGTCGTGCGAAGCCGCCTTCATTGATGTGCTGAAGCTGTCACATGGTATGCTGCGTAATGAAAACATCGTTTCTTGTCCTTGGAATTTGTACTGTACTTTGGGGGGGGGGGGGGGGGTTGGGTTTGTAGGTGGTTTCCCATTTTTTTAAAAAAGCTTTTTTTTTTTTTTTTTTTGGCCTTTTTTTTCCCACATTTTTTTTATTTGCGTCTT
>Ga0123354_10009822_pt1 | contig 14698 bp, 8 predicted proteins | sample TergutLab28metaG_2_FD_97872 | JGI IMG/M metagenome (GOLD analysis project Ga0123354, IMG submission 97872) | Labiotermes labralis P4 segment gut microbial communities from Petit-Saut dam, French Guiana - Lab288 P4 | ecosystem: Host-associated > Arthropoda: Insects > Digestive system > Gut ... | reverse complement strand
CTTGCTTTATTATTTCATTATTTACTGCTCAACATGTTTCGGATGTTAATACATCCATCCTCAGGAGCTTGCGACTTATTTGATGAGTTAATGCATGGGTTGTATTGTTCTGGTTCGATGTGTTTTGTGTTTAACTCATCAAATAAGTCGCAAGCTCCTGAGGATGGATGTATTAACATCCGAAACATGTTGAACAGTAAATAATGAAATAATAAAGCAAGTGACATCAAGTTGGTCTCTCTTTATTCAGTTATCAAGTTGATGCACGGTCCAATAAACATAAGATTCAGTTGAATCCAGTCGACACCTTTACACCCAGATTTTTGGAAATTCATTTAACAGAGCCCACCCAACTACGCCTATCTCATAAGTGGTCTCCTCATCAATTTCACAGTCTAAAATTTGCTATTCGTTTAACATCCGCGTTATTCTTGTTACATGTTCGGCCCATATTCTTTGTTTGACGACCCAAATAGTATTCCGTGAAAAATATATGTTTATAGGTTTCTGAATATGTATTCTAGAATGTTGTGTTGTGTCCTTGAGTGAATGGTTTTACACAGGACACCCACCAGCGCAGAGTTGCAACCCAGAGAATTGAATCTTCAGCAGCACTGTTGTCAGAACCCAGTGTCTCATCCTAACTGCCTGTTTATGCCGTCTTCTTCATTCTCATGATAATTATAATATCTTGTACATTGTATGAAACGCGATACAATTAAAAACGCCGGGAAGTTATGAAGAGCTTCTGTTTCAAGCCACGGTGTATTTAACAAGTGTATCAAAACCGAGTTCCGACAACGGGATGTCTCTCACCTCCGCCATTGGACTGTTTTCTTTGGCCTGAGAGAGGCTGGTACATCATTAAACCGAACGGTAAATAAGCTGTCGCTGGTTCCACATTATGTGATTTTCCTCATATGATGTAAAAGAGTGAGCCGAGATTGCTTAGTCTGCAAAATAACCGACATGTATTGCGTAGTCACTAGAAACGTGGTTGCACTTCATGTTGCGCATTTGACATTTTCATCGCTGTTAATTCGAGACTGGCTCAGTGGCCATCCCATATCGGCCAAAGCGCGAAGTTCGCCACTGGCCTGCAGGCAGTGCCAACTTGATAATGGGTGCAACCTTACCTCTGTTCACCTTACGTCTTCATGATGTACTTCCTACCTTTCTTATTAAAGTATCGAAATTCACCTGCTTGGCTACGGTGGTTGAAGGTTGTCATGTGAAACAATAACGCGGGTTGGGCCTAAATGTGACATACCTTCTGTATTTCTGTATGGTGTGGTGACTGCAGCATTCCGCCTTCCGCGGGAGCTACTGAACCATGATATCTACAGTTTTAACCTATTCGGTATTTGCTTCGGTCTGCCCTCTTATATCGTCGTGGTTAACATGCCGACGGTAGCTGATAAAATCCCAGAATGTCTGTTAGTATTGAAGTGTATTGGCTCACTGACCTAGTACAACGTTATAGTTGTGACAAAGAACAGTACATTTCTGGGTCACCGGAACGTTACCGTAGACAGAGATATTTCCATGTGTTCATCTTCATGAAATGCTTTCGCTCACAAGTTATTAATAGCCTTTATTCCTGAAACCTCAGAGTTCGATCCCGGGTTAGTTTATGTGATATTTTTGGTGGAGAAAGCGGCGCTGCGACAGGATTTTCCCCAGGTACTTCTGTTTTTCCTGTCAGTATCATTCCACCCCGGCTGCGTACTCAGTTTTCATTCATCAACCGTTGACAATATAGTATAGTCTTAGCAGTGTACAGCATCTTTAAATAAAACACTTCTGTCTGTTTTGATCTGTAAGAGTACGGGCGAAGTACAAGTGTACACCTGAAGGTATTCATATTTCATACGAACATTACCAAAGGGTGACTTACTGCAATTGGCGGCGCAGTCGGTTTAATTAAATGAATTCCTAGATACATTACACATCGCACATGAAGCCTGGCGATGCATGCTAGTGACTGCTTCAACCTACAATTACGTCACGCCGTTAACTCTTTCTTTATATCTCCCCCCTAACCTTTTCTTGGCCCTACCTCATACCTACTCATTGCAAGCGTAGAGGATTATTGTTGCACCTTATCACACCCACTGACACACTGGACAACCAGTCGGCTCGTCGCAGAAACCTGTACCTGCACAATACACAAAATTCACAAGAGACATCCATGCCCCCGGCGGGATTCGAACCCGCAATCCCAGCAAGCAAGCGAGCGAACGGCTGCCGACGTACGCCTTAGACCGCATGGCCACCGGGACCGTCACGTCGTAAACAAGCCAAAGAAAATATTGACATTTTAAATGAAATTATAAATATATTGACAAAAGGATAAAGTCTTTTGACAACCCGAAGCAGTCCCTTAAATTAAAATTTCGTGATCAATACACCAATTTGATATTAATATTAGTATTGAACAAGATGATACACACACAAACCCTTGTTCTTGTTAGCGTTCATATCTGCAGACTGTCGGAGTGTTGGTTGATGTGTACAGTGCCGATTTTATAAACCTAACAATGCAACTGGTAATGGAGCTTCTTGTACCAGATATACCGCGTTGCTGTGTTATAGCCTAGTAATTTGTTAAACAGTCCAACTGCCTTCACACGGTGTTTGTAATTGATTTTTTTAATTATTTGTCTGACGTAACGAATTTCGATGCTTATGTGCGTGTCGTGATGCACACGTAACTAGCGATTCGCGTCATTCGGTAAACAGAAAATAAGTAGATGAATGAACACACGAGTTAAGGACACAACGTGTGTTATTGCACGTGGACTGTTTTATAAATTATAGATTTTCCAGTTTCATTCTTGCTTGTCTTGCATATCTCTAACCGAATACTTAGACCTGACAGGATAAGGGGGGGGGGAGGTAACGCTCCTCATATTCTCAGCCTATGTAGTAGATAAAGTAGAATGGTAGTCGGCCATACGGTGCAGCTATGCATTCCGTGCAACATACAAACCAAATACATTGTCTGCTGAAGCCGACCGTTTCATTCAGTGCGAAAGGTGTAGAAGTGCAGCTCTTCTCTGCCTCGTGTTCTCGGTGTCCCGTTTTGTTACCATTTTTATCAGCCGTGTTATTTGATTTTATACATCCTTGACTTCTAGTCTTTGCACACACGGAAAAAATGGGTTGCTTTCGTACTAAGTAATCCGCATTCGTTGGAGGAAGGCCTAGTCATATCCGAAACCTGTTTTATACCTTGGGTATTACGATCACTTTGCGTATTATTGTGATAGTTTTTATGCCTATTTGTATGTAAATATGATGCGGGTTTGTACGTAATATTTGTGTTAAGTGAAGGAGAAGACACCGTAACTGTGGCGAGTGTTATCAACCATGGAGTTTCCCTAGACCTCAATTTCACCTTAAGGGCTTGGCCGTACTGACAGTAATTACGTCTTTCAGCAACTTACACCGCGCGGTTGACGAGGGATTTCCGAATAAAAGAGTATGAAGGTAGGCTTCGAATTCTTTTACCAGTAGCAGGCTGCCTACTACTTTAAGGACAGGTAGAAGCTGCGAGCATGTTCTTTGTAATTTGAATGAAGACATCACGAAGTGCTTGGATACATATTGTAATACTAATTTGTACGTCAGCACAACAGTTTTTATTACACAAGGTAATATGTAGGCTACATGTTTCGACTAATAAATAGTCATCTTCAGGCCTGTTCTTTACAGGTTAAGTCACATGATGCTGTGCACACATTGGGATCCCAGTTTGCCTAGGAGAGTAAAACTTGCAAAGTACCTTGTGTAATAAAAGCAGTTGTGCTGACGTACAAATTAGTATTACCATATGTTCATTGTAAATTGCTGAAAGTTTTTGTTTCAGTGAACACTAAACAGTAGGGTAGATCAGACAGTATTTTCCTGAAGTAATGGATTTGGGCGAGTTCACACGAAGATGCTATTTCATATTACTGCTTAAAATACCCGTATGTTTATAAAATTCAGACGTAAAATTTGTCCCAGCAGACACTGAGGGGAGGCAGAGGTTTTACTCACACTCGATGCCGGTGCTGTAAGGGGGTGGGTAGACAGCGCCACTCCCAGGCTGCTTTACCCCCTCGAAAGGGACCTGGTGTCCATTGTACAGGAGGCTGGACGGTCCTCGGCGCCGGTCTGCATGGGTCGGGCAAATCTTGCCTGAACCGGCGTTCAAACCTGGACCGTCCAGCGTGTAGCGACGCGCTATACCGACAGTGTTGTTCCAAGCCGCCAAAATTCATATGTGGCAGTATAAATATTTCACATAATTACGAAACATCCAGGTAGATATAGAGCATCTGTTATCCAGTAAATGAACTACTTAGCTTTTATCTAGTGACATTTTCGCAGCCATTGAAGTAGTCAGTGTCGCCATATCTAGCTGGACGGACTGCAGTTGAAGAGTACGATTGGGTTAAATGGTTAGCAAAACTGCGAACTGTGCTCTAGAACACGGCTAATTTACGCTACAGACCACTTGATTAGCAAAACTGAAAGGTGTTCACAGCGTTTAGTTAAGCAAGAAGGTGGGGATCTCTCCCTACACAATTGTGGTGAATATTTTAGCTGAATGTTGTCTGTATCACGTTAAACTCTGTATTACCGCTGAATAAAGTCACATCTAGAATAAATTCTAGGTATCGTTAATGATTTTAACAATGTTTGTGCGTTTTGGGGCCATTGTCTGTGTAATGTTTAAGTAGTCTTTAATGCCCGGTGGTGTAGAAATTTTGGCAGTCACATTTTCTTTAGCCATTGCTCACTGAACATTAAACCAAAAAGGAAGAGATCGTTGGGGTATTAACTGTGTTTGGCTGACGAGGAGCGCTGTAATGTTTTAGTTGTGAAACCGGCAGAGAAGAGACAGTGGGAAAGACCGCGTGAAATTATAAGTAACGAGTTGTGGAATGTCCACAGAGCGTAACACTTCTGGCGCATTTTTGTTCCTAGACCTTAAATTTGTGAGTAATTTTAAGAATAACACCGACAAAGCGAGCATTTGAAATGTACCTTTCCATGTTTTACACAACACGTGCTCTGTGTCTTAGCAACATATATATTTTTAATCATTTTCGATATATCGTAAACGTCGCAGTACCGTAAACAGAGAGATTTACAAAAGATCGTGATCAGTTATTTTTAGATCACCAGCTTGCTTTTCGCGTCGAAACTCGTGCCATTCAGAGAGCACAGGGTATTTCAATTACAAACGCCACCAAAGGCGAGTTTTTATAAATGCATGTAGACCTTAGTGTAAAGTTCCGTATTTTTGCCCGATTGTAACTAAAATGTGGGTTTGTCGACAAATTTTAGAAAAAATTTCGAATATGAAGTGTGACAATTTGTCCCGTAGGATTCGCCCTGTTCCATGCGAGCAGGTGGACGGACGAGAGAAGGCTAACAAACACGCCTAAACAGGTAAATTTCTTCCAGTGCGTAATTAAACACCGCGTCGTGAAGGCGTACCGGGGAGTGGAGGTATAGTCGCATGCATTCTTAATCTCGGCACCAGATGGAGGCGAGTGGTCAGCTTCGCCTGTCCTGTCCGCTTTATCTTCAGGGAAAAAGTCTTCGGTCACCACCGAATAGGAGGTTGAATTGACTCTGTTGACTCTATCTGGAGAAGACAAAAATGTGATGTATTTGTTGTTACTGGAATTATGATTAGGTTTTAAAGTGTGGTATGTATTAAGCTGAATTAGGATAAGGTCCAATGTGTCGGGCTGCTGTGTGCTGTGAATCTGAAGGTTCCATTAAAGATGAGCTGAGTGATAGTGATATTATCCTTCCGGAAGACACAAGCCAGTGTGTCTATTTTAAGTGACTAATTGATGAATAGTACCGGTGTAAATTATTGTAACCGCCCATCGTTTAATATATAGACCTGTATACACACATATAAGCAGCATACTACCTTTCGAGAAGGAAGATTCGAATTCTGTCATCCAAACATGAAACCTTTTCGCCAGTCGGTAAAACATTTATAGTTGAAGAATACAAAACCAACTGGATGTCACTTGTTATTTTTATTTTACTTCTTAGAGACTTAACATGTTTCGGGCATATTAATGCCCGAAACATGTTGAGTCTCTAAGAAGTAAAATAAAAATAACAGGTGACATTCACTTGGTATTTTATTCTTCAACAATCACAATGATGCACGGTCCAATAAACATCACAGAACATTTATAGTTTGCCTTCCGAGAATTTTCATAAGAGCAATTTATTGTTACTGTATAATTCAGTAAAGCTTGTATGTATTAAGCAAATATTTTTTTACATTTCTGTAAGGAAGGTAGTGTTATCAGTTGTGGTGCAAGATAAGGCGTTGTCAGTTGTGTGCACTCGCATGAACTGTCCATAAAATCAGAGGGCATTTCAGATAAAAATATTACAACAGCTCTTCTAGTACTGCGGTGAAAAAATGCCTCTTTGCGAATATGTACAAAGGATTGCGCCGTGCGATTGTAGGAGAATAGACGGTCTTAGAAACAAATCCTGTCCACTTCCCAGCTTTAAGACATTGGAACTATACCAGAATTCTGGGTTCTACCGCATACTTCGTAGTAAGTGTGTGGTTGATGCTAGACGTCGTTACAACCGCGCTGACCTACTTGAACGGCTGTATAAATTTGTGGGGATAGTGAGTACCTTGTGGGCTGTGAAACGCCACCGGACAAAAACCAAATATTTCATAGGCTATGTGGTGGACGAACAGGCAACCGGGGTTGGATGCTCCGCAAAGACGTAGTTCATTTTCTCCATAACATTCTCTCCGACTCAGGGGTCTACCCATTTTCTATTCATTCGGTGCCCGGTGTCATTTACTAGGGATAAACGATCAGAGCGTGAAGCCGCCACTCATATCGATCTAGTTCAGAGTTTCAGATTGCGTGATTTCAGGCTTCTTCGGCGGTGCAAATGAGAACTTCGCTCTACAGTGATGTCACGAATGTGGGTTGGTAGTGTCCAACGTTTCGGGTCTTATAGGTTGCCCCGAAACGTTGGTAACTAACTACCAATATACGCTGCATAAAATCCCAGAAGAGCGAAGATCTCAGGTTGAGAATGGGCTGTGCTATAGGGCTTACCTACATTCCCGCGTTGGGCATAGTATAGCGTACCTTCGTCCTTGCATTTGTGTTTTCGGGATAGGATGAACGAGTGATGTAACACACAGGAGGAAATGAAAAACCCATCCGAAATATTTTGTCTGAAATCCTCAAGAAAGTAACCGTTTGGAAGAGCTAGACTTAGGTTAGAGGACAGTATTAACATTGTTCTTAACGGAAATACTGTACGTTTTAGGGGATAGTGTGGATGCACGATTGTTTTCAATGGCAAGCACTTATGAAGTCGGTAGTGTATCTCCTAGTTCCACGAACAAAAGGAATATCTTCACCAATTTTGACCTTTGACTTACGATGGAATTGTCTGCACAAGACAGTTTTTGTTTATCTCGACCGGAGTTTAACTTCCTTAGAATACATAACTCTTGAATTGCTGCTGCGTGTTAGTTTCTTACACGCCGTTTGAACGTTCTGTTTATCAGCCAACACATTTCCCGATTAATTTGTATTTTTTCTGTATCATAGTTTCCTGACGTCTGTTATGTGATGGGTACTAAAATGTGAGTTCTGTTCTCAGCATGTAGTTTAGTTTTACATAATTATTCGTATATAGCCGAATATTTTCATTTCAGTGCCTTCCTAGCGAAGCATGTAATAAAATCGCTCCGTTCTCGCTTGCGTGTGTCCATCTGTACACAAAATATAACTCGAAAACCAGTGAATACATATTCGTTATATTATTGTGATATTCAGAGTTAAAACAAATTTTTTTTTGTCCCATTCTGTCGTTAAAATCGGACAACAATTGAAGCTTCACATAAGGATTGCCATGCGTTTATTCGCGAATCGGTACCTCAACTCTCGCATAGCTCTCGAAGTATTTATCAGAGGGAAAATTGAAACAGAAGACAAAAACAGACAGCTAGCTGAAAGCAAAACATTCTGGACTGAATGGTAGCAGGCATTCCCCAAAGGTAATTTGCTCTTAATATCTTCGTACACAGAGCTTTGATTTGTTAGTGTCGTTACCAAACATTCAAATTTCGCAGCATTTTCAGAGGTTCTGTTAGCTGTGTTTATGTTGCGATTTTGCCCTTGTTGATGAGTCTGAAGCATATACTTAGTTTGATTCACAAATACACAGGATCGATACATGAATGTACTTACCAAAACGTGCCTGTATGAAATTTATGATTGAGTGCCACGTGAATGTTTCATGCTTCTTCCACCACAGGCCTTGAAAACGCTGGGTTGTGGTAACGACACGTGAAAATCGAAGTTATTTCCGTGCTGAATGCATGTCAGGTAAAATGCGTGTGGGTATTCTTCAGTATCATGTACTCCAAAAGCCCGTGATGAAAGTAGACGTATAGTCGATCGTAATTCATACTAAGGAATTCGACCAATTGTGACATTTAGTCGGAAACTCTGAAGGAAAGTAACTACTTGGAAGACCTAGGTGTAGAGGGGACACTATTATCGCAGCGGATCTAAAGATATATGGTGAGAGCGATTAAACTGAATGCTGCTGCTTCAAGAAAGGGTTTACGGACGGGATTTTGTGAACACGGTTATTAATCTTCGGATTCCATACGAGATACATCTGAATGGCTGTAAGTTTCTCGTGAATGGATCTGCGCCATGCAGTTATTTTATTTGAATATGAAGCTTGGTCTGTCACTCCATGGAAGAAAATATCGAAGGATTTAAATTGTTGTCTTTCGGGTGTTATGACACCAGGTGATCTCCGTAGATGGTTCGCAAAGTTGCGGGGGAGCTCGGTATTTGCCCGTGACGGAGTTCAGAATGTTGTAACAAGAGCTGAGATGTGTCATGAAACTGGGTCGGTTTTATTGAATCTTCACCATCATGGAAAGCAACACCTGTCGTATAGTGTGACGAAATTCAGGACTGAGTGGTAAAGAGAGTATCTGGAACTAAGAGGAAAGTATACCGAAATAGTGAAAATTACGTATTGAGGGGATTCATGATATGCGTTGTTCTCCCAGTATTACGAATGGTGACAGTAAAATATGAGATATGCAAGATATGTAACTCGATGGAGGGAAGTTGTAATCGTACAACTTTGTCTACCTAGGCGTAGGTAATAGGATGTTGTTAACCTGGTTCTTAAATACATAAACTGTGAAGGTATGAGCTGGACTGGGTTCAAGATAAGACCTAGAGGGTGGCCGTGTGTGTTCACTGTAGCTGTTGGCCTCGCTTCAGTAACAAAAACTGTAACTTGGCTGAGTAACGATCGGCTTTGCAACGAAAATCGTGTGCGATGGAGTTAACAGCAACAGTTATTGCCGTACAGGGGCAAAGAATTCAGTTAACTGTAATTAACTGTAACTAGACTTGCGATCTTGGTCCCCCGTCCTAGTCCGTGTATGATTTGTGGACAGGGTGGCACTGGTACAGGTTTTCCTCCCCCAGTAATTAGGGTCTGCCCTGACAGTATCATTCCACCAATGCCCTTTACTGGTATTTCGTTTAGGTAGCAACAGCGCTGTACAATCTTTGTAAATGACGGTGTAGTGCAGCACTCCTCCGACTGTCGCTCAGGGTCGCGCAATCGTAGTAGGTAAGTAGATCCTGTCTGCTCTGTGGTGGGCAGCAAGCTGTGACGTGGTAGTTCTGTTCGCATACAATGACATCAGCCTCGAAACAGTTTTCTGACATGGCTTCGTGTGGGATATAACCACTAGCGGACCGACTTCGCTGTCTCACTATCTTGCAATGAAATACACATGACCTGCTGTAGGACTAGCAGGAGTGCTTCAGAATGTGTGGGAAACACTGCAGATTGACAGAAGATGTATGGCTGGAACGGTTCAGAATTGTTTAATTGTTTGTCGTTAACAAGCCAATGGCGGCCGTCAGAAGGTGGCTAATGACAGAGAGTATATGATACATTTTGAATAAACAAGTAGCGGAAAGGTCCGTTCTCATTACTTTCGTAATCTGTTGGCAGTGAACTGGGTTGGAGGCCGAGGTTCGGTTCTTGGTATGGTAAAAACAGTTTTCTTTGGCATCGTTGATATTCCGTTCAGTGTATGCAGTGGACTTACACGGCGGTAAAGTTGATGATAAATAGGAACTTCAACCCCCCCCCCCTCCACTCGACACGGCATACAGCAGAAGCCCAGGGACGTGATAACGCTGTTAGTCCTGCATTTAACGTCGCATATGTCAGCTCTTACCCACCTTCCTGATATTGGTCACTCCTGTTTCATATGCTAGAGGTCCCGGGTTTGAAGCCCGGCCTCGAGACAGGCTGTCCCGTATATAAGCAAATTATTCCAATTTTTCTAGAATGACTGCAGAATAATTTGTAGTACAGCAGTTTGTTTATGTTTTACTTTATATGCGAAACGAGGAAAAGTTGTACTTCTGTGTTTATGGACACCTACCTGAAAATACCTTTGCATTCACAGGGTTGAAATCTCTTTTGCTTTTACTAAAGGAGTAGTTAGACATTACGTCAGGACCTAAGCGTGGTGAATTTTGGGTTTTTTGTTGGCATGTACGTTAGGCGTAAGTGGGAAGGTTACGGAAAACAGATATTTTATATGTTTATTACACTACACTGTTTCGAAAACTGGGTCTGTTTTCAGGTTGAAATAGACCGTGTTTGAAGTCTAGCTGTTTCCGACTGGTCCTCCAGTTTCGGATCCATCTCCCCATTTTCCACTTGAAGACGAAAACAGACCTATTTTTTGGAACATTTTTGTGAAACAAACACGATGAACAGTGTATAAAACAATAAAACACTAGCCGCCTTGCTTTGTTGTTGTTGTTGTTGTATTATGTGATTGCGTCACAAAGCAGCGACAGCATTGCTAAGAATGTGCCCAGAGCAGTTCGCGCAGAGCTCATGAAACCCGTGAAACGTTGGTACACAGACGGTATTAAATAATCAGTATTTTTCAGTACACAAGGTAGGTTTTATTTCAGATTGATGAAGTACGTATGGAGTACAGTGATTATAAATATCAAAATGTGTATGTTAGTAATAAATGCTTGATGAATGTAATAAGATGAATAATTAATTCACTTACGTTTTACGCTAACACACTAGAGTCCTGGCATTAAACGGTACTGATGTGCGCCGTATTTGTCTCCTGAATTCATTTCTCTGTAGTGACATGACGGCTGTCCTAATGTCAGTACAGTCCCGCTAGTTTACAGAAGTAGCAAGCGTAAGGAAGGTAGTGTCCAAATTTACCGGAGGTGGTATTACACCGCACGATTAATTTGGCAAACACAGCAGTTCATCCTGGCTATAGACAGTTCAAATGTATTCATTTGAAAGTGTTTCAATTTAACATCATTCGGTGTTATATTTTAACACTTCACAATGTTTTACTTTGAAATGTCAACAGTGCTAGCAAAGCTTCATTCTGTGTTTTATTGTTCGCATAATATTTCGTATGAAGGATTGTTAGAGATAAAACAATTTAGTAATCTACAAAAAGCTTCTGCTGTTAGTGTAGATGCTTATATTTAACTTCCGGAGTCATATACACCGTTTCTGCTCTTGGACATAACACGTTCTAGAGAGAGATGCGGAGAGGTAACATTTGCTGAGAGTACCATACACACAGTGAAACGAGAGAGCCGGGAGAGGAAGGTAGGGGAGTACAGGCGAAGAGGGGGATATGATTATTGACTTGGAGTGTTCCATAATCTAGCTTGCTTGCTTGCCCGAACCCTAGCCAAGCCTAGCAAGGCAGGCAGGCAGTTCTAACGTTGAAATTCTGATGCTCTATGGACTGCATGACACCCAGGTTCCTCTCTCTCTCTTCGTCCCTGCTGCCTCACAAACGTAGGGCAGACATCTTGCAAACCAACCAGCCGACCAGCTCACTCGCAGACGTACCTACTTCCCAGCTAACGATAGAAGCTCGGATTGAGAGCAGCGAAAACGATTGTGTGGCGAAGAAAAATGAAGTTAACACCGGAGGAAAACTAGCTATGAAAATCAGCTACTTTGAAATGGATTTTTGGTCGGAAGCACGTGGTCTATGACGTGTCCTTGACATTGAATTCATCTGTTAAACGGCGGGAGAGAAAATCGTAAATCACAATCGTGATATAACCTGACGTGTTTGTGTTTTTGTTTCTTTGTGCTATTGATGTGTGTGAATATTTAGTTATGTTTTAGAAGTCGTAAAACTTGTTTGTGACCGAAATAGAGCCATAAAGTGTGTAAAGGTTGAAAATATGGTTTATTTTCTTGTGTGAATGGAGTGACGATTGTTTCGTTTAGTTTTCTTTCTCTTGAGTTCAGGAACAGGAATTTGAGGTGAGTGACATTTCTTATCTTTACTAGTGTGTTCCTTGGTTGTTTCTAAGACTTTTGCAAGAACGTAAAATACTAGTTCAGAACCTTTTAGCGCTTGTAGTGAAAAGAGTGATTTAAACTCCAGCAAGCCGTGTTTATTTAAAAGTTGTACGAGTAAATTCCAAGTCTACTTGGAAGGGGATTTAATATTGAGATAAATATGTCTGCGGCAGACAAAGGGTGCTTGTATCGGCTCGACAAATGGCATTAATGGGTTATGTGTTAACGGTCAAAGTTCATCATTGTTAACTCTTCAACCATCCTGGAGAAATCGACGCATTGATTACCGTCCCTGCTTTCTTCCACGCCTAAAAGATGGATGTAGTGAATATATCAGTGTGTGGCGCAGTGGTACATTATATAACGCATTCAGTCTGTTCGTTTCCACAACGAATTTGAAACAATTGCAGCTGCCACATATTATCGTCGGCCATGTTATTTTTTTTCTCGCTGCGTCTTATTTCTCCCTAATTAAGGTACAGCCATGTTTGAAATTGTAACCTTACGTTCATACCAACTATACAGCTATAAGAAGCGTGTGATTATTGACCCGCTTTGAGTTGAACACAATTTAGCAAGCATTTCAGTATAAGTGGAAATGTGAATTCACTGTTCTGTTCTGTAATTGTTACTTTTGTTTCTTTTTTTAAGTTTTCATTTCCACAGTGCGCATAAAATGATCGCATAACAAGTGTGTCGAACCGCACAATGCTTTGTGGAGGGTGAGAGAGGGTTTGTGGAGTGAATTTTAATTTTTGTATGTACTTGGTTTGCAACTGCAACTCTACGTGGGGTCCCATTTGAAATACGTCATATTTTTCAAAGCAAGCTCCTACAGAAAAATAGAGAATGGTGTGCAGGATATGTAGATCTGCTGATTTACAGAGTTTATACGAAACGTATTTGTTCTGTTTACTTGTGTTTTATTTAACGACTGTCAGTTGTACGGACTTTATAGCACCGAATGTTACGGTTGTTAGTGACCAGTGAATTGGGAAGAGTGTGGAAGGAAGCCCTAATTGGAGGCACTTTTCCGGAATTTACCCGTAGGGACTGAGGAGAAACACAGAAAGCCACAGTCAGGATAGCCCGTCTGCGGGTCGAGATTCGAACCCAGAAATTCCGAGTCGATTGCGACGTTTGGTAAAACTTGTGTTAAGATGAATATCTAATGGATTGCGAGGAAAAATAATTTTTGAATTGTCTGAAATTAGCAGCAGTCGGTTTGTGTCTGTATTTCAGCGAGTGCGCTGTTGTAGCCTAACGAAGAATCAATCCATTTCCAAAATATCGATACTTCGGGTTCAGCCCTTGCTGTTTCTACATATTTTGGGGGTCCGTGAGTGGATTTCAGAGGGTCCGTTGGATGGGACAAAAATTACAACTTTATTTTCACTTACCTCTAATCGAAATTTAGCTTGTCATGCAATAGTAAATGTAGGCAACAAAGTAATTTATGGCCTCTAGGTTACAAAAATGTTTGTTGACTTAATAAATTTCACTATCTGAAATTACTACACCCAAAGAACCGGGAATTAGAGTACATTTGGTTGTGTGAAGTACCTTTTTCTCGTAAAACATGTAATTGTTAATTGATAGTACATTTTTCTGAGAAGGGGTCTGTAGGTTTCATCAGACCGCCAGAGAGGTCTGTGGGTCCATGGCACAAAAAAGCTAAGAACACCTGGTATAGAGGTACCAGCTTTTCTGGCTCAAGCGTCCGTTACGCACTGTGGTGATGTTTGAGATGTATGTCAGGAAAATCAGTGGTTTAAAATAGATATGGTGACGTATTCCCAAGATAATGTGATTCTTATGCAAGTTTAGTAAGTCAGGTCTTGGACATTAGACCTAAGGTTTATTCACCGCTAGTGAAGAAGTTGGTCAACAGGCAGTTGCTGAGAAAACCAAGTGTTTAATAATATCTTGTGAGCAGTATGCGATACAAATCCGCAGGATTAAGATTGCTGGGATATCTTTGCACAATGTTGCGAAGTTTAAATCTTGGAACGACACATACTAATAAAAATTTCCTGCATGAACGAGTTAAGAGCAGTGAAATTCGGGTAATGCCTGCTACCAATCAGTCCAGAATATTTTTCTTCAGAATGGAGTGCCGAGGAAGATATTCGGACCTAGGGCGGGTGATATGGGCGTGGCATTGGCACATGTGGTGGAGCGAAGAAATCCGTTTAGTTTTTTTTTTTTTTGGGGGGGGGGGGGTTGGCATCCTCTATAGAGGCGACGCCAG
>Ga0123354_10009821_pt1 | contig 14698 bp, 6 predicted proteins | sample TergutLab28metaG_2_FD_97872 | JGI IMG/M metagenome (GOLD analysis project Ga0123354, IMG submission 97872) | Labiotermes labralis P4 segment gut microbial communities from Petit-Saut dam, French Guiana - Lab288 P4 | ecosystem: Host-associated > Arthropoda: Insects > Digestive system > Gut ... | reverse complement strand
GGTGGTGGTGTTGGTGGTGGTGGTGGTGGTGGTGGTGGTGGTGGTGGTGGTGGTGGTGGTGGTGGTGGTGGTGATGGTGGTGGTGGTGATGGTGGTGGTGGTGTTGTTATTGTTGTTGTTGGTGGTGGTGGTGGTGTTGGTGGTGTGGTGGTGGTGTTGGTGGTGTGGTGGTGGTGGTGTTGGTGGTGTTGGTGGTGGTGGTGTGGTGGTGGTGGTGGTGAAGACAATGATGATTATAAAGCATCAACATATAATTTGCAGTTAAACGTTATATGTAATTACTTTTAGGGACGTTCGATCATCCAGTAAAATAGCTAAAAGAATGTGGTGCAAGGATATCACTGTGCGCAATTCTTTGAATTACTCGCCCATGTATTTATATATTCAAAACTTTGTATATGTGTCAATTTTATCGCTAACCCAGAGGCAGACTCGCTTGTTTGCTCACATTTTGTTATTAACTAATTTTAAATTGCTCTTAGAATTCAGAATTTCGTGCTGTTTAAATTATGTTCTTCACATATTTATGCTCTCGTAGCAACATTTATCTCCTGCACGTAATTAACAGTCCTGGGAGCAGAGAAAGTGTTTCGTGAAATAGCGCAGTGCATTGTGTTTTTTGTTGGTACGTAACAGGAACGTTGTCGCATTTCTGCAGAGAACTAATTGCCCCGTATGAAACTTCATTTCTCACAGAAAATTAAATCCTCCTATGGCATTGTTCCAAACACTCTTTCACATCCAACTGTACAATAAACTTGCTGAATTCAACAGTTAAGACCTCTGTTTCACTCTGTTATGTTGCAAAATAAGAGTACGTACTAGAGAATCGCCCAAGGATAAAGACACACGCACCTGTACAAGTCTGATCTCTGGCTAAGTTCATTTGATGTCAGTAGTGGTAGCACTGCTGCAAAATACGCCGCGACACTGGGCGTTTGCAGCAAGGAATGCAGTTGTTGATAGCGACCGTTCTATACAGGCAATTCTTGACAATTGGACTCTAATTGTAACATTAGAACGGCGTGTAATTATTAAATGCCAGAGCAGCTGTAATACGTGTGATTTGCCACTTGAAAGTTAAGAGTATTCTGTATGTTGATATTATTTGTTGAATTCTTGAGATACCCGAACTGGTTTGCAGTCATACGCTACATACTCGTGAGAGTGTATGTATTCATGTGTGTGTTTGTGTGCGTGTGTATATGTGTGTGTATATGTATATATATATATATATATACACATATACACATGTGTGGGTGGGTGTGTGTGTGTGTGTGCGTGCGCGCACGCGCGCCTCCAGATGTTTCCTGCAGACACCAAGCCCACATTCCGCCTGCATAGTTTAACGTGAAGTCCATGCATAATGTTTGCTGTACCTTCGGGTTGTGCGTAGTTCCGTAGCCATGGACAGTGTTACAATACAAACAAATTATACGTCGGTAAACTAATACTGGAGAGTACACCTTAAGTAATTTGATTACACAAAGTGCTGTGTACACTCAGATGATTAAAGTGTAATTCAGTTGTTCTGCTTATTTAGAGGTAGAAGATATATCTGAGTATTCTTTTATTTCGGTGTTCGGAAAAATCATGAATAGTTCTGTCTTTGATAATTAACGAAACGAAAATACGAAAATTAATAATGTATATGAAGTACTGAAAGAAGGCATGATACCGATAAATTCAATTTCATAAAACCTATTGTAATCCTATAAAGGTAAAGCAGTCCCGTTACAGGCCTGGAGTGGCCCAGAGGGTTCCAGGAAGTTAAGGTTCCGAGATTGCATGACAACGGCACAGGATGGTGGTAAGGTTGTCAGCCCTACGCACCGGCCACCTTTACCCCCAGGAAATGCTCCTGGTACTCATTTCTGTTAGAGGCTGAGTCGACACCAGGGCCATAGTGCGATCGGAAGGATTTTTTTATGTCAATGAAGAATTCCAATGACATCAGCTGGGATCGAACCAGCGACCTTCCGATTTGTAGCACAGCACCTTAACCACTGTGCTACCGCGGTCCCCATTATAATCCTATAACGCCTAAAATTAATCTGAGGTATATATACGTATATATACACCTCAGATTAATATAACGTGTATATATATATATATATATATTCCTTTTGTTCTTCAACACAGACTACAAGTCAAATCAGCGAACACATCATGTTTCAAAGACAGTTCTTAATTACGGCAACGCAGATCTCACTAAATTTTCGACGCTCGATCTCCATCACGAGATTCTGGTTATCTTCTGTCACTGTACCTTTCTGCTTGTGGTGATGTGTCAAACATTCCGATGTCAGAGCCGCAGTGTTGTGCTAATTATATGAATTTTTAAACATGAGTAGATGGAAGAGATACATAAAATTAATAAGTTCATTTGCGATGTACCGTCGTCAGAACCTAATTGAACAGTCTTGCAAATTCTCGTGGCGTATATTGAAATTAATAAACTTTTGATGGACATTGACTTGTATGAAAAGACAATAAAATTACAATCCGATGTTTATGCTTCGCTGGAGTTTACGGAGAGTACAAATGTCTGTAAACTTTATCGGATATCTGTATAGTAACCATTGCATTGCAATAATTCTCTGTGGACAGAAACACAGATCATCGGGCCCCGAACAAGTAACAGTTTTTTTTATTTTTATTGTTACAACGTGCATGTTGTCGAGTTACTCAATTATTACACTAACCACTGCACATACATAAAATTTCCCCAAGACATTATGACAATGGAAAAGCGGTAACAAGGCAAGTGGACCTCAAATATGTCGGCAGAATACTGCTGGACACTGAAGAGGGATGTACCTGACGCCAAATACCGGCGTAATTCATAGGCCTGTACATTTATAGGAAGGTTTCTGCCTGTTGGTACTATTTTGTATATTTTTATTGTTACAACGTGCATTTGTCGAGTTACTCAATTATTACACCAACCACTGCACATATATAAAATTTATAAAATTTACACATTAAAACCGCTCTGACATGTTTCGGTCCTAAGACCATCATCAGGGAGCTATATATTCCTTGCTAAAGTCACACTAGAAATAGTCACAGAATAATTTCGTTGTACAAGTTGGGTGTTGTGGCAGCATGCCTATAATATTAATTATACTCTTCGCAACATAACATTACGCAACACGGTAAGCATAAATCTCACGTCAGTCCAACATGCCTAATTATTTGTGTACAAAATTATTCTAATATTTATTTTGACGATACTTACTTGGTATAATTTGTATTACAGGCATACTGCCACAATACCCAACTTGTACAAAGAAATTAATATGTGACTATTTCTAGTGTGACTTTAGCAAGGAATATGTAGCTCCCTGATGATGGTCTTAGGACCGAAACCTGTCGGGGCGTTTTTAATGTTTCAATGTGTAAATCTTTTAAAATTTTATATATGTGCAGTGGTTGGTGTAATAATTGAGTAAGTAACCGTTTGTTTAAATCTATTTATGAAGGTACAAATGCTTTAGCTGTACCCCATTCTTCCCTTCCATGTTTATGACGTGACGTAAAGCCGAGCGACGACATTAGGTTCACCTTGTGTCATATACATTAATAAGTTGCTACAAACGCAAGCCTGCGGCAGTATTATTGCGTTGTGCTGGCTGCCTGGATTAGTCGCTGCCATTACACAAACACAAGAAACCGTAAGTTCGAAAGTGCTGTCACTGTAAAATACAGAAACCTCACCACTGCTATGGCCGGACTCCACATTGTAAAATTTGCACCTCAGAGACATTTTCGGAAATTTTGTCTTTGAAGATTTAGAAACCACAATTTACCTACGACACGGAATCACCATACAAGAAGCCATGAAACACGCATAGTACAGAAGTTACTCCGAAAAAAATCATCTTTCGTTGCGTGAATTGGGGGAATAAGGAGACGCCGAAAATCACGAGAGTCAAAACTGATATAAAACGAATAAAATGTTACATCTGAGAAAAGAGATAGCTCTCATTAAACGAACTTAGTTTCGAATGGCGTCCTGTAAATTTGTTTTTTTTTTCATATTTTTTGTAATTTTCTGTAGCATGTTAATAAAAGTCCAACCAGATGCAACAGTATGCAGATATTTATTTACTGCGAAGTCACTCTACATGTTTCGGGTGTCACAGCACCCATCATCAGGAGTACTAAAAACTGTAACCGCAACCTCCGGCACAGGTCATAATACTGGTATAGCTACTTCCCTCCAACGTGGCCTGATCGGGTCACTTTGTAGGGAGATTACAGTTTTTACTGCTCCTGATGATGGGTGCTGTGACACCCGAAACATGTACAGTGACTTTGCAGTAAATAAATATCTGCATGCTGTTACATCTGGTTGGATTTTTATTAACATTGAATTAAGATGCACAAAACCATGAGTTTAAAAATCTGTCGCACGTGTTTTTGTTTCCATGTTTTCTATACCGTCCAAGTGCGGTTTTTGTTTTATATTCTAACAAAACCTAACAGACATTTTCCACAAAGATCTATTTTAATTTATGACAATATCTCGCCTATTTCTTGAGTTAAATGAATCAATTTATGTACGGGAAACGAAATAAATTTTGTCAAACTCACTTTTCCTAATATCTCGCGGTTTGCGATGCAATTAGAAGAAGTACGGCACAGCCAGAGTGGCCAAAGAAACAGTTGACTATCTGAACATAATCTGACGCCACATACATGTGACTCTAATGATGGATAATTAATGCAAAAACGAACACGTATTCCGATATTCTGACACGTACAAAAGACGAGATGTTGCTGTAGGCGGTAACTGTCACTACGATCTAATTAGCCGCTGTTTACATGTATACTTGATTATTATTGAACAGTCTTGTTTGTTCACACATTATCCCCATTGTTCGAGTTTTGTTAAAATACGTAGAAGTTCGAGAATAGAGTTTGAATTATTTTTGTTTAAAATAAGTATATAGAATAATTAAGCTTAAAAAAGTGCGAGTTAAATTGACAAATCAGGGTGCTAGTATCAGTATGCGTTTCAGTGTTTCATTATGCGTGCTCTTAGACAGTTGTTTGTAGCTACCATAAAGTGTGAAGATTGTCCATTTAGATGACATATCAATGTCCGAAGCAGTACGAGGAGTTTTTCAGTGTTTTGTTCTGCGTGTTGTTTCCAGCCGAATGTCGCGGTACTTAACTGCGGTACTTAGATTTCATTTTCGGTCCCCCCTGTCCTTGCAAGAACCTACTGAAATCAAACAGCGCTTAGGCTCCTTTCATTCCGGACTGTCGGTCTTGCGTCTGTCGCAGTTCTGTTCTTTCCTTTGTCCATCACAAGCCGATTTTTCGTCTTCACTCTCCGTGGTTCTGCTTGCCATTTTCATACAACTGCTCCTATGTAGTTTCTAAGCATTTATTAGGAAGAAAATTAATATATTGTTATCAAGTCTGAGTGAATTCACTTTATGTTCCTGAGCGTACATTAGATTGAAATATAATATTTTTTTTATAATTGTCCAACAAGTTGAGTTGTTCAACAACGAGAGCGGATGGTAGCAGACCCGGTTGACCAGTGCCAGAAGCTGTATTTACAGCTGTACGAGCTCCTGATGATGGGTGTCAGCACCCGAAACATGTAGAGCTGCCTACAGAATTATAATAAACTGAATACAGTCGCATCTTGTTGGACAGTTATTAAATATGTTTCACGATGCACGGACCCATGAATATATATAAAAAATTAATATATTTTCTTCAATGAATGGAGGCGAGAATTTTTCTAAATTTACGAGGATCAGAACATTGCACAGTGGCGGTCACATTTGAAGCTGGTAATAAACCAGTGTATTCCGTAAAAGGCAATTAGTTCATTACATGGGGGAGTAACTACTATCTTCTTGTAGGCAGTTGTAATGTATATTTAATTAACATTCGGTTTGAAACTTGTAATTTGTAACTTGGAATAGAAATTTTATTTGTTACGTACAGGCAGGAAACGACTGCGACACACTTTCATTTATTCAGCAAATATCGATGCCGTTCATTGGACTTAGATGCATCGTGCGGCTGAAAGTGACGTGACAGTTCGCTAAATTTCCTAGAATAGCTGACGTTACGCTTCGCCTTTATATAAACCCATTAGCACGGTAAATGACTTCTCAATACGCATTTAATACGCAACGTCTACATACATTGCTACTGCAGTTACGTAGCCTGAGTTGGTGCAGAAGATTATAAGTGAAGGCAGCACACAGTTTGGTCGTGAAACTTGCAAAGATCTTCAGTCTGCTAATTTTACCAGGTAAGCCATGCTGACTGTTTTGGAAATTCTGACTAAATTGAGTTGAAGTACATTTGGATCGAATTCGGATTTAATTATTCTAAATTGTAAACTTCCGTAATTTGGTTTATATTCAGGCAAGCTAACTTTTAGTACTTGCGAAATTATTTGAGAGCTTAATTCTTCATTCCCACTGTATATATTGTGAACGTAATAATTTAGAATATATAGTTAGATGATTTTATTATATTGTTTTGGAGTTCTTTTTATCAGATAAGTAATCTGATTGGTGGCAGCATAAAACTACCCAGCGAAAAGCTACACGGCCCTTTACCCGTAGTATTTGTCGATACAAAATTTGGTGGAAGTCCAGCTCCATTCCGACATACACTACAATCGTATAATTGTATTTCGCTATTTTGGACCTAAGTAGGTATACGCTTTAGGTTAATATGACTCACCATAATTACTCTCGAAGTTCTTACATCAGCCGGCTCAAAGAGCCACGATCGAATTCATTCCACAAGGTTCTCTGTTTTCGCTGTATTGCGGTTTGTTTCATCCTGCGATGTTTAACAGCAAAGCGCTGCTCAGTCCATGATGGAAGGTAAACCACTACCAGCTGTGTGAGTGACAGATTTCAACCACCATCATCTACTGTTACAGAAATTACCACTGGTTCCTCTCTCAGTATGGAACAACACGGTTCTGAAGGACCCAATTAACTTACTTGAACTTCAGTTTCAATGTCACGGGTTAAAGTTTTTACTTTTAACTTTGAATAAAATAAATATATTTTGCTTAATGAGAAATGTTGTTAAGGTCCTTAAGCCTACTTGCTTTCCATCCAGGAACCATAAGGCATAAATATCACTACGAATAATACAGTAGTCGTAGGACTATTGTATTCTTCCGATCGCACTATGGCCCCAGGGCCATAGTGCGATCGGAAGGATTATGTCAAAAAAAATTCTAGTGACCCCATCTTAACCAGCGACCTTCCGATTTGTAGCACAGCGCCTTAAACACAGTATTACCGCGGTTCCCTCTACCAATTGTACACGATCTAAATCAGAATGCAATGAGATAGTGAAATACAGTAATTATTGCCAGTGAACAATTAAATGCAAAAAAACCTCCTGATAATTCATAAAGGAATGCGCAGTCTATTGGTCTCATTACTGTAAGACCCGAGACTAATACAATAGTCCTACGACTACTGTATTAGTCTCGGGTCTTATAGTAATGAGACCAATAGACTGCGCATTCATTTCTGAATTATCAGGAGGTTTTATTTTTTCATTTAATTTTTCACTGGCAATAATTACTGTATTTCACTACCTCATTGTATTCTGATTTAATTCACATACAATTGGTAGAACATCTATCTTAGTTCAAGTAGTAATTATCTTTGTTTCTCGGTTACCGCTGTCTTCCTACGATAGCAGTGAAATGACAGCTGAGGCATTTGTCATAACGAATAAAACTTTGACGAATTTTCTTATTTTTGTCTGTTCTTTACTTTCTCTACGTGTGACTTGGTACAGTTCAGAATCTGAATTACCTCTCATTTTTAAAGCATTACGACGCTGGCTTATTGTACATCGTCATAGGCTAAACTTCCGCTTCGTTTCGGAGGCTAGATCTACAAGTATTTATGTCTTCAGTAGGAAAGCGAAGAGTGAGGAATTTTGTCTGAGGGGCGTATTAGAAGTAGCCAGTCTCAAACCCTGGACTGATCCCGGTAGTGAGACTAACTGTGTCTGTTGGAACCATCACGTTGTTTTATTATCTGATTTCCACCTGAAGACGGAGAAAGATTGAGCCTCAAAAACGTTACGGTTTATCAACCTAAGTCTATGTACGATGTCAGTATTGGGGTCACAAACAACCTGCCTATCTTTTTAAAAACACCGAAAGTGCTTATTAACGTTTATTAATATTATAAACTTCATCTAACTTTGTAACTGTATTAAGTTACACGGTCACATTTTATTAAATATATTAGTTTTCATTTTTCCGTTTTTCTGGTGGAATGCTTTGTTGTGTTTAGTTTCTATTTGTATACCTGACATAACGAAGCCTATGAACAGCATTTCCCGGTACCACATCCAGTAAGTTTTGCTGTGGACATTGAGAGACAGTCCACAGAATGAGATGAAAACCCGTATACTTGCATTGACTTTTAGAGTGCCTTTCAAGTTTAGCCATTCACTCTATATTGAATAAAAGTTTGTGTGTGTATATATATATATATATATATATATACACACACAAGATTCTCAAACACCCCTGCTTATATATATATATAATCAGGGGTGTTTGAGAATCTTGTTTTTGTCATCTCGGCGCAGTGAGGATCCTCTCGCTTTGCCTTAGAGCAGTAGATGATTAGACCAAGAGTGATTTGGAAAGTTCACACAGTTGCTGTTGATAAACACAAAGAGAATAGCATGTTTGGCATTACTATACGTAAGTGGAATCAAGGTGTTAAACAATTAATATTAAACAACTAGTATAAAACCACTGGAGTTTAAAAGGTTTGCAATTATATGAATATGTGGCTCAATGCAACTGAATGGCAAATTATCGTAGGAATCTGAAGGATGATTGTTGCCACACAATTTACAGTCCACACTTCAGGGAAAGTCTTGAATGCGGAAGTCAGAGGCACGACACAAACCCCTCCGAGTTCAGCGGCTGTGATTAAGCCTCACTTGTCTGTGCAGTTTAGTATTCCAGGGGAATACATGCAAAGGGATGCGGTGAATAGCTGAACAGATTATGACGTGGTACTTTTGCATCAAATTAAATTGTATTTAGGAAATGTTTAGTCAGAACTTCCGATATTTACTCACTCCGGCCAGACTCGAGAGTTGTACTGTGTATGAAATGAAGAAATCCCAGACAGAGTCTTTTTGTATATGGCGCCGTGTAGTTTGGTAAATATTTGCCGACATTTAGGAGGAACTTTATTCCTACATTTTCATCATCTAAACAGTCGGAGACGAGTGTTCGGACTACTTACATTCTGAATAAGGTTGCACCAAGCATCTCCGAAACTTCGGTAACTATTACTCAATCGACGCTTTTTCATAAACCAGAAGACTCGCATCTTCATCAGCACTGCTGTGAGACCCACAAATCTGGTAGTATATAAAGCGTTCTATTTTCTTTAAACTTCTCTTCGTTCAGTTGTCCTTGTGTCTTCAAATGTAGCTCCTGCAAAAGGGTGCTTCTTTATCACGGCTGACACTTGGGCCTCTGCAGGCGCGTATCCTTACTCTGATTTATTTTATGATGCTCTCATTAGCTCAGATATTCGTACCATCGAATTATAAAAGGGCTTTGTGTGTTATAAATTTGAAGGAAGGTCTAATGAAGTGGTTGTTGCCAATGTTGAGCCGACATCCAGGAATTTGACTGCAGAGGTGGAAAAAGGCCAGAATAGATGTGACCCAGGAGAGCCAGTGTCACGGCCGACATTTCAACCGTGTGGCTCTTTTTGTTGCTTCTAGGATTTTCCTCTGCTCCTTGACTCTATTCAATACTTCTTCATTTATCGCATGATCGGTACAACTGATTTTTTTCCTTCTCCAGCAGGACACTTCAAAACTTTCCAGGTATTGACGATCTACTTGCCGAAGTGTTGAAGTTTCAGCACCATACAAAGCTGTGCTCAGAGTGTAGCACTTTGCTAGTTTCTTCCATAAATTTAAGTCCAATCTGCTGGTGCCAAGAGCCTTCTTCTTGTAGATTGCTGCTTTTTATATGGCAATCCCGTACTTAATTTTCCGTGTACATCTTGCATCCTTTGTTATTGTGCTACCCAAACAGTTGGAATATTTTATGTTCTTCGGTTGCTTCTGATCTAACATAATCTGTTTTGGGAATGTTTGTTGTGATAATCTCATGGCAAACAACGAGGTATAACGCTTAAAATTCTACTCTCTGCCAGCAGAGTGCGTGTATATGTTTTGCAAGGTTCTCAGGACGTATAGTGAATACTTCCCTATAGCACAGTGACTGGTTTGTGAAGGGACAGCTGATGTGATCATCGCGCAGTACGAACTGGATCTTTAATTGTTATTCAAATCAGTTTTAGTGATCGAATGTTTGACGATATTCCACACTTTTTTGCGGGAGAAACGTGACTGTATGGCGTCATATTATTTTACTAACTTAAACACACAGACTCAACAACCGATCGAGTATATAACGAATCCTGTGGGAGCAGACTTCATGAAATGGTTGACATAAGTCTCTCTGATAGTGTATGAAAACTCAAAATTAACATGGAAGCTGAACGATCATTTTTTGTGTTGTTCACAGCAATAAGCTACTGAGCCAGAGCCAGAGCCTGACTGATCTAATCTACAAATTTAGAGTTTTCTTCGTAAGCTGCAGACTCTTTTAAAAAGTGTCCTCTTGAGATTCTCCGATGAACATTTTATAAATTTTTATTAATTATCCCTCCCATGCGCGTTAAAATCCTTGCTCATCGTATTCTTCATGAATTTATCACCTCAATACACTTTTGCCGTGAGTACAAAGTATGAAGCTTCTAAGTGTATAATTTTCTTCTGCCTGTTACTTCCGCCTTCTTACTTCCAAGTATTCTCAGCACACTTTCCACCACCACCATCAATCTGTGTACTGAAGTCAGTGTAAAACACGGAGTTTCACAAGTATGACGGGAGCAGCTAAATCATTATATTATGATATTTTCCTGAGAGACACTGAAGTTAAATGAACTGACTTATCACGGCCACCAAGACCGACGGTATATGAAGGGCCGTGCCGTGGCTTAGGCGATTACTCGCCGGCCTGTCGCCGCGAAGACCTGGATTCGATTTCAAGCCTGTTCATGTGGGATCTGTAATAGGGAAAGTGGCACTGCGACAGGCTTTCTCCGAGTAGTTCCGATTTTCTCCGTCAGTATCATTTCACGACAGTTCCGTACGGGACACGCGGTGGCGCAGTTGGTTGAGACACTGCGCTACAAGCCGGAAGGTCGCGGGTTCGATTCCCGATGATGTCATTGCAATTTTTTCATTGACATAATCCTTCCGATCGCACTATGACCCTGGGGTTGACTCAGCCTCTAACAGAAATGAGTGCCAGGAATACTTCCTGGGAGTAAAGGCGGCCGGTGCTTAGGGCTGACAAACTTACCAGCTTCATGTACCGATTGTCTTGAAATCTGGGAGCTTTAACCTCCTGGAAACGTCAGGGCCTGTTCAGGCCTGTCACGGGATGGTTTTTTTTTAATGTTCCCTGCTCTTTTATTTGTCTGTCGCCAATCCGACTGCATATCGTCTTAGCAGTTGAAGTCATCGTTAAGGAACACAAACATAAAAAAGAAATTTGAGGCATAAAACTCGGGAAGTTACTCAGTGCGTGATTTCAGACTTCCGCCGCGAAGTAGATGAGAACTGCACTCTTCTGGGCCATTACGCAGCGGGCACTGGTATTTCCTGACCGATGTATCGGTACAAATTATCGGTCCCATCTTCAAGGGTCAAGATGAGTTGTCCCGAAAACAAGTAGGTAAGTGCCACGCTGGAGCATTGCAGATGGGACCGATAAGTAGTCCCGAAACGTAGGTAAGAAAGTACTACTGCTATCTGCGTAACAGCCTAGAAGAGCACAGTTCTGAGCTATTGAATGGTTAACGAAAAATAAAACATGTATGCCTTTTTACGGATTCGGTTCACAGACCTGACGATTATTGGGAGGCTTTAGTTTCTCACAGCGATGGTGAAGGTTCAAACCTTCTGGGATTTGTGTATATGCTTGTTGAGTGGTAATTAATTGCCGACGTTTCGAAACTATTTTTGGGCTTCTTGACCTGTAAATTTAAACGCACTGCGCCCGTTCGAAATGTCGGCAACTGTTTGCCAGTAACTATGGCGTGATGTCCCAGAACATTTGAACCGTCGTTATGACAGTTACTTCAAATTGCGTTGAGAGCCGTATAATGGATCTAATGCTGTATTCCCAAAATGTTTCGTACCTCGTAGTAATTGAATCAATCGTAATGAAGAGCACATTACAACCATTTGTCGAACTTGCTTTTGTGTTTTCGTTTCGACCAGTCTATTTAATCGTAATTGTATTGCTAAGAGTTCATCTGAAATGGTAACACAAATTTCGGATTGCTGTCCACAGAAATTCAGTGTATGTGTTGTTTTTCATGGAAAAAAAAATCGATTTCCCCATTCACCATTACCTTTTCACAGTGTTAGGTCTCTTGAATGCAGACATATTGTAAAAACGGGATAAATGTGCAGACATCATAAACGATAAATGAGAGTCGCAATAGACACTTCATTCTACTCCTCTTTACTGCACGACTAGAAAGAATTAGCACAGAATGAAATATAGTAGTTGTGTGTGGAATGTAAATACATATATTTTATAATTCTACATTATCCTCTTACTTTATGGAATACTCTTCCCAACAGTCATATTCTTTCATACAACATAAAAAGGTAAATTTTTTCCGTTACAGGCCCGGTGTGGCCCAGAGGGTGGGTAGAGGTATAGCTCTACTCTTCCATGACCGCGGCACTAGAAGGGGATGAGTGGTCAGCAGCACGCCCCGGCCGTACTTTGGCCCCGAGAAAGACCCGGTACCCATTTTACAGGAGGCTGGGTGGGCCCCAGGACCGTTCAGCTCGTAGTCAGTCGCTATACCGACTGAGCTACCCGGCCCACTTCATACAACATAGCTTTACAAAATTGTGTTATATTCTAAATTATTATTATTATTATTATTATTATTTATTGCAATTGGGGTTTCAATCGGTGGCAGTAGGCCTTACACTAATAAAAAATAAGAATAAATATACATAAACGAAACAATACAAAAACACAGTACAAACAGTACAATGCACAGTAAATTCAAGTGCACATATTACCACAACACCCACACAATTGTCAAAACCTCCACACATTATAAACCCCACACACATACACACACCCACATATTAAAAAACAAAGCAACCGCGGTACAAGATACACACCAAATAAAATAGTCATAATACAATCAAGTACCCTCAGTATAAGGTCACCCTAATGCGCATGGTACTTTGTCCCCAAGAGGTTCAACGTAACTCACTTCACTTCACTTAACTTCAAAATTTCTCCATTCTGTAATTATAATGAATACGCATATATGAAACCAGTTATTTTTAAATGTGTTAATCCCAATTCACTTCTTAACACCAACAAGTACTAAACAGTAATTGATACTGAATATCTCGTTGATTAATGGGATTCCAGAAAGTATTTCTATTTTCATGTGGTAAAATATTTTGGGGAACCGCACATTTACGAATTTATCAGTTGGAGTAATTTATGGCATTTTTTAATTGACTGGTAAACTCATGTGTAATAAAATGTAAAAGCACAAGGTTTATTCGTAACATGTGATATTAACCTTTAAATACCTAACGGTTACTGTACGGACCATCAGGTTGGACATTAAAAACGTCTACATTTTGTCCGCTCTGTGTACGTGTTTTTGTATGTGCGTCAGAACAAACGGTGACTGTTATACTGTACAGCATTATCTCATTGATTTTTATAAGCGAGACGGGGGTGTTTACTGCAAGGTACGAACTGAAACTTTAATATAGTGCGGGTTAATTTTGGCCTCTAAATGAAGCCAGGAAGGACTCGGCGGAACCTTGGACTTATCGACCCGTAAGTCTGTTAGACACGATTGACATGCTGGTTGCAAAGATCCTACTCACTAGGATCCTAAGCGGAATAAGCGTGTGCGGGCTTCTGCGCGATGAGCAGTTCGGCTACAGACCCAAACACACCACTGTTCTACTTCTAGCCCGCCTCGTTGAAAGGTGTCCAGGGACTTGGGCGAGAAGAGGCTAATAACAGGAGCGGTTTTCCTGGATGTGGCTAAGACCTTAAGTATTGTGTGGGTCGACGGTCTGCTCTACAAATTAACAGTCCTTAATATCCCCTCATACCTCGTAAAAATCATTTTTCCTTCCTGTACGATGCGATGTTCGAAGCGTCCTTCCAATCAGTCATACGCACTCGTCGTGGCATGCGGGTTGACGTGGATCAGGTTGGAATAGTTTTCTCCCATTCTCTTCTTTCTGTATGTCAAAGACGTGCCTACGCCATCTCACCACGTCGGGTTGGCTCTATACGCAGATGACACGGCCGTCCTAACTAAGTCTCGCCAGCCTGCTCTGATCGTCAGCAACTTCAAGTGATATCTCAGCGACTTTGAGCGGTGGCTGAGTCAATGGAGGATCGCTATCAACGTCTCTAAGAGTCCCGCGATGCTTTTCACTAAGGCCGATAGACGAATCGCGAAACCCCGTCCAGTTCCATTCTTCGGTGAACTAATCCATTGGGTCGATACCGCCCGTTATTTAGGGGTGACCCTTGACACACGGC
>Ga0123354_10009820_pt1 | contig 14699 bp, 12 predicted proteins | sample TergutLab28metaG_2_FD_97872 | JGI IMG/M metagenome (GOLD analysis project Ga0123354, IMG submission 97872) | Labiotermes labralis P4 segment gut microbial communities from Petit-Saut dam, French Guiana - Lab288 P4 | ecosystem: Host-associated > Arthropoda: Insects > Digestive system > Gut ... | reverse complement strand
GAAACCGACCCACAGCGAGGAAGGCCGAGAGCAGAGCAAGCTTGCTTGCTATGCCGAGGCCGACGAAGGTGTGGCAGGGAGCTTGCGACCGAACACACATCCTCCCGATGAGCCGGAAATTGACCACCCCACCGGTGCTTTCTGATAGCCGGTGGCAGCAAGTTGTCAGACAACATGTTGCGACTGAGCACTTCCGTAGCACCCCGGACAGTGGCCCAGAATTGGCTTGTAAACAAACAGAATTGTCACTAATGAGCGCTTCGCTGTTAGATGAACTACCTTGTGGTGACCTCAATAATGGCCGTGGAAAAGATGGCAAAACGACGCGTTGATCCATTGGAATGGACATTACTTTGTGTTGCTTGAACGCCGGCGTACCCTTGTGCCATGGAAGCATTGGATCTAGCACGGTGGCAATTTGGTATTACCACCGTCTACCACTTCCTCTTTGTACCGATGACCATCGGCCTTACTTGGCTGGTGGCTATCATGCAAACGAAGTGGTCTAAATCTGGAAATATCACCTGGTACAGGTTGACCAGGTTATTCGGCAAGTTGTTCCTAATCAACTTCGCGGCCGGCGTCGTCACAGGCATCGTCCAGGAGTTCCAGTTCGGCATGAACTGGTCAGAATATAGCCGGTTTGTTGGTGATATCTTCGGCGCGCCGTTGGCGCTTGAGGCTTTGATCGCCTTCTTCATGGAGTCGACTTTCGTCGGTCTGTGGATCTTCGGCTGGAACAAATTGTCCAAGAAAGTTCATCTCGCGATGATCTACTTGACGGCGATCGGCACAACGATCTCGTCGATTTTCATTTTGGCGGCAAACTCCTGGATGCAAAACCCAGTCGGTGCCAAGCTCGTTGACATGGGTAACGGTACGTACCGTGCGCAGCTGACGAACTTCCTTGACTTGATTTCTAATCCGTTCTTCCTTGTAACGTTCCCACACGTTCTCGGCGCCGCTTTCATGACGGCTGGTGGTCTGGTAGCCGGCGTTTCAATTTGGTGGTTGGCCAAGAGCCGTCATCAGCCCTCTAGGGTCGATGGCGATGCTGTTCCGGTCAAGGCTGGTGCGGATGAGTCAGCGTGGCGGAAGAGCGCCCGCTTCGGAGCTTGGTTTGTGCTTGTCGCTTCTATCTTCACGATGGTGGTCGGCGACTTCCAGGGCAAAGTCGAAGCGAAGTACCAGCCGATGAAGCTGGCCGCTTCTGAGGGCATCATCTCACAGAGCGGCACATTCCTCGTGCTGGCTCCGCAGACAGCGGACGGCAAGGATCCGTGGTACGCAATTCCGGTTCCCGGAGTGCTGTCGTTCCTCGCCGGGCTGGGCCAGGACCCTCTGGGCGTCAACCAATTGACGCAGCCGGATGCCTACCAGCAGATTTGCACCCAAGACAAGACAACTTGTTTCTTGGCGCCGTCCGACCGAAGTCAAGCAGGCGCGCTCGCACAGACACTGCCCACCACAAGTGATGGCACGTGGACTGTTGAGAGCATCATTGTCGACGGCAGCGTGTATTCGCAGCCGCCAATGTTAGCCAGCTTCTACTCGTTCAGGATGATGCTGCTATTTGGCGCATTGGGCCTCATCTTCTCGATCATTATTTTGGTCAAGACGCGAGGCGACAACATACCGAAGGCAAGCAAGGGCTGGACAGCGATGGCGATCATGATGCCGCTATTGCCAGTGTTCGCCTGCTCGTTCGGTTGGCTGCTCACTGAGTTGGGACGCCAGCCATGGATCGTGTATGGAATCTTGCCGACGTCGGCCGCCGTTTCGGGTGTTGTCAGCGCCGGTGAGGTATTGACCACGATGATCCTCTACACGCTGATCTACGCAGCGGTGGCTGTCATCCTGGTCAAGTTCTTCCTCATGGTCATCCGCAAGGGCCTGCCATCCGGCGATGATATGCCGGGCGACAAGGTCGCCGACGACGGTGCGATACTGCACTTCGCGTACTGAGAAAGGATGAATTGACATGTTTATAGGTATGGACGTTCTCCCTATTGTCAACCAGCAAAGCACTGCATTGCAGGGCCTCTGGTTCGTTCTCATCGGTGTTTTGTGGATCGGGTTCTTCTTCCTTGAAGGCTTCGACTTCGGCATCGGCATGCTCATCCCGTTTATTGGCGGCAAGTCTGACGCCAAGCGCCGTGTCATAGTAAACGCTATTGGCCCGACCTGGGATGGCAACGAAGTGTGGTTGCTGACGGCTGGCGGTGCAATGTTTGCCGCCTTCCCGACGTGGTATGCCACGTTGTTCTCTGTGCTGTACCTGCCACTGTTCTTGGTGTTGGTCGGTTTGATCATTCGCGGTATCTCGTTCGAGTACCGCTCGCTCAACCCGGACACCAAGTGGCGGTTCACGTTCGACTGGTTGAACACCATTGGATCGTTCGTCGTCACGCTCGTGCTCGGCGTTGGCTTTGCCAACTTCGTCCGCGGCGTTCCGGTGGAATACCTTGGTGATTTTGCCCACCGGTTCCTCGGTTTGTTCAACGGCTATGGCCTGCTCGGCGGCGTCATGCTCGTCGTGCTGTTCCTGGCCCACGGTGCCCAGTTCCTGTCGATCAAGACAATGGACGAGGTCAGCGTTTCGGCCCGCAAGGTTGCCAATCTTCTGACACCGGTCGCCGCTGTGCTCATGGCAGCTTTCGTGATCTGGGGCACCGCGCTTTACGCGACGGATAACCCGTTCACCGGCAGTTGGGGCAACATCGTCCGTTGGGCTGTCGGTGCGATCTCCGTGATCGCACTAGTTGGCGCCACGATTTTGGGACGCAAGTCTCGCCCGGGCATTGCCTTCATCGGCACCGGCCTGGCGATTGCCACTTGGGTCATCAACGTCTGGGTCACCATCTACGGCACCCTCGGTATCGGCACATTCAACCTGGCTGCGGGCGATAAGGTTCCGTTCTTCTTCCACAAGATCAGCGTCAACTTCGATAGCCCCGTCTCCATGATGCAATCATGGGCGTCAAGCGATGGGACCCTTGGGCTCATGCGCACGTTCGCCTTCATCATGGTGCCGATTGTGCTGGCATACATCATGTGGACCTACTGGATCTTCCGTAAGCGTCTGAACACTGTGAATATCCCTATCGCCAGCAAGATTTCGCAGACTTCTGTCGATAAGGCAAACGCAGCCGCGAGTAAGTAAGTCAAAAAACCAAGCAACGGAGCCGGGTCTTAACAACGGAACAAGACCCGGCTCCATTGTTTCACCAACCAAATCTGTCGGGTATTATTTCGCCGACACCTGCGCAATCTTCTTCAGGGAGGGACATGGCTGGGCCAATCAATCCGCGCCTGCTGCGTGAAGCCCGTGCCACGCGCGGTTTCGTGATCGGCATCGGCGTCGTCGGCGTCGCCCAAGCATTCCTGGCGATCGCAACAGCGAAACTGATCTCTTGGGGCGTCACCCATGTTTTCGATACCAAGAACCTAAATGGCGTATGGCAGGCAGCGATCCTACTGGTGGCCGTGTTCGTTGCCCGCGGCACGCTGACGTGGGTCACGTCGCTGCTGGCTCACCGGGCGTCCGCCGAGGTCAAGTCGTCGCTGCGCCGCCGCGTGCTGGCCGCCCGGCTAGCCCGCCCGGATACGACCACACCAACAGCCAGCCTTGTCACCGTGATGACGACAGGTTTGGACGCCCTTGATGGCTACTTCGGCAAGTATTTGCCCCAGTTCCTGCTCTGCGCCACGGTACCGCTGATCGTCGGTGTTGCGGTGGGGCTGTCTGACTGGATCAGCCTGGTGATCATTGTGATCACCGTGCCATTGATCCCGATCTTCATGGTGCTTATTGGGCGCACAACGTCGCAACAAGTGGCCCGCCGGTTCAAGGTTCAGCTGCGCCTGGCCAATCACTTCGCGGATCTGGTCGCCGGGCTGCCCACCCTGCAGGTTTTCGGACGCGCCCGTGCCCAGTCGAAGGGTCTCAAGGAAAGCGAGGACGGTTCTCGTCAACACACGATGGGCACCCTGCGCGTGGCATTCCTGTCAGCCGGCGTGCTTGAGTTGGCCGCCACGCTGTCTGTGGCACTGATCGCAGTCTCCATCGCCTTCCGCGTGGTCGATGGTGGCATGGGCTTGGCCACTGCTCTTTACATCCTGGTGCTGGCGCCCGAGGTCTACCTGCCGGTGCGCATGGTGGGCGTCCACTTCCATGACTCATCCAACGGCAACGCCGCAGCCGATGCGGCGTTTGCGATCATCGACGCCGCTGAGACAGGCGATCGTTCGGTGAGCGATAAGGCCAGCAGTCGCGGGGGTCACTTGCCTTACCCCTCACCAACTGATCAGTCATTGTTAACTCTCGGCGATGTCACCTACCGCTACCCCGGCACTGATGTCGACGCTCTCGCCCCGCTGCGCCTTTCCGTCCACCCGGGAGAGATCGTGGCACTGGCTGGCCCGTCTGGCGCCGGCAAGACGACGGCGCTGAACCTGGCGCTGGGTTTGCTGACGCCCACTTCCGGCCAGGTGGACGTCGACGGCGGTTTGCCGTTGACTAACGATGTGGCGGCTGATTGGCGACGCCACGTTGCCTGGGCGGGGCAGATCCCAGGCTTGCTCGGGCCTACCGTCGCCGATGATGTGGCACTCGGGCTGCCACTGGATGATCAATCTGACGCCACCATCAAGCAACAAATCCTGCGTGACGCCCTCGACCGTGTCGGTGGCGAGAGCATTCCCCTTAGTCACGACGTCGGTGAGGACGGCGAGGCTCTATCAGCCGGCGAGCGACGCAGAGTTGCCATGGCACGGGCGCTATTGCGCGTCGAGCGCGGCGGTGCGCGGTTACTGCTTTTGGACGAACCCACCGCTGGCCTGGACGAGGCCCGCGAAGCTCAAATACTGACAACGCTGCGTGACTTAGGTGCCGGCGTGCTTGTCGTCTCCCATCGTGAGGCGGTGCTGTCGTCGGCTGACCGTGTCATTGAAGTGATGGCACCGGTGGAAGGGGGCGACAATGAGTAAGCGGCAGCAAAGACCACTTAGTGGCGTCTCCAATGTCTGGTCGCTAGTGGCCCAGCTTGTCGGCGGGTTACAACGTGGCCCACTGCGACTGATAGGCGCCGCATTGCTCAGTATCGCCGCAACCGGCGCATCTGTCGCACTAATGGGTGTGTCCGCGTGGCTGTTAGCCCGGGCAGCGGAACATCCGCCAGTGCTGTATTTGCTGGTAGCTGCCACTGCCGTGCGTACATTCGGCACGTCACGTGGCGTCCTTCGCTACGCCGAACGTCTGCTGAGCCACGACGTGGCCCTGCGTATGCAGTCGAGCCTGCGGTTGCGCGTCTATGACCGCCTGGCCCGCACCACCCTGCTTGGCACAAGACGCGGTGATCTGTTGATGCGTGTGACGGCCGATGTTGAGGCCATCATGGACGTCATCGTCCGGGTGGGGCTGCCGTTCGCCTCCGCCAGTGTCGTGCTGCTTGGCACGTGCTTTGTCGTCATGTTCCTCGATGTGCCAACCGCCATCAGCTTGCTGGCATGCAGCGTGATCGCTGGTATCGTGCTGCCAATCCTGGCGCAGCGGCTCAGCGCCCGCGCCGACGCGGCGGCCGTGCCTGCCAGGTCAGACCTGGCCCAGGTGGTGCACGCCTCAGCCAGGGCGGCCACCGATGTAGTCGCTTACGGTCGCGTTGAGCAGCAACTGCAGACAATGGCAGCAGCCGACGCCCGCTTGCGCGCCGCAGAGTCCCGCGCCGCCTGGACCCGTGGCCTGGCCACCGGCTCGCAGGTGGTCGTGATGGGCATCGCCGTTGCGGCGGCTCTCGTACTTGGCGGCCGAGCCGTTGTTGCCGGCGACATGCTGGCGCCAAGCCTTGCCGCCGTCGCTCTTCTGCCTCTTGCCCTCAACGAGTCTTTCGGAGACCTTGCCAAAGCCGCCCAAACCATGACCCACGCGTCCGCTGCCCTGCGGCGAGTCGTCGAATTGCTGACGGCCGCCCCGGTGGGCTCGGGTGATCGCGTGATCGTGCAGCCATCACCAACCCAGGAGCGGGCGGGTGGCGCCGTGCGGTGGACTCCAGCCATCGCGGGCTCCCAGACGTCTCCTTCGTCGCGTCCGATTGTGGGTGGTTACGCTGGGCGGGCGACTCCGGAGCCCGCCAGCCCACTCCGGCGTTCCGTCCAGCACGGCGCCACCCGACCGCCTGCAGAGCCTGCACCCGGGGCGCTGGCACCTGAGCCAGTGCTGCAACTCACCGATGTCACCATCGGGTGGCCCGACAACCCGGACCTGGTCAGCGGTCTGGATTTGACAGTTCAGCCGGGGCAAGCAGTGGCTGTCACCGGGGCGTCCGGAATCGGGAAGACGACACTTGCAGCTACCGTGTTGGGGCTGATACCAGCTCGCGGGGGCGACATTGATGTGACGCCCAGCGTCGGCTACCTGGCGCAGGACGCTCATATCTTCACAACCACCGTTTCGGAGAACGTGCGCATTGGCAATCCGAGGGCGACGGATGAAGAGGTCGCAGAGGCGCTGCGCCATGCCGGCTTGCCTTACCTAGATCCCGAGCGCCTGGTGGGCGAGGACGGCGCGACGCTGTCCGGCGGTGAAGCCAGACGAGTGGCGCTAGCGCGGCTGCTGGTGATCAGCCCACGCCCGGCACTGACACTGCTGGACGAGCCGACAGAACACCTGGACGCCGAGACCGCGCGCGAGCTGATGGACGACATCTGGGCAAACACGCTGCCCGATGGCGCTCTGCTGGTGCTAACGCACGACCCGGGCGTGGTCGCCAGGTGCGACCGGTCGATCGACTTGGGCTAGATCCCGCATTTTGACGCGGGAGCGGAGACCACCCCCACGCTTCGTGCCACCCCTCCTAGTGAGGGGAATACGTATCTGCATGCTACAATGCATGCATGAGTGCAGATGCAATTGATACGCCCACTGACCACAGGACACCGCGACGCCGCACAGCCACACCAGCTGGGCCGTCCACATCCATCAGGGTGTTGGTGACTACCCGCGACGCACTGGCTCGCGAGGCGGCGGATGCCGGGATGAGCCTGGCCCGCTACCTTGACCGCATGGCTCGCCGGGCTGAGCGCGAAAAAATCTTCGCCGAGTTCCGGGCGGGCTTCCTAGAGGACTGCAAGAATCCCGAATTCGTGCGGGAGTTGCTGGAATGGGATGAGATGGACACAGGGATTGAGTTCGACGACGATGGGTGGCCAGAATTCAATGAACCTCAGTGAACTCGAACGACGACCTCGCCGCGGAGAAATCTGGCTCGTCGCCCTTGGCGCGGCACGCAAAGGAGAGATCGGCAAAACGCGTCCGGCACTGGTACTTTCGGTAGACGGTCTCCAGGCAGGAACTCCATTCGACCTGATCACGGTCATCCCTTTTTCTACGAAATCACGCCAACTCCCAAGCCTGATCCAGCCAACCTGTTACGCAGGAAACGGCCTCGAATACGACAGCGCCGTATTGTGTATCGCTCCACAAGCGATCGTGCCGTCGCGTTTCCTGCGTTATCTCGGTGATGTCACAGACGAACTATTGGACGAAGTAGTTCAGGCACGCGCCCTGATCGAGGGTTGGGACGACTGAAAGCGGCGTCCGCCAATCAACCGGACACCTGGACTGCCAGGTCGATGAACATGGCAGCCGTCCAGGAAAACATCGGGACTGCATGCTGTGGTTTGGTCGCCGTATCCGGGTTGAAGTACTCGTACGGGCCACCAGCGGCCTTGACCAGCGCCAGCGTCTGCTCTGCCAGCTCGCGGGCACGCTGCGCATAGCCACTGACCCGCAGCCCCTCAACAAGCAGTGCGTTGGTGTTAAGCCAGACCGGCCCGCGCCACATAGCATCCGGGTCGAACGACGGATCGGCGCGCGACACCGTTGGTACACCCCAGACACCACCGTAACGATGCGGGTCGTCCAGAACGGCAACCAGTTGGCTGGCTTGCTCTGCTGGCAGACGCCCCGTAAACAGCGGCAGCAGGCCGAGCACAGTATCTGCGGCAACAAGCTGGGCGTCCCCAGTCAATGCTTTGAAGACGCCGGACGGTTGGTGCCAAAGCCCAAGTAACCGCCCGAGAGTCCGGTCCGCCCGCTTGAGGCAGGCCGCGGCTGCCGCGTCATCACCAAGCATGGCTGCCAAAGCCTGGTCCTGAACAATCAAATAGGCTGCCAGGTCGGGCGTCGTCACAGGCCATGGGCCGTCGAAAACAGGCGAGTTGTCCAAACCGGACGAGTAGGGATGGTCGTAAACCGGCAGTGACGCCTCGCCACCACGGAACCACCACTCCTGCGATGCGCGCACGGCCGGCAGCACAGACGCCAGCCATCGCTCATCATGCTCGATTTCTTCGAGTTTGCGTACGGCCCAGGCGGCCAGTGGCGGCTTGGTAAGTGGCACCCGGCCCGGCATGGCAAAGGCGTGATTGGCCTTCAACCTGGCGACATCGCCTTGAGGCAGATCGTCGCTGCTGCTAAGCACGCCGCTGTCATGGACAACGTCTGGCAATTGCCCGTCAGGTCCGGCGAACCGGAAAGCCACCGACAGCTGCTCCCTCGCCAACTCAATGTCGCCATGCCGCAGCCCGACGGCGATGAAGTAGGCGTCCCACTGCCACAATCCCATGTAGCCAAGCTTCGATGGCACCACGATGCGGGCATCGCGCATGTGCACGGTGTTGGCGGCTAGAGTCCACCAGCAATATTGCGCCATGGGCGCCAGGTCTGCGCGCACTTGTGGGCACTTTGCGAACCACTGCGCCCAAACTCGTTCGGTTTCCGCTTCGGCGGCGGCATGGTTTTGTGATGGGCCAACTGTTGGGCGTCCGCCATTCCAGCTAATCCGGAAGCCATGGGCCAGCGGCCAATGCTCCACACGCTGCCCGGGGCGCTGGTAGACGATCTCGGCTCCCTGCATATCCGAGGCGATACTTATGGCGTCCGGGCCATCAAAGGTGAGGCGTGCCACCTTGCCGAACTCCAGCCTGTGCCACAGGGCCCTTGTCAGCGGCACGCGGTTACCCGCATAAACAACGCACATCCGGGCGAGAACGACAGGGTCTTGTTCATACAGGGCGGTGCTGATCTGCAGACTGCCGCCTTCTGATACAAGCAGGCGAGAGCCGGGCAGCGTGAACGGCGCCAGGCGCAGGTCGAGCTCTGGGCTGACGAATTCTGTCATCGGCCGCCTAGCCCAGAGTTGGCCATCGAGTCGATGATCTTCCGCTGGCCGACAACAAAAGCGATCAGCATCGGCACGGTTGAGATGGCAGACGCCGCCATAACAAGCCCGTAGTTCATCTGCCCGTACTGGCCTTGGAAGCTGGTCAGCATGAGCGGCACGGTGAACTTGTCCGGGCTGTTGAGCAAGACCAGCGGGAACAGGAAGCTGTTCCACACGTTCAAGGCTGAGATAATGGCTAGCGCTGCCAGCCCTGGTTTCAGGTTTGGCAGTATCACGAGCCAGAACGTGCTCCACCGGCTGCAGCCATCGATCAGCGCCGCTTCTTCGAGCTCTCTTGGCAGTGACAGCACGAACTGGCGCATCAGAAAGACGGCGAACGGATTGACCAGCATCGTCGGGATGATCAGCGATAAGTGGCTATCGACCCAGCCGAACTTGGACATCAGCAGATAGAACGGCACGAGTGTCACCTGAGCCGGGATCATTTGTGTGGCCAGGAATAGGACGAACAGCGACCGGTCGCCGCGGAAGCGGATGCGGGCGAAGCCATACCCAGCCATGCTGGCAGTGATCAATGTGCCGATCACAACGAGCGCACAGATGTAGAGGCTATTGATGTAGGCATGCCCGAACGGGACCGTGGTCCAAGCAGTCACGTAGCTGAACACAGTCCACGGCTTGGGCACCAGGCTCAGCGGGTCGGTGAGCAACTGTGTTTGGGTCTTGAACGAGTTGACCATCATCCAGATGAAGGGCACCACCATGGTGACGGACGCTACGATCAGCACCGCGTGTAAAACGACGCTGCCGGGCTTCACCCGCCGTCGGGGAACAGAAATGCTGCTCATTGATCATTCCCCTCGTAGTAGACGAACCTCTTCTGGGCCAAGAACTGGATCCCGGTGATCACCAGGGTGAGCACCAGCAAGATCACGGCCGCAGCACTGGAAAGCCCGAACTGGAACTTGTGAAAGCCCAGATCGTAGATGTGATAGACGATGGTACGAGTGGCGTTGTCAGGGCCTGCGTTCTTGGTCAGCACGTAGACGGTGTCGAATGTCTGCAGCGATGATATGACCGCAACGACAATCGAGAAGAAAACAATCGGTGACAGCAGGGGCAGCCGGATACGGGTCAGCATGGTCACAGGGCCCGCGCCGTCCAGCCGGGCGGCTTCGAGCACGGTTGGCGGGATGTTCTGCAAACCGGCCATGAAGATCACGATGTTCAGCCCGAGCGATCCCCAGATCGCAACGATACAAACGGCGATCAGAGCAAGATGAGGGCTGCCCAGCCAATTGGGAGCATCGATGCCGAAGAGCTTGGAGATCGTGGCGCTCAGTATCCCGTCAGACCGGAACATCTGCTGCCAGATCATGGCAACCGCGACTGTGCTGGTCACCACTGGTGCGAAGAACAGCACCATGTACAGTGCCCGTCTGCGCAATTGCTGCAGAGCCACCGCCAGAATTAGCGCCAGAGCGAGCCCGATCGGCACGGTGACCAATGCGATGACCAAGGTGTTGACAATCGACTTCAGCATCAACGGGTCGGCTAGTTCTGCCTTGAAGTTGTCGAACCCGACCCATGACAAGTCGGACAGGCCGTTCCAGGACGCGAATGAGAGCACAACGCTCCAGCCGAACGGGAAGAGGACGAAAACCAGCATGCCGATCAATTGGGGGCCGACGAACACGTAGCCCCAGAGCCGGTCGCGCTGGCGCCAGGAACGCTTGGGATCGCGGGCAACGCTCATGGGGGCGCCGGTGGCGGCGCCCCCACGGCGTTGGTTCGATGTCACTGACCGGACTTCTGTGAGACCAGGGCAGCTATCTGATTGAGCGTCGATTGAGCATCTGCTTTACCGGCGTAAAGCTGCAGCATCAAATCGTTGATGTCGTCGGGCAGTCCGGCGATCTTTGCCTCGGTCGTGTAGTTAACGAACCCGATGTCGCGCATATCCAGGAAGGCCTGGGCGTTCGGCGGGTAGTTGGTATCGAGCACCACCTGATCTGCGCCCTTGATGGACGGCACGGCATTACCGGCGCCACCAAGGCGGAAGATCTGGCCATTGGCGCTTAGGAACTCGGTCCAGAACAGGAACGCCGCGTCCATGTTCTTGGTGTCCTTGTTGATTGCCAGGTAGGACGCGGCTGTGCCAGTCGGCCTGGCGGCGCCGTCAACCGTTGGCCAGCGGACGATGTCGTAGCTATCTGCGACATTGGCGCCCTGAACTGTGCTGATGCCATAGCGTCCTTCAATGTAGAAGCCAGCCTTGTGCGTGACAAACAGGGTGTCGGGGCCGGGGCTATCGGGCAGATCGTCGGCGACGATGAACTTGCCATCTTGGAAGTACTGGCCCAAGGTGGCCACAGCAGCGACAGTCTTCTGATCGTTGTTGCCGACGAACTGGCCCTGATCGTTGTAGACCGTGCCGTCCTGAGCCGAGATCCAGCTGTATGGCGTGGACCAATAGCTCCACACCATGGTGCCCATCAGGTTAGCGGCCTTCAGCTTGTCGTTCATTTCGAGGAACTTCGCGGTGGTCCACTGATTGCTGGACGCCAATGCGGCCGGGTCGTCAGTGATACCGGCAGCGGCCAGCGCCGTCTTGTCGTACCAGAGGACGTCCGGGTTTACATCGTTCGGCGCGGCGTAAGTAACCCCATCGATCTGGGCGGCACCGAACAGGCCTGGGAAGAAGTCGCTGACCTTCGTCTGGCTGGTTGGGCCGTTCATCAGGTCATCCAGCGGCGCCAGCACGCCGGCTGACGTGAAGGTGCCGATCTTGTCGTCGCCGATGTAGAAGACATCGGGCGCCGTGTGGCTGGTCAGCTCGGCCAGCAGTTTCGTGTGGTACTCGCTGTAGCTGGCAACCGGCTGCAGCGTTACCTTGATGTGCGGATACCGCTTCATGAAATCGTCGTCGAACTGCTTGAAGCGCGTCAATTCACTGGCGTCACCCCAAGTAGACCAGACCACGGTTCCAGACGGTGAGCCGTTTGATCCTGGTGGTGTGGAGCTGCCATTACTGCAGCCCGCAGCACCCAACACAAGACCACATGCGGCCACAACGGTCAATACGCGTTTTGAGAGATTCAATGACATGGCGAGACCTTTCTTGCCAAACAATAGGTTCTAGAAATACTACATACTGCATACAGAATATTCAAGGTCAAATTTCGCTCTCTTTTGAGCGACCGAAGAATACCCGGCGAGCCCGCATAATCAAGGGCCACCATCGCCGAAAGTTGGGTTCACACCACCAAGAGCCAGAAATCAGGTGGTTTGCTGGTTGCAGCCCAACTCTCGACGGGTTACGGAAGCGGGAATTTTGCTTCCACACCGCCACTGCACATGTCACCACGACCACCCCGTCCGCTTCGCGTCCACCCCTCCAGAGGAGAGGAATTTACCCCTTGACTGTCATCCTTCTTGACACCATACCCGTTATGGACTACTCTATATAGAGTAGTTGTAATCGAGTAGAAAGTTTGAGCCATGGATGATGACCAAGCGCCAAGCGCCGAGATTGACAGCACCCGCCGTAGTTCGCGCCGCAACCCACTGGCGCTGATGGTGCTTTGCACCCTTTGGGAGCAGCCGACGCACCCCTACCAGCTGGTGCAGATACTGAAAGGCCGGCAGAAAGACAAGTCGGCCCGCCTGAACTACGGCTCGCTTTACACAGTGATAGCGAACCTGGAGCGGGCGCGCCTCATCGAGGCGGTCGAAGTGACGAAGGCTGGCAACCTGCCACCGCGCACCACCTACAAGGTGACACCAGCCGGCATCGCCGAACTGACCAGCTGGCTGTCCGACCTGATCAGGCGTCCGGAACCAGAGATTCCCCAGTTCATGACGGCCTTGTCGCTGCTGCCGGCCCTGCCGGTCGACCGGGCCGTCGAACTTCTGCGCCAGCGCATTGCCACACTGGAGCAGACCCTGGCGGATACCGCCAGACACCGCGAGCAGGCACGCCAAGCCATCCCGGAACTGCTCTACATCGAGTCCAGCTACCAGACAGCCCTCACCAAGGCCGAGCTCGACTTCACCACCAACCTGGTCACCCGCATCGAGGACGGCACACTGAGCGGCGTGGCGGCCTGGCACGTCATCCAGCAATCACTGAATGACGGACGCCCCAACTACCAAGCCAGCGTCGACGCATTCGCGGCCGAGGGCTTCCCGGTGGTGCCAAATGAGTGATCAAACAGAAGGACAATCAATGGACCACACACTAGCAATCGACGCCCACGGGCTGACCAAGTCGTTCGCCGGCCAGGGGAAAGGCGCATCACCAGTCAAGGCCGTCGACCACATCGACCTGGCCGTGGCGTCAGGAACCATCTTCGGGCTGCTGGGCCCAAACGGCGCGGGCAAGACGACCACGTTCCGCATGCTGACGACACTACTACCGTCCGATGAGGGCACCGCCACCATCGGTGGCTACGACTTGGCAACCGGGCAGCAACAAATCCGCGCCAGCATCGGCCTGGTGGGCCAGCTCGGCGGCGGTGACCCGGAAGCCACCGGCCACGAGAACCTCGTACTGGCCGCCCGGCTCTACGGGCTGGGCAAGGCGGACGCCGAAACACGCAGCCTTGAACTGGAGCAGACGTTCGACCTGACGGGCTTCAATTCCCGCTTGGTCAAGACGTTCTCTGGCGGGCAGCGGCGGCGTCTGGAAATCGCTCTCGGCATGGTGCACCACCCGGCCATACTGTTTTTGGACGAGCCGACCACCGGACTTGACCCCCAGAACAGGGCCAACCTCTGGGACCAGGTGCGGGCCCTGCGCGATCAGGGCGTCACCATTGTGCTGACAACGCACTATCTGGACGAAGCCGACGCCCTGGCCAGTCACCTTTGCGTCATGGACCACGGAGTGATCATCGCCGCCGGCAGCCCGGCGGAGCTCAAGGAGCGGTACCAGGCCGACACCCTTGACGCAGTCTTCCTAGAACTAACCGGCCGGACCCTACGCGACACAGGAGAAACATCATGACAAGCATTGCAATTAATCAGGCGACCACGGCTACTTGGGCGTCCCCAAGCTGGGCAAACCTGTTCACCGCCAGCCGGCTGCTTGTAGCCCGCCAACTGAAGGCCACCATCCGCCAGCCGATCTGGCTGGTTTCCGGATTGATGACGCCCCTGCTGTATCTGGCGCTTTTCTCGCCGCTGCTCAGCGGACTGGGCGGTGGCCTGTCGAACACGCCGGGTTACGCCGGCGGCACGGTCGTCGATGGTTTCATGCCTGGCATGCTGGTGATGTTCGCGTTCGGATGCGGCACCGGTACCGGCTGGATAGTGATCAATGAGCTCAACGCCGGTGTGATCGAACGGTTCCGGGTGTCGCCCGTCTCGCGCCTGGCGATTCTGCTTGGCACAACGATTAAGGACGCCATCATGTTCATCATCCCGGCGGTGATCGTTGTGGGGGTGGCGTCGATCTTCGGCTTCCAGGTGCACCCGGTCGGCCTGCTGCTGACGTTCGTGCTGCTGGCCATGCTG
>Ga0123354_10009818_pt1 | contig 14700 bp, 7 predicted proteins | sample TergutLab28metaG_2_FD_97872 | JGI IMG/M metagenome (GOLD analysis project Ga0123354, IMG submission 97872) | Labiotermes labralis P4 segment gut microbial communities from Petit-Saut dam, French Guiana - Lab288 P4 | ecosystem: Host-associated > Arthropoda: Insects > Digestive system > Gut ... | reverse complement strand
TTTAATGCTCAACATGTTTCGGATGTTAATACATCCATCTTCAGGAGCTTGCGACTTATTTGTTGAGTTATTTCATGGGTTGTATTGCTCTGGTTCGATGTGTGTTGGTGTTACGTTGTGGTTAGGCTGGGGTGGTGTGGTATCCGGATGCAGGCTGAAGCCTGCATACAGGTTTGCTGAAAGCTTGCGAGCAGGATCAGGACGTACGTCCTAATCCTGTACGAAATATACCGTTGCTGTGTGTACAGTGAAAAACTCCTGATGATGGACAGAGGAACTGTCCGAAATATGTAGAGTTTTATTCCAAAAAATAAATTTGAGAAATTAGTGCATCTAGTTGATTTTATTTTACGAAGTAAAACTAAATCATACATTTTACTTCTTAAACCATGGTACTGTTGAATAAGTAAAGAATTATCCTAAAATTTATCCAAGCAGATTGACTAAATGTTTCTTATTTTGTAGTTCTTTAGTTTAAAAAGAAACCTAAATCTGCTTAGTCGCGGAATTCGTAGAGCTTTTATAAAAATTTGGAATTTATTCCTCAAAGGAAGACTTTAAAACACACAGTAATGAAGTGGTGAACAGAAGAGGAATTCATTAGGCTCGGCTCAGTATTCTTTCTGGCTCGTAAAGGAGCAGATGGGTGGGTAAATATGAAAGAAGAAGCAGCGTAAACTAGAACTGCCATATGCTGAAGATACTTGTTGAAACACAAAATATGCCGACAACCCTTTCGGTTCTCTCTCCCTCTGATATTCCTAGGTCGATTGCCTTACCTTGGACTTCACTGTAGAAAGGATCACAAAAGACAGGTTTCAGATGATTGTTCCGATTTTCGCAGGCGTCTCAATGGCACTTCCCTGTACAGGAGAATTAAGGACGTTCTGTATACACTCTCTCTTTAAGGAATATTTGAATTCTATTTGTATTTTTCTCCACAGCCCTCTAACAGCGTTCCCCGCTTTGTTAGAGACGCGCAGTCCTCTCCACAAAACTTCAGGTATTATAATTTTCGGTGTGCCTAGCAGATGACACTAGTTTTGTTTTCACAAATGCGTTTCGAAGCTATCATGCGTCATCATCAAAGTGTAAGGCACTGACGATAATACAGAGTGCCGTCGAAAGCTTTTGTATAAACTGGTACGTGTAAGACAGCTGGCCAGTATAATACTGTGCATGCTCCATCCTTCTCCAGAAAGCACACCAGAAGCAAAAATCGCGAAAGATAAACGGCGATGCATGTGAACTACGCCACAGTAATGTGACATTTTAAGTGCGTTATTTAGCGACACCTTCAGTTACTAAAATTATATGGCTTTGGTGGCAGATGAAAGACTGGGTACGGAGCATTACTGAAATTATGCTGACAGGGCAGACTCAAACTACTCGGAAAGAACTTGTCCTAGTGAAAAATATCCACTAAAATTCCCACACGGATTAACCTAGGATCGAAGCCGGCTCATATGAAGAAGGCCCATCAAGACTCAACATTATATATAAACACTCAAATTCTTAAATAAAAGCAACAAGATGCACTAATTTTTCAAATTTATTTTTGGGAAAATCTCTACATGTTTCGAACAGTTCCTCTGTCCATCATCAGGAGTTTTCACTGTACACAGCTTGCGAGCAGGATCAGGACGGAACTGGTTCCGTACTGATTCTGCTCGTAAGCTGTCAGCAAACCTCTATGACCCATACCATTGCTGTGTGTACAGTGAAAACTCCTGATGATGAAAAGAGGAACTGTCCGAAATATTTTTTGATGTTTTGCTGATCGTGCATCTCAGTATATTTATCTTAGATATTACTAAGATAACTGTCCGAAACATGTAGAGATTTATTCCAAAAATAAATTTGAGAAATTAGTGTATCTAGTTGGTTTTATTATAAGAATTTATCACGATGCACGGTCACCTGAACGTCAAATATATATAAACACGAACATAAAGTTGATGAGTGGACAAACTATTTAAAACATATTTTCATATGCTAACTAGATTTTTAAAATTATGTGAAGATATTAGAAGAAACAATTTAGATACATTTTACTGTTTAATGTAATTGTTGGTACATCTTAGTCTTATGTTTTTGTCTTATTTGAGAGTGAGGTTTGCTACATACACTTATGTGTAACTGGAGTGTTAGGTCTAAATATTAATGCCCAATATATGGCCTCAATATACAACAATTTGTGCTACTGACTTTATTCGTGTTCGTTGTTGGTTAAGATCTGATGATGTCACAGCAGGACTGAAATACGCAACCCGTACACAAGATTATATACTATCTTGTAGTTCTGATCATGGGTACTTATTTCTGCAGTAACTGACAAAGACGTACTTCAAGATTGTTTTACCTCCTCATTGGTTCATTTGCAGACCTATCCCTATTGAATTCTTTTGATTCCAGTCACAAAAGTTTTAATATTCCTGCCCTGAATAAGCTGATCTCCACGTAGATGATTATGTGTATTAAATTGTGTGCCGTAAATTGCCTCTTTTTTTAATTTTATGCTCGAGTGCTTTGTGAAGTATTCCTTTCGTGAAATACAGTCCTAAGAGGTACAGTGCTTATACGTGTAATGTGCTATAAAATAGAAATGTTTTTCTGTAGTGAGGAACCTGAAGTGCAGTTGCAATCCATGCATTATGCACTGAATGGAGGCCAGTAATCATCATCACGCTATGGTTCACTTTACCCCGGTGAATGAATAACCCATTGCCCACTGAATGGGATATTTGGTGGGTTTTGGAACGGGAATGGAGGCAGTGGAGAAGAGAAATGTTGGTGCCGAGCTGCGACAGATTAACAACCGAATACGGAGCAACCTTAAGTCAGACAGCAGCTTCCAGAGTATGTCGCCGGTCACGGATAAAGTCTCATGAAAAGAACACTGCACGCGTGTGGACGGAAGCGGTCTGGCACCTGGCATTATGGCAGGTCAATGATGCTGAATGGAACCAAAATTTTTAAACACGTTTCAAAACCTCTTCAGCTGCCCATTAGAGGATTTTTAAAGGGATGATATTTGTGTATAATGCCGTACCATCTGCTACTATACGGAAGTAATGGGTGGGCTACTTCAAAGCAATTGTCCATTTAGACTTCCTTGGAATCTGACCTGCTAACAATATACGTCCGCTCGTGTTTACCTCAATGCAACGCCTACGCACACAGCTGAGCATGCTTTGTGGTCAATATGTCCAGGATTCAGTTCCGCCATCCAGTTCACGCCGGTGTTGTGGACAGCCGCAAACTTGAGGGGCAAGTGGGCAAGTGGTGGAACACAAACTCTGAAGAACCCAGAAGGCAGCTCGTATTCGGCAGAAATTTGAAGCTTGAGATAGACTTAAATAATAGTGACAATGGATGATGTCATTAACTGTTGGTAACTGAATATTGAAGAGTAAGTTAAAGTGCACCCTTGTACAGACACTGAGGCTCTGTGCAGGCCGTACGGCCCACAGGGAGAGTAGAGGTATAGCTTTACTCTTTCTTGACCACGACACTAGAAGGGGGCGAGGGGTCAGCGTCACACTCCGGCCGCTCTTAACCCCGGAAAAGACCCAGTACCCATTTTACAGAAAGCTGGGTGGGCCCCAGAGAGGGCCTGGGCAGCTGCGGAAAATCTCGCCCCCACCGGGATTCGATCTCCGTACCGTCCAGCCCGTAGCTAGTCGCTATATCTTCTACGCTACCCGGCCCACATATTAAAGAGTAGGGAATGATTATTCGGTATCAATGACACAAAACTGTTTTTTTTTTGTGGAGAGGATGGGGCGGGCGGAGAGCGAGTAAGACAGAGAGGTTACTAGAAAGTATACGACGAAGAGCAGATATTAACTCAGCAGTGGCAGAACATTTCGAAAATTGGTGGATCGAACTTATTGGCGCATAAGCATAAACGCGCAGGTTGAAGAATACGATGAACTGATGAAGAACCATTTTGAGATCGGTGTATGCATTTTGCTGGGGAGCCGATGTAGTTGGTGTGGTGACTGCGTTATCGGCTGGAGGTCCGGGAGGCAATATTTTCATCTCCTCTCCAATGGGTCCAGACCGGGTCTGGGACCCAGCCATCCTCCTTTTCAATACATAGTGGGGGCTCTTTCCCCAAGGATAAAGCGCCCAGGGCATAAAGCTGACGACAGCCCTCTTGTGTCGAGATAAGCGTGATTGGAGCCATACCTCCAATCCCTTACACGCCTTAATGGCTTGCACAGGGACAAATTCACTTTAGTTTTACAAGTATTGCATTAAGTGTCTTACGTCAAGAATACTTTGCATATATATATATATATATATATATATATACATACATACACACACACACATATATGAAGCGTCTTGATGCTTCTGTAAAGGAATATGTCGTCTCGGCCGAAGACTAAGAGAAGGGTTTCATTTTCCTACCAGTTCCGTAACGTCAGTCGGTCCACAGACATGGCAGTGTGCTCCTGACAAGAGCGAAATTTGGCAAGTTCAGTGATTCTGGCAGCGATAATTCTCAGGCTGAGTGGCTACAAATGTATGCGAGCGAGATGAGATAAATAAAAACATCACCTATACGAATGTATTCCTAACCACTGCATGTACATGCTCTGGTCTGAACAAAGTAAGTCCAAGGAGGGCCTGCAGTCACTTGCAGACGAAACTATTTCCCGTTTCAACGCAGTTTATACTGCTAGTGTGCACAGCTTCCATTTTAATATTATTATTAGATTTAAGCTTTGAAGCATAAGGTTAATTTAAATATTATTTAAATATCAGGTCCAAATTCCCTCTCCATTACTAAGAAAAACTGGTAAATGCAGTTTAGGGACATAATGGCTGTTTGTTAGAATCATAATAAACATACTAATGCATCGAAAGGTAAAATTTCAGAGCTTGGAAAGTTACATCACGCAGTATGTATAAATACACGTAAGTTCCCTTAAGAACACATCATGTTACAGTCATTAAATATATCACTACACAAAATACTTTCGTAGTTTTTAACTGTCAAACCGTCAGTTTTTCAGCCAATAAACTTTCCACGGTCGGAGTTTGTAAATAATCCGAAAATTGCGAATGTGATAAATTTTAGTACCAGTGATAAAATATAGCGATTATGTGAAATACAAAGTACGCCCGAGTGGGCTAATAATTTTGCCATTTGGAGAACTGTATAATTAGCCTAACATTTTCCTAGAAAACGCGAAAAATTTAAAAAAGCATTGGGGGGGGGGGGAATTGTGAGGCAAGGATTTTTGACCCTTGAAGATAGAGCCGATAGGTTGTCCCCAAACGTTGTTAAGGAATTATCTACTACTCACTGAGTAACAAATCAGAAGAGAGCACTTCTCTCATTTACTTCGCGGCGGAAGCCTGAAATCACGCAAAGGATATATTATTTTCTAACATTTCGAAGAACTTGTGACACATAACCTTTTTAGTATTTCTTTTAGAGGCATTGAAATCAACTGAAACTAGACAGCGTCGCTTGTGGAAGAATCAGTGTATGTGCAAGGAAATGGTGGAATGATCCTGACATGGGCAACAAAGTATTAGGAGAAAAACTGTCCATTTTATCCAAAACAAATCCACCTGCACTGCTTGGGATCGAGCACGGGACTATGCAGGTGATTTAGATTATTAACAAGATGGAAGATGGGCAATATGGCAGATATAATACTGAAATCTTTTTAATCAGTAATTAAACAAGTGCAGCTTTAGGGAGAATTTTCACGAAATTGTATAATCTCGCCAGACGAATATCGTGATATTATCGATTCATTTTAAATCTTTTCTAGTTCCATATTTTTAATCATTCACTCTGCAGCCTGTCTTACGACAGATCCACAGCGTCTTCCAAATCGAATTCTCCACTGAGTGTGATCTAGTGCTTCTTCTCTCAATTTTCAATATCGTCTCTTTTCCTTAGAGTCATCCAGTGGATGCCTAGGTCTTCTTCCTCGTATTCCAGTCACTCTTTCCTTCAACAACGTGTTTTAGAAGGCAGTTTCTACCCAAGATTTGACCAACCCAGTCAGCTTTCCTACTGCTACGCCACCCCCTCCACAGCTGATTTATAATTACCTCACATTTTAACAATATACGACACAGTGTACTTCCGATTGTCCGGTTATCGGTTGGTAAAGTCATAAACATTGCCGCCTGCAGCTGAAGAGTTGCAATCCGCCACTGCACCACAGGTTTTTAACAACACCAGCAAATGTATTTGCAGATGTCCAGGCGGGCGGTCATTCACAAAAATATGACATTCGTCCAAGGTCCAGCTGCACGCGCCTCTACTTAAAAATGAAAACGAATACCCGGAAAAACCGAGACACATGTCACGTTCGGGGGATGGCGTCTCTCTACAATGGGTGGAAAATACTATGCGGTCTGTTGTTTGTTTCTGTACCCTGCAGATCGCATTTGTTAGCCTGGATATCTATTTTGGTTTGGCAGCAAAACGGCGAACAGAATGTTTCAGACACAAAGCTCACTCGTGCACAATGTGTCTTAAGTAATATGAAGACGCTCTTATATTGCAGCTGTTTTATAGCTTCGAATAGAATGGAAAAGTAACGTATTAAAAATAATATGATTATGGAAGATCTTTTACTTTTTGAAGGTATTCTGCCGATATTCACTTGACAGGCAAGGTAAAACAAAGAAAGAACACAATAAAGGCAGTTTGTAACCAGACTGATACTCGAACTGGTTACCTAACGATTACAAGTCTAAAGTAAATTATAAAAGCTTTTGTCGATGACGCATTACAGGTAGGTTTACTAGGTAGCTGGACAGAGTTGGTGTGAACACGCGGTGTGTGTGTGTGTTTTTTTTTATGTGTGTGTGTGTGTGTGTGTGTGTGTGTGTGTGTGTGTCATTTTTCAGTCCTTTCTGAGGGTAATATACATGTTCTCCACTATGTATTGCATTTGTCGCTTTCATTTACCAGATGTACCTACCTGCTGATACATCTTTACAAAATGGTCCTTTCTGGGAAGAGTATCGTCAAACATTTCTTGGCCTATTTAGTCCTGAAGATGTACACACTGTGCTCAATTAAAAGCCGGTAACTATTTACCAGTTACGACGAAGTAAGATTACAGAATAAATCAATGTTCGAAACCATTCAAGTTTGGTGCGAAATGCAAAAATTAAAATTAAACAACAATTTTACGTTACCCCGTAGATTTTTTACAGGTGTGAAACTTGGTCCGTCCCTGTAAAGGAAGATTCGAGGGTCTTATGGGGACAAACTTCAAGGAGTCGCAGTACCCTTCACAGCTGTAATACATTAACATTTTAAAGCCAATTAGTAAATACATTTTAAAGCCAATTAGTAAATATATGTACAACCACTAAACTGTACATTTTATCCGCAAAATATATCCATATATATTTCATACGGTTTTCACAATCAATAGTTACGACTTCAACATACCAATATACAGCATTATCTGAGTGGTCTTTCTAATGGAAACACGTTGTATTTTTTGAGTTCCGAAATGAGTCTATATAATACTGGTTAAAGGTAGCGCAGCAGTTGGTAAATGGCACTGCTCCTGGTGCTTCCGTCCCAACCACCCCCACACGACCGCGCTGCTGCCCCTCCCATCCCTAAACCTCTCTGTCCATAACCCTTGTGAGCTGTATCACTGATCAGTTTTAAAATATTATCATAAGCTTCACTGCCACACGTCTGGTGCTCCTGGCTGTTGGGTCTGTAATACGGTAGCGACCGAAAGTCGCGGCTGAGAAGTTGGTACCCCTACTTTGTATGCTGTAGGTCCCGGGTTCAAGTCTCAGCCCGGAGATAGGATATCCTCAGTGTGGTTTTCGTGGTTTTATGGGTTCTTCTTGACGAATATTGGCGTGAAACCTCAATTTCGGCCTCAACCACTTCCTTCCATATCGTTTCGAATTAACATTTTAATGATCGTTCTGTTAGAAGCTCTGTAATAGTCTTTACTTTACTGTAAGATGAATATGTACGTGGTAAAGCAGTTAAAGGTGAGGGGAGACAGGCACAGCTGCAGTCATTTCTAACGTCGTTACTAGATGAGTGTGAGTGGTCAACTTCAGGACTCGGTCGTTTTACCCCTTCAAATCACCTCTGTAACCTTTGAATAGTCGATCTGGACGTTTCAGAGAAGAAAGAAGTATCTCACCCTTACCGGTATTCGAACCCCGGACTGTCCAGCCGGTAGCCTAGCCAATATACCGGCTACGATTGTATAAACAACAAACTAGATGCAACAATAACAATTTATTTGTAATTTCAGTCAGCTCAACATGTTTCGGGAGATAATTTCGTCCATCCTCAGGAGCACTAGACTATGTTTACAGCTTCTTCGGTGCATTATACCACAAGCTGTAAACATAGTCTAGTGCTCCTGAGGATGGACGAAATTATCTCCCGAAACATGTTGAGCTGACTGAAATTACAAATAAATTGTTATTGTTGCAACCAGTTGGCTGTTTATACAATTGTATCAGTGATGCACGGTCACACTAACATCAAATACCGGCCACGCTATCTCGGCAGCCATCCTTGTGGTCACTTGATGGAACTAGATCGGTGATATGTTAGTGAAGGTAATTCAGTTCTATCGTCTGAATGAAGGTAGTCATTTAATTTAAAATAAAATAAATTTGCTTTTATTTTTTTAGAACATCAAGGGCTTATTTGCCAAAAGTAATGCCGTCCGCCCTTGTGGCCATGCTTTCTGCTGTACCTCACGTGGTGATATCAGCACGTTCCACAAGGAAAGTAATCAGCTGTATTTTCTTGTGATATCTTATTTCATTTAAATATGTTTTTGTAGATAATGTCTAGTCTTGTTCTCGTAAAGACGAGAATGACTGAAGAACGTGTGGTAATGCCGATGCCGTTAGAACAGTAGTATTTTATTCATGTCGGATAGGCTGTAATAGGTGGATGAATTTGTAACATATGAACGTAAACTTAAGTAGCTCCCTAGTTATTTTGCTTGCATCAATATATTTTTCGTAGTTGCCATGTTCTTTTCGTTTCCGTAGAAATCGTAGGTTGCTAAAAACTATCTTCTTTTCGAAGGTCTGTAGCCACACAAAACATTACACTACGTTTGTTGGCCCCAATATTACTCCAACCTCACAAGTTTGCACGGCGGTCATGTTGTTATGTTTGATCACCTGAAGTGAAACAGCTTGGGGAAATATACTCAGAGCGTAAACATTCCTGCCCGTTAATCCTGTTTTATTTATCTCGAAATCATTACACTTTCGGAAAAGGTTTTCGAGGCATTAACTGTGTTTCGTTTTCTCTAAAGTATTCGGCCCAAAATATTTTCCCTCCGCTAAATATTAAACAATTTGCGGTAGAAACGCATATAGATCTTCACGTAAACCAGTGGTGTATAAATCCCGGTCACCTGGTCGCCCGGGTTAAATTGTTACGGTGGTGCCTAGCTTTTTTGGTTCCTTAATATGGAATAGTCTCTATGTAAACTCCTGGCTCCTAGAATTTTGGAAATTTGGTTCACCCTTGTTATACTCCCATCTACACCTAGATATCCCCAAATGGTTTCCTTCCTTGAGACTTTCTAATTAAAACAACTCATAGGTTCGGCTTTATAGAGCATTATGCATTAAATCGTGTCAGTTTCCCAGTGTGAGGTATGTTTGTAGCTAGGCTCAATAGGTTTTTCTTACTTGGCATTAAGTGGCAACTGGGTAAATCCAAGCCGACAGTGCTTCCAGCTGACAGGGTAGCTCCCACGAGACAACCCTCGAAATGAGCCACTCGTCAAGATCATTATTCTTCAGTTCGTGCACCTTGTTCGAAGCTGCATTGTGGCTATTCGGAATTTTGTTTCCTGAAGAATTGCAAACACTAATAGGGGTGATGCCACCCCCTTTTGCTTTATTGTCGAGTACAGCGAACCCTCTAACAAATTCTCACAACCTTGAGACTTCGTTTGACCCATTTCTTACATTTCTTCCTTCTCTCTCATCCATTTGTTTGCTTGTGTAAATAGTGAAAAAGCGCTGTCCTTCGCCCTTCTGCTACATCAATATAGCAAGGATGGAATGTCTTTCATTCCCTCTTCGCTTCCAGAATAGAAAGTTATCCCATGGAAAGTGGAACAGTCAATGAATGACACAAAATATCCAACGCAAGACCAAAAGAAAGTGAATTCTGTCAGCGTCCATTGCCACATACCTTTCCACTACCTTACTAAATTAAGATAAATGTCCGTTCACACAATTAAGAACTCAGTAGCTTGTTACTTGAAGCACGGGAGTGTATGAAGATGACAAAGATCGTCTTCATATTCCGGAATAAACCTTGAAGGACCGAGAGAGAAAATGAAAATCCACAATCTGGAAAAACTGTCCTACGCCATTTGATAGGGTTGTCGGTCGTTGGCACAGGGCAGATCAACGTTTTGGTCTATTTAGTGTTGCGTTACATCACAAGCCGAGAAAGTCCGCACACTTATTGATCAGGCATTCAACTGGAGGGCCTGAGAAAAACATGAAAAGTCTCACTCAGAATAGCCAGTGGATTGGCCGATGTTCGGATCGGGTCGTCCAGAATAGGAGACAGAGACATTAGGGACACTGTTTACCGGCGTTCTCAGGTGCTTGTGCTAGAGCGTCGGTGATAGAAGAATGATTGAAATTGGAGCGTTAGGAAGTGAGGGGGGGTGGGGGTGGGGGGTGGGGGTGGGGTGGAAAGCCGAAACGCCTACTCTGTATTACACTGTGATGTACCGCACAAAGATCTCGTCCAAATGGGGCGTATGAACTATATCGTGTCGGCTAGTGTAGTGTGTTGGAACACTTACGCACTACACCACCCGACACTATACTCTTAACACGTTCCACCTGGAAGAGATCCCTTTGGATCACACAAATCGAGACAGATGTATGTATACGTATTCTGTACAGAATTTAAAAGACTGCGAGCTTGTACTTGAAGCGGCTCACTAACACTAACACTAACACTAACACTAACACATCGTTTTAATACCACAACAGTGCAATTTTATGCTTGTCAATTTTATGTATTCTAGAATTTTAATATTTTAATGTCTTCGGTCAGAGCGCTCAGTATCTAAATTAGCGCGTTGGACTTGTATTCCTTTAGTCTTAGTAATTAACCAACTTAATGCACAAAATCTTGTTTTATAATAGGTTTCTTATATTCCCCTATATGTTTCGAGTACATAGTGCTCGAAACATGTAGAGGCATATAATAAACTTATCATAAAACAAGATTTTGTGCATTAAGCTGGTTAATTACTAATATTGTACTGAGATGCACGATCAGCAAAACATTAAAATTTGTATTCCTTTGTCCTAGAAGATTCCCTGAGGATGTCAGTCCGGTGCCGAAACATGTAGGGGACGATTATTGCCACGAATTGTATTTTATGATCTATATTTTACTGTATTTTACTGGGCGCATCTGTTGGCTGATGCACTGAATCAAGATGTTTATTTGGTTATAAGTTACCCTTCTAGGCAGCAGACAGAATTCCCTTTACTCAGTAGTGTTCACTTACTTTCTTTTGTGCAAATTCACACAACAGAATCACCAGTCGCAATCTCTTTCATTCACCCGCAAGCTAGCTTTAAATTTACTAAGATCTAAACGTAAGACATAAAATGGGTAAGGGCCTTATCGTTTGTAACCGCAAGAGTACCTCACCCTTTTCAGTTCATCGAACCCTTTGTTTTTAATCTCATGAATACGAGACGGTATTTTAAAGACTATCGACCTTCGCCATGGAGGTCGTGTTGAGGAAGGGTATGAGAGATATCTCGTGTAATACCAGCAACCCTTTCTTTCCCATCGCTATTGGAATGCACTACTAATGACTCTGTAAACCGAAGAATCTTTAAATATACGTCATGGAGTCAACCCTGTCTTTTCAATTCCATTTGGCGGTGGAGTCAGAGGAATTCAAAATGAATCAAATAGAAAAAAAGGGGCTAGGAACAAAAACGTTGCACCAAACCTGATGATGCCTATGCAGCTTATTTAACGGAATGCAGAATGAAGTAGAGGAATTTATCGGTTTCTCATATAATATATGTTGTCAATATTTGCATAAAGACATCACTCCTTGTATTGTTTCTTGCATAATTTAAACGCATTTTCTGAAAAAATATATTTTATATTTCCGGTAATGTTTGCAGTCAGTATCTACTTCAGACAGTTTACCGATCATTGTAATATGTAAGTGAAAGATCTAGCGCAGGTGCACCCCTGATTTTTTTTTCGGTGGAGCTGACTCTAATGTTATTTAAAATACAGGGTATACACAAAAGAATGGTGCGGTTTCAAAAGTTAACAAGAAATCTATTTCTCACCTTACCGGGCAGCACAACGTTCACCGTCAGCAGCGGCAACTGTCCGAGTTTCTCATGCGCTAACAGCAGTTCACTTCTCATGCTTACTGCGGGGCCGCGGGGCCAGTTTCCAAGATGGCGTCGCAGCAGGAAAGGGCTTTCTGTGTGCTCCGTTTTGAGGTGTCCACCTGCCAGGTGCATCTTTTCTAAACCGTGTATGAAAATCACGCTGCACCGTAATCACAGATCTGGACACCTCAAAACGGAGCACACAGAAAGCCTTTTCCTGCTGCGACGCCATGTTGGAAACTGGCCCCGCGGCCCCGCAGTAAGCACGAGAAGCGAACTGCTGTTAGCGCATGAGAAACTCGGACAGTTGCTGCTGCTGACGGTGTACGTTGTGCCCAGTAAGATGAAAAATAGATTTCTTGTTAACTTTTGAAATCGCACCATTCTTTTGTGTATACCCTGTATTTGTTTGATTTAAAAAAATTATATTATAAAAATCACGTAAAAATCCCCGAGCCGACAGCTAACTAGGTTATAAGAAAAATTAAAAGTAACGGAAAAGAGAAAAAAAGGCAACAAATTTGTAAGTTTTTATTACACTCCTAGTTCTCAATATTCCAAAGAACTAGCCACCAGCCGATTTCAGTGGTTGATTTTGGCTGAAGTTTAAATTACATGTAACGCTGATTTCATTGTGTTTATAAAATCCGTGCTCCTTAAAATTGGCTGTGGGGTAGAACTGCTGCAACCCGGAAGCGCCCATCCCGAAATTCTAGGGTGCCAATTGAATGTAGACCTGAGAAGCAGGGGGGTTTAAGTAAGTTTTTATCATCTTTGAGATAATATATAATTTTTCTTAGAATTTCAAAATCTTTAAATGCAGTTTTTTTCATATACTATCCCACTGTATCTGGACCAAGAATTAAACACCAGTAAATCAATATTGGTGAAGGAAATTATGTATTTTCTCAAAAATAAAATCGGGCTTACAACCTTCCGTTTCTCAGGTTCGGAAATATGTCTTGGGTATGAAAACAGAATGCTAATAAAGAATAAGTGTTTAGTAAGTCAAAACACAACTAGTATTGTTTGTATTTTTATTTAATTTAAGCTGACGACATGTTTCGGCCCTCATTCCTGGGCCATCAAAGGTCACAAACGTAAATTAAGGAAGGTATACAATGTAAGTCATAAAATTAGTTACATAGATCTAAAATTCAACAAGATCTCTTTGTCGTTTTTTCTTATTAATAGTAATCATAGCTAGTTTTAAAATTGTAAAAACACAAACAGTATATAATTATCGTTAAAGCTTAGCATGTGGACTGTGTATTTACAATTGTAGTTTTAATATTTGGATGGAATCTGCAATAATCATGTCTTTTTATTCATCTATGGTTGTAGGTGGATGTACAGAGGTATATACAATATACAAAACTTATTCCTTATTTGTACAAAACCAAACAGAACGGGAATGACTCACCTAAAACAAAATGCTAATTTAACGGTAGCACCTGTTTGTATATATCAAACTACATGGTGTTATATTCCAGGAGGAAGCGCTCCTAGTTATATGTGATTTCCGCTACTCTAATTGCTTTGTTAGAAATATATTTTTGTCGGATATTGTACGTTATAATACTGCGATCAGAGATTCTTGAATACGCCGTAGTCACGTCCTTCTCAGAAGTACCACAAAGGCTCACTTTGAACGAACTACTAAGAGTTCTGAGACTTTATACACATACCCCCTGTGTCTGTATAGACACATTTAGACTATGATCTCTTATCTAATTGATTATTTATACTTTCTGCAATTTATATGATAAGAGATCGGGAAAATATAATTATGTGTAATGTTTTATTAAAAATATATGAACAGATTAAGTCAGATTACCAACAGCTGCCAAAGAAGTACTTTGACGAGTTAACTTTTCGTATTCTAAGAATCTGTTGTTGTGAAGAAATGGCCAACTCTGCATTTAAAGCTCAGTGCCCTACATAGTAGAAACGTTTTTAAAATAGTTACGGAAAATACCTGCAGATATTGTACAAGCTTCTTTAACAGCCCATAATAAGTTGCTGAGTTCAAGATATATGATCATGTGTTGAAGCATTAATTTGCTGCTTACAGAATTCCAATTACTGGTCTCAGTTTTCTTCTCTCATATTAACCTTTTGGCGCCGGAATTATTTTTTTAATTTTAGCACACCCTGTGTATTAAATGTGAATAATACAGGAACCAAATACATTAGAATTATGAAACAAACTGCATTTTGAAGAGAAAGAAACGGAGAGTATATACCATGTTTAAAATATTCAGTACCTATATTTGTTGAATAAAT
>Ga0123354_10009817_pt1 | contig 14702 bp, 10 predicted proteins | sample TergutLab28metaG_2_FD_97872 | JGI IMG/M metagenome (GOLD analysis project Ga0123354, IMG submission 97872) | Labiotermes labralis P4 segment gut microbial communities from Petit-Saut dam, French Guiana - Lab288 P4 | ecosystem: Host-associated > Arthropoda: Insects > Digestive system > Gut ... | reverse complement strand
AGCGCGAACATCTTTTGGTGGCTTGTTTTTCATATAACATTCACAAATGCCAACAGCAGAGATCGGAGCACAATGATAAATTGTTAGCAAAGAGGGGGTGGGGGGGGGGGGAGGAAAGGGGGGAGGCGGCGAATTCGTGGAAATTTGAGTATTTACAGTACTCAACCACCGAATTCCAAAAAAGACGCCGAATTTTGGCTATAGTGGGTAGTTGCACTTTTTTAGACAGGACCGTGCTTCAATGCAGGCCTGTTTGACGTCTTGTCATTTGGAATAGGTTTTGAACCCGTCTGTATTTTAGCCCGTGTGATTGCGCCATAACCTGTAATTCCATATGAAAATGATATTGTACGTTGCAGCGGCAGAAGTACGCGACATGACGGCGATAAATGGAACCTAAGCGCGTACGTGCAAATGCACAACTTCGATCTGGTATAATCCGTTGTGGTCTGCTATGTAAAACAGGGGTTCTTTTAAGTTATTCATTGCCTTCATATCGCAGGCCCTAATGACTAGGCCCACTTTTTCACATCATACGTGGTGTCGGTGATAGTTTGTTGGCAGCTCCCCCCCCCCGGCTCTTCTTCCCAAGTTTCAGTGTATTCTTTAAAACATTATCTCGAAGCCCTATTTTTTCCCCTGTGACATGTCGTGAAAAGTGGACCAAGTTGTGTATCAGAAGCACACACAGTCTTTGTTCTAAACTGGCGCATTATTTGTCAGATAGAAGTACGCACTTCATGTTGCTTTTCCTGACAGTGAGTGTAGTATCTAGCCAGCTTCGCAGCTGCACTCGGTGTGGACACACACACTTGAAGTACATTGGAAATCAGAGCAACTGACAAGTGTCGGTGTTTGTGTAATGCGCCGTGCACGTACGGAATCTCCACGACTTGAACTGAACGTGCATTGTGCTGGTGTCCACTGGATACATTAAGGGACAGTGAGGTTGGTAGTGAGAGTTCCTATATGGCATCAGCTGCACCATATATGTGCACTTAGAAGCTGATAGTTACTAAGCGTATCGTGAAATTCTGTTTTACATGGAAATGGTCAAGTTCGTCTTGTTTTTCATAAGAGTCTGGTATTTGACACTTTTCTCAACCAGCTGATGTGATGAACCTCGTTGCCCCATGTTACCCTGAGACCAATCTTAGTATTATGCCCCCTGTCTAAGATTTTTTTCTCCGAGTAAGCATTACTTCTGGGTCTTTGCGACAGAAGGACTTGTACATATTTAGTGTTCCACTTGTAGGAATTAACGTTCTCTTATGTGTTTTCGGTATTTTTTGGCACAAAAGTACATTTACTAGATTTCGACGACAGCTAACGCGCATGAACTGCTTTCGACAGGCACAGTACCCAGAACCCGGCTGAAATTGTAATTAATGAGAACTGTTTGCCGCGATACTCCTTAGTTTTCCCAGACCAATGACTGACACGTACTTTCGAATAGACCGTCTTCGCCTTCTGTCACTTTGCAATGACCGTACTGAAAGTGTATTTCGCCGTGTGAAATCTGCACTCGATTGACCGTCATTAAGTAACATGTTATGTATGCTTGCATTTGTTTAGTTAGTGTGCACTTTGTATGTGTCACTTTGTTGCAGTGAGACTACACTTCGGCGATCATGTGTGCTTGCGCTCTGTCGACTGTAAGCAGAGGATACCTGTATAATCCCAGAACGTCAACCCTACTTACCTTAACCAAGTTCTGTTTAATTTGCAGTAACCCAACACTATCCTGTAAATTTTCCGTGCGTCACCGTGACCCAGGTCCGTTTGCGTTAGCATACTTCGATTTGCCTTGCATTAAATCAAACAACCGTCTATTGTTTGAACTTATACCCAGGTTTCTGTAAGTTGAGTGCATGCATGATTTGAAGTGCAGAGAAAACCAGTAAGCTTTTAACTCTGGACGTGTTGATGATTTCCTGACTGCGACTATGTAGGATATGAGTTGGTTCGCAGACTTCTTGTGTGATGCTGTTGTCGGGCACACTGAGTCTAATGATATTGCGAATCTGAAAATGACGCAGCATGAGTTTAGGCAGCCGAGTGTGTGCAAGTGTCAGACGGGAGCGAAGTAATCTGGCGTCCGCGAATCACAGAAAACTTTATTAAAGTCGAGAACGTCACAAGGAAAAATGAGCTACGTTCATTACAAATTTCACGCGATCTTCTACTAGTTTTCTGTCTGCACAGCTTTCTTCGTCGCTTTCTTTCTTTTTCAGCCATGATGGTTGTGAGGTATTCTACTACTTTCGATGCTTATGAAGAAGATGAACATATCGCTGGGCCTTTCTCGTACACCGCTGTTAAGGGATGTTCTAATGCTATGTGAGTGTGATATTACTGAACGTATTTCGATTAAATTTTGCGTGTGGCTCCATTAATCGTTCTCGCGCTTGTTTAGTATTATTTCTTACGGTTCTGGTGCTTAACATGAACATCATATCTGTTGCAGTTTTCTCGTAATTACGCGAAGTATTGTCCAACGAGTTAAAATAAAGTTCTTGTTAAGATAAGCCACTTTCATTTGAACTTTTTTTTCTGTGATGTACGAATGCAGTGCAGTTTGGTGTAGTGGGTTCGTGTCAACACTAGTGATATTGTGCATGTTGTAACATGAAGAAGCTCTGCCTTTTACCATTCGGTTTACATATTGTGTTTGTTTCGTATCTCCCAGTTTAGCGTTAATTCTTTTACTTTCCCAGTGGAGGCGGTTGTATTCGTTGTGAGGTGGAAACTAGACATTCTTGTGTAACTTCCTTGAATGTCTGTTTTGAGAGAGAGAGAGAGAGGTTTGTGGCCTTCATTGTAGAGGAGGTCGAGGGTTAATTTGGGAAGTTTTCAAGAATGTACCAATATTTGCGTGGAAAAATGTTAAAGTTTTATGGATAAAAATAGAGCTAGCGGGAATTATGTTGTGTGTTTTATTTGAATAAAGTCCCTGAGTCCCCGGCTAAGTGACGGGCGATATGTTTTTTATGGTGATTTTATTCTGTGATTTTGACGTGTCTTCCTCGTCTTACAACAGCAGCAGCAGCTACTACTACTAATACTACCACCACCATCACCACAACGGTCAATAACTGCATCAATGATTTGATGAGTTGGTTGTATTTTAAATTTATAAGAATATGGTTTGGTTAGACTGGCTTGTGTGGTTAATCAACGGGTGAAAATTTCTGGTTGATATCTTTGAAAAGTATCCCATTGTTTCTGGAGCATTTCTGTTCTGAGCTGTAACGACTGTGTTGGGGCAGTGTACTTTGTCGTGCTGACTGGTAATGTCAGATGTGTGTGTGTTCCTGTCTTAGCAATAGCTGCTGTGGCAGTGACATGACCGTAAAACCACGAAACTGCCTGCTCACAGTCATGCGTCGGCGGCATCTTCACAGGGTTCAGACACCAGAACTTCCACGATTGAAGATTTATGATTTAAATTTAAAATTTCGCATATGTTGGCTCTGAATAAAATGTTCTTTGTTATATCGTTCTCGATCTTGTGATAAGACACTTGGGAGGAGGCTGAAAATCCATTCGTTTGTATGAATAATGTATTATGTATTCCTATAGCCTGCTGTTATATTTTTAAATGAAACCATGACACCATTATGCTTGCGGCGGTTCGAAGGTTTATAAGACGCTTACGTTGAGGCTATTCCCTGAACTCTCAGTATGGACAGTAGAACGTCTTTGTATGCAACTCGAAAACCCATTTTGTTTTTAATCTTCGTGGTCCAAAAAGAAAATAAAAGTGGCACCAGGTCATGATTACGTCCCATTGCCAGCCCATAGAAGTTAGAGCCCAGTTCCTCTGTCACTTCACTGCTGTCTACACGTTATCATTGTCGGGCTTCCTCTTTACACGATTTGAGGGAATGACGCAACATCTGGGAGGGCCGGGGATTTAAACTGAAATTACAACTTAGGAACAGCAGTGAAGCAGAGATTGAAAGATTTGGATGGGGGCTAGGAAACGCATGTCTAGGCTTATTCAGCACAGACCTTAACAGAAGAGTAGCCAATGTTTCGTACGCTGACGCTGGATTCACACTGTCGCCTCTTTGCAGAAACGGCAGTTTTGTCTTGTAACCTGCTGTCGCTCGTTAATATACGTTATTTCTGCTCTTAAACGCGCGGAATTTTTGCTAACTTGATATACTTCTGAAGTTTATGCTGCGTGCATCATCTTGCATCGACGAGGTAAAGTAAGTACCAAAGGGTAATGTGACATTTGTACGGTACGTGGCGTATGGAAATAGTTTATTCTGTAGCCTGTCTTACGACGGGTCCATAGCCTCTCCATCACAGAGTGCGGTCTAGTTCTTCCTCTTTTAATTTCCAGTATCCTCTTGTTTCATGAAGATCATCCAGTAGCTGCTTACATCTTCCTCATTTTCCTGTCACTTCTATCCTTCCCTCTATCTTTTCTTCAATAATGTGTCTTAGAAGATGTGACCAGTTAGCCTTCTTCCTGTTCGGTGTGTGTAGGATATTTCCTCCTTGTGTGTGTGTGTGTGTGTGTGTGTGTGTGAAAATTGTTTATTGTGTTTATTTCTGGTGCGTTACGCGGTGGCGCATTTGGTTGACACACTTCGCTAAAGTCGAAGTTTGCGGGATCCATTTCTGGTGGGTTCATTCAGGTTTTTCATTAACTTATTCCTCCCAGTCGGACTCTGGCCCTGCGTGCAACTCCGGCTTTAACTTAAGTGACTACCTGTAGTATCTCCTGTGGGGTAAAGACGGCCGGTACGTAGGGCTGATAACCTTGCCACATTCGTGCGCCGACTGTCTAGAATTTCTTGGAGTCTCAGCCCCCCTGGAGTCCTAAGTTTCTGTCTAGGCGTGTAACGGTGTAGCTACGTTTTTGTTCCGAGTGAGGTCTTTGAACAGTATTGTCGAATGGTAGGGTCGTTAGGCATTGTTGAGCTTTGGGATGTGAAGGGCTGCTGCTGTGGCTTAATTTCGGATAATGTCTTGGCATTTGCCTGAAATGAATGAGGTTTTTGAATTTGAACACAGGATTACAAGAGTTCGAAGCAGGGAATAGTTCACGTACGGCGCCAAGCGGTCTTGGAGGAAGAACTGACAACTGGAACGTTAAATATATAAAACTCTTGTGTCTGTGATCCTTCCTGAAATGTTTAGTGATTGTGAGCAAACCGTGATCAGTCTTTGATTAGTATTGTTACAACCATTGTGATCCAGGTTTAGCGATTTGCGTGTAGCAATATTAACAGAAGTAACAGTTTTGTAATTACAATAAATGCCATTCCTCTGCCACATCAGTCGGTTTTTGATCCCCATCGACGTGTGTTTGATATGTATAGTGTAGGCAGAAATATCTTACATGTAGCCGGTTTGCTGGCAATTTCGTTAGTGGTAATTATATTGGAATTTTTTTCTGGATATGATCGGAGCTTTGGCTGCAACATGTGGCGAGCAAAGTGGTGGTGGCGGTGGCGGTGGCGGCGGCGTAGGTGGTGGTGGTGGTGGCGGCAGCGGAGGTGGCGGCGGCGGCGGCGGCGGCGGTGGTGTTGGCGGTTTTTGTTGTCTTCGTCACGGTACTGCCTTCGAGAAAGAACATGTTACATATGTGGTTTTGCGGGACTGAAATGATAATAGTCCCGGATGTAGGGATTCCGCGCTGAATTATTTTTCCCGGGACGCACATCGTTAGGATTTGTAAGAGAAATGTGCTACAGTTTGGTGGTTGGGCCGTCCTGTTTGTTGCAGAATCACAGGCTCGTGCGTTCAGCGAATGTCGGTAGACGTTAATACCAATAATGTGGAACTGCCTGTCTTGTGTGTGTCTGGAAGTGAATTCTCTTACAGATGCCTAAACGTTTGGGGAAACGGTGTGGGAGTGGGGTGGTATATCACAGCGCGCGATTGTGTTTGCAATATCACGTTTGTCTGGGAATGTGGTCCACGCGGTAAGAATTAGAAATCCGCACGAAATTTTGTTTGCTAAGTGCAAAGGGAGATATGGGGAGTTGGACCTAATCGTACAGAGGGAGGTGATAGGGAATTTTTTTTTTCAACTGGAGTTTTTTGATGTGAAAGTGGCACAGTACATAAACTGAAGCACTAAAACATAATGGTTTTTCGGATTCTATAAAACAGGGAGTTTTTTTTAAAACGAACTTAGGCCCACTACCGCCCGTTTGTTCGGTTTTCCTGTTAGAACTTGGATTACAAAGTTGTTACTTACAGCTTAACATTTTCCGAACGTGTCTGGTAATTATTCCATCTGATCTTATGCTGAATTTTATTAAAAGTGTTAACATTGTGTATGCTTACTGGATTTAATTTATAAGCTGTGTAATTCTGAAAAGTTTTGTGCCTTACTGAGGATCCGCGACGTAGCTAGTGTTGTTTTGCACGCCTGTACTCGTATTTTAACGACCGTTTTATGCCGGCTAGGACAAACATGACATTTCTCCATTAAGCCAGCTTCTAGTGTACTGAAATAATAACTGCAAAGAAATATTTCATGAGACATGGTCGCGCAGTGCCTACAGCGGTGCGGATTGATTTCCGTCCTCAGTTGGAAAGTAACATACCTGCTCTGCCAGTCCACTTTATTTTTATTGTGTCTGTACTGAACTAAATGGCACTGGAACCGATAGGGTCTGTTCGAACCCCCGTTTGCAGGTTTCTGAGCCTTAAATGACGGCTTAATTTCTTCTTCTTCTGTGAATTTGGTGACCTCACTGTATACAGGATAGCGCAGATTTCGCTTGACACTCGACCTTTGACAGCAGATGAGCCGCGCCAACTGAATATGCACCGCCTGCACATGGAACAGAAACCTGGCCCATAAATAATGGCGAATGCTACTTTTTAAACTTTTCGTTTTACAAAACAGATCGTGACTGCGGAATTTCGAATACCGTTCCTTAGTACTTTTCAACACCCGATCACCATGACTGCGTGTTCTGGCTTACAAGCTTCCTTTTTTTTTTTTTACGCTGGAACACAAGATCGTGTGTTTGAATCTCACCAGGGAGTTGATGCCGGCCTACTTTTGTTTATTTTGTGATTTGTTGAGGTTTCAGTGCAGACCGATGCCATACGTAAGGAGACCTAACAGATTTCTGTAAGCACCCAGAAAACATGAGAAGCGGTCCAGGCGTCTTTCTCTTGTAGAGTCAGTGGAATTTTTTCCCCTTGCGCAACAGCCCCTAGTGGGCCAGGTTCTCCTCGTTACCGATGCTTCACGATTGCACTGAATATCTAAAAAATGAAATACTTTACAAAAGCAAGATTTTCAGCAAGGGATATCATTTTCGGACACACCGCACACGGCCGGACTCATCTGGACGAGTGATCAGCCCGACCTCTACCTGACAAACATACACATCAGTCACAACAGAGACATCCATGTCCGTGCCGGGATTCGAACCCCCTTTCCCTGCAAGAGAGGAGCTACAAACCCACGCCTTGGACCGCGCGGCTGCCGGGTTCGACATCGTTGCGACGTTTAGACAGAAAAGATGAGAGAGGAAGTGTTTATTTATGCACTAAATCTGCTATATGCTTAATGGTGTGCCATGGTGTGTGGCCTGTACTTAATGTGTAATAGTGCTACTTTCTGGTAAGTACTCGCAATGTTGTGATTCGGCGTTGCGTGGTTACGGCTATTGATGGCTGTTTAAACGAACGTAAATGAATAAAACTAATTGAATGTTTTAAGTCTTCGGGGATGTTACGCCGCGTCGGTATATTTACTAACCGAAGCAATGTGACGTCCCAGAGGATTTGAGTGTCGAATTGCACTGATGTGGCAAACGCAGATCTGGGAAAAAACGAGTATACTTCGGAAAATATCGGTGAGAGCATTTTAACCACATTCGGATTTTTTTTTGCATGGAAGGTAAAGGAGAGGTAAAGTTTATCCTATAATCTGCTCTGAGGCCTTAAATTGGGACTGGAGGTACAGCTGTACTCTTTCTTCAACGTCGGCGCTATAGAAGGTGGGCGGTGAAGGCCACCCCGCGGCCGCTTTACTCCCGGTAAGAGACCTGGTGCCAATTGTACACAAGGCTGATTGGGCAACTGGGCCGGTCTGGACGGTTGCAGAAAATCTCGCCACCACCGACATTCGATCTCCGGACCGTCCAACCCGCAGCAAGCATGTATACCGACTGCGCTACCTATCCCGGCCCAAAAATTGTTTTTGGCTTTAATAAATGCCGTGTTTTATTACAAGGGGAACTCAAAAACATGAGTTAAGAAGGAACCATGTTGTTCACCAATCTTTGTTCTGCGTGCGCTGAATGAACTGCAAGACCCTAGGCTCGTGCTTTCGAAGAAATTATTAAAGTTTACTTGTAATACGAGAATCCTGAAAATCTCGCGTATGAATGACCCAGTTTTAGGCGCGGTTGCGAATTTGCGAAAGCTGCTAGTTAGCTTCGTCATGTTGTCCGTCTGTTCGTCCGCCCGCAAGGAACAACTGCGCTCACAATGGACGGATTTCCTTGAAAATTTTTTACGCGTTTTTTTTTCGAAAATCTGCCAAGAACATGCAAGTTTGATTAAAATCTGAAAAGAATAACGGGCACTTTACATGAATACTTATGTAAATTTATTATAATCTTTCGCTGGATTCTTCTTAGAGTGGGAATGTTTCGGAGAAAATTGGCAGAGAAAATCAGAACACACATATTATGTTAAGTATTTTTCCCCCCCGGAAAATCGCGCCGTATACGAGAATGTGGGAGGAAGAATTTGTAGAGATAGGCCACCGGTGATAATACAGTATGGCAAGGTGCCGCTTTAATGCCGGATACCCAAGACAAGAATGCAGACACGCACCCGTAATATTTAATACTTAGTGCTAACACCAGTACGAAGTATTTTGTACTTCGAGAACAGTGCGAAAGGAAACCCTTTGTTGCATTGCCATAACAAAACAGGCCACTTTATATTGTTGACTGCGACAACAGAAGGGGACTATTATGACGTTTGCATGGCAAGAGTAGTTACGCGAATGCTGCGTAGTATAACGTCGTAGTGCATGGTCTGTATTGTTGAACATAAGGCGGTATACACAGCGCGCTGACCATTCTGTTACTGTTAAGGAAAACGGTCAAGGTAGTAATGTCTTCTACAGCATGCAGCAGTAAAAGACGCAAGGTAACTAACTACAAAATTTGCATGGCAGTGATACTACATTTAATGTACTTTCCGAAATATTCCTTCCAAAAACCCACCGACCCCACGAAGAAGCTGTTAAGTCAATCAGCTAATTAGGAACTGTCACGCCTTTTGTGGACAAGGAAGGTTCATTGCCGTCTTGCCAAGATTCTCTCACGGTACCGTGTAATGGAGCCGGACGACTGCATTCCTCTCCTTTATGCCCATTTTATCGAATATTAATCTTAGCATTCCTGCCATCGGGGCCATGTGTCTCGTAAGTGGTTTTTGTGCCGCAGCATTCTGCATGTGAACCCATGGCAATCAGTGCCTTTGAGCTGATTGTTTTACAGCAGACTGACCTGGGTCAGATCCCCGCAGCGACGGTTCTTTTATCTTTGCCGCCATGTCCAGAGCGCCCGCGGCGATCACACGGTCTCCTGTTGAAGCATATTAGTTCGTCTATCCGTGAATGCAGTATTCACAGCCTGAAGCAGATGATTCTTCTCCACTCTTTGCTAAGGTTTATGCCGAGAGATTTACCGCCACCTGCTTGAGTGACGTGCGTCTTGGGCGTCGTGGCGTTTTCTATTCATATTCGCCGTTTATGTGATAAAATCCGTTGTCTCTTGAATCAGGCCTAGAAGACAACGCAGACATATTTATGTTATATTCAGAAGGACTTGTCAGTAACGTCTGGCGACGATACTGTTGAATTTTAAGTGGGACGGTCAGTCGTCACCGCGAGCGTTATGTTCTTACAAAAACCGCGGTGTGCCAGACTTTGGCCTTTTGGGAAGTTAGCTTTTGGGAGACCGTCGTTCCTGTTAACGTTCTTCAAGCCTGAGCTGTCTGTTTACAAGAGAACTGTATTTGTATGACGAATGAGGCGAATAAGTACGTATCCGTGCGTCACCCTCTGTCACGGTTATAGCGCTCGAACAGAGATCGTAGGGAATCTCAGTTATTCCTGAGATTTGGAGGGCGCATTTTTCTTAACGGGACCCATAGTAACTTAGTGTGAAGGGGGAAGAAAGTACACATTTCATTTGTAGTCTGCAAACTAGAAAGTGAATTCGGTTGCCATCACACACACACACACACACGCACGCACGCACCAGCTGCGAGCGTATAAAATTACTGCGGTAGGCTACTAGGTAACAGCGGTTGGCCGAGGGTAACTTGTGTTCTACACCACAGGGCTCCGCCCTTTTTATGTCAAAGAACCACGCCAGTCATTGAGGGCTGGTTCGCGGGCTTCGGGTGGACAAGTAAGAATAATTGGTATATCTGACTTTTGTAGTGTGTGCGTAGTGTAACATTTGTTGCCGCGTACGGCATTAGTAGAGGGCGCGGGATTGGATAATACCTGTGCTGGAGATCATCTTACGATAGGTCTAGGAGGAGGAATGCGTGGTCCGATAATGACGATTGTCCGGTATTTACGAATTTTGTGTATATGCATATGCTAGAAGTCTCTAGAATGGTAACACGGTATTGTGCAAATAACGCTAATGTATAGGCATAAAATAAATGGAATTAATCTTGTAATGAATGTAAAGCAGTGACATTTAAAGGAAAGAGCCCGCGTTGGTACTCTTACATATTTCACACATTCCCATTTCGGACTACAATTACGGAAGCAACGGAACTCCGGAAAATAGATCGTAAATGCCTGGAAAACTTTGAAATGTGCTGGAGAAGGATGAAGATCATTTTTGACCTATCGTGGGAGAAATGAAGACGTGTTACATAACGTCAAGGGGCAGAATATCCTACAAAGAGTATGAAGAAGGAAAGCTAACAGGATTCGTCACATCTTGCTGGGGCAAGATAGAGTGGAGGATAGAAAAGACGGAAAGACAAGGAAGAAGACGTAAGCAGGTACACTGGATGACCTTAAGGAACGATAGGGTACTGGAACTTGATAGAGGCAGCACTAAATAGCACTAAGTGTTGAAGAGGCTACGGACCTATCGTAAGTCAATGTAATGAATGAATTAATGATAGTAGGCGTATGTATTAGTGCACATCGTCAGGGGTTAGAATGATGAAAGAGGGATGACGGGCTGGGCATCGGGCACGAATGGGAGAGAGTAGTACTGCATGGAAAGTTGTGGTTTGTGTACGTGAAAGAAAGTGTCTACTTGGAAGACCTGTGCATAAATGGTATGTTAATATTGAAATGGATATTAAACAGAATGGTTTGTTTGTTTCATGCACTTCAGGATAGGGAGCATTTACCGTCTGTTTTGAATATGAGAATGCACTTTCGGGTTGCACAAAATTCGAGGAATTATTCAGCCCAAGGGCGAGTTAGTACATATGTTCTGTTTGTTTACTGTACTTTCTTCGTCTTTTGTTTGGAACTTTAAATGGTGAACCCTAAATTTGGAGGCTTTCGCATGGAAATGAATCGATTTTGTGAAAGAAATGTTTCATGTACAAACAGACGTTTGTGAGTTTCGGTAACGGCATAGAAAATTACATGTCCAGGCGTAACCTGGACGAATGTTTGTGCAGCGCACCAAATCGATACATAGTGTTATCACAGATAGTTCCTCAACCGTTCGCGTTAGCGTCTCCGTGTTTATGGACGCGGCTTACGAATGGCGTCTTATGAACAAAATCAACGCATAACGGTATGTAGACTCCACATGTTTCATCCTAGTCATTGGAGATATTTCGCTCAAATTTGGTATGGGATGACCTACACCAACCGTTCATCACTTGTGGTCCAAGGACCTCTTGGGATTGCGTGAATAAATGTCTGGGGGCCCGCGAGCTTAGCGGGGAATAAAATTACAACTTTATTTTCACTAACCTGTAACTGTAGTTCAGCTCTAGTGAGTGTAGGAAACAAAATAATCTATGGCCTATAGACTCCAAAAATTTTTGTTAATTCCCGTTAATCTCACTGTCTACAAATATTGTAGCTTAAGAAAGGGACACAAGAATACATTTGCCTTTGCATTGAAATATCATTTAAAATCGGAATTTAATTTTAACTTGACCATCTTTTAAAATTAATTATTGTCTTATTATTGATTTAGTGGATTAATAAAGAAGCACATACTTTACCACATTACATATTTGTTAGTTTTAATGTTTTGAAAACTGTGTTTGTGTAAAATTGATTTTCTTCCTAATACAATCTGTAATATAAATTGTTTTCCACACACATATAGATTCTACTTCTGTGTATGCTATTTCTTGCGTTTAATTGCGTTATTCTGAGAAGTGGCGCGCAGGTTTCACCAGACTCGGTCAGAGCGGTACATGGCACAGAATAGGTTAAGGACCCCTGTACTGTACGAAGTCTTGAATTTATTGTGGTTAATACCCGTCCGCTATAGTCAAAATGCTCATATAAGCCAAGTGTATTTTTTTTTATCATTCTTACACCTCATTATATACGAAATGTTTGAACCCGACAGCATCAGATATTAACTGAAATATTGCCGGTCGATATAGTGAATATACGGCCGAACGCAGGACGTTGGTTGCCGTGTACTGTTGTCACGTGTGTACTCTTGGATTTTGAAACTCTCTTCTCATTTTTAATTTCGTTTGAAATAATGGTGCCATTAATGGCGAGAACTTTGTGGTGGTTATGTAGTTGGCACAGAAAGAAAAATGGCCAGCATTCTGCTTGAGTGAAGTTGAAGTCTGTTTAGGGCATAACTGGTTTGTCGTAAAGTGGCTGTAAACACTGGCAAGGAGCTGTGCTGTGTGACCCACATTAACGGATAGTCTGTAATAAAAGCTCAGTGCCCGGGGACAGCGTCGTTGTAAATGAAACTTAGATCGTAACGGCTGTCGTCCCTTTACCTACATAAACCGATAGAATCACTAATTGTTGCCACGGCTTTAGTTCGTCAGTGCGATTTTTTTGGGGCATTCCGTGTAATGTCTAAAGTCATTCATGTTACGAAGCGGGGGTGGGGTGGGGGGTGGCGAGTGGTGCTGCAGCAAAATCCCAAGGGGTGGCAAAGTGATTATGTTAAATGGGGAATGTTTTTTGTGCTGAAGCGACTTTAAGCTATTGAGTCAAATGAATGTAACTTAAATAAATACGATATTTTAAGTTTCTGTTACTTGCTGGGCCATTGTGAGTACTGGCTCCAGTCTCCCGGAAGTCTAGATACACCACTGGACGTGTGGGCATTTTTGGCATGCATTTTGGAACGTTGATGCCCTACGAAGGTTCACCATACTGAAATAATTTATTGGTAACTTTCACACCGCCTACGAGGGTGGTTGATCCGGTGGCGCTACGTGACCTGTATAGCTTCTTTTCTCATACTTCCATGAGGTATATAAACGTCTATCAAAACTTTGGCATACAGACCTGTACACCTCAACTTAGTGATGCGCCATAATCCTATTATTAGGGATTTTGCCTATGATTAATGAAACTATGGGTCTTGGATTCGAGAATTCTATGAAATGACGCAGAAGTGTTCTTAGCGGCTCGAGGTTACTGTATGTAGCCCAGTTGTTTTGTTTTCTCGTTTAGTAGTATGCCTTTTCTACTTGTTTTGCGTTACTACGTCAATACCAGTGTATCGGTCGCCTGTATGTGTTGTTGAGTTAGTGCGTTGCTGTTCGCGTTTACCTCCTTTCCCCCACACGTCTTCTTGGTTTAGTGCCTAAGTATAGAGACAACATTCTCTTTTGCTGTGTGGCTGCAGGTGATACTAATACCATAAAACTGATAATATCCACTCTGCTACCATAAATTCCCGGAATTTTATATTTTTATGAAATCTTTATGCTAAATACTTCGTTTACTGCAACCCGCCCCTCGTCCTGGTGATTACATTCAACACTTCCAACGTTCTGCGTCCTTAGGATCCCATCTTCGTCTTGATCTTCCGAGTAGTCTCCTCCTTTCTGGTTTTCCGACAAATTTTTTTTCATTTCTGATCTCTCATGTGCATCCTTTCAATGACCTGGCCATTTTATGATGAACTAATGCCCCTGTAATCAGCTACATACCATCGGGGGAGGGGGTAAATTTTTATTACATTGCGGCTCTTGCCTTCTGCTAATATTTGTTTTTCTGGAATATCGTTTTAGATGAAAATTTTAAGCCGATTGCGATTGGCCGCACGGCAGTTTCATAGCGATACGTTCCCCTTCCAGACCCACTTTTTTCTGGTTCCTTTTATTGCATTTTGCATATAGAATCCGGGGGAATTTTGCTGCGTAGGGTCTCTGTGGTGTCCGGCGAGTCCTACCGTAGCTAACGGATTCGTGGTTTCAGAATTGGAAAGCGGAATAAGCCGGACTTGGTAACTGGTGTAGATTGAAGGAGAGTGGTACGTGCTCTGAAGATTCAGTTTTCCTGGGATGTGACGCAGTGTCATTTGATAGGTTTTCGACGTTTCGGAGCTGTCTACATATTCAGAGTCTAAGCAGCCATATTCGTAGACACATTGTAGAAGTTTTTTTTTGGGGGGGGGGGGGGTCGATTTTTTTTTTGGTGTCATGGGGGGGGTTTTTTGGGTCTTAAATTGGGGCCCGGGGACTGAAGAATTCTCAGT
>Ga0123354_10009816_pt1 | contig 14704 bp, 8 predicted proteins | sample TergutLab28metaG_2_FD_97872 | JGI IMG/M metagenome (GOLD analysis project Ga0123354, IMG submission 97872) | Labiotermes labralis P4 segment gut microbial communities from Petit-Saut dam, French Guiana - Lab288 P4 | ecosystem: Host-associated > Arthropoda: Insects > Digestive system > Gut ... | reverse complement strand
GAGTCTTTATGGAAAAGGTTTTTAGGAGTAGTAAGTGATGAGAAGTGAAAGACTGGGGTGAAAACATAAGTGAATTAATGATTGGAAAAAAAAAAAAATTTACAATAAACTGTACGCAGTACTGTCTTACTTGGGTGTTTTTACCTTTTGTACATGTTGTATTCTAATTTGTCTTGCATGTATTGTTGCTAGTTTTAAGTTGTCTTGTGTGTAATTGTTGTTGGTTGGCTGTGTGTATTGTTGTAGTTGTCTTGTGTGTATTGTCATCTTATGTGTATTTGTTGTACTGTGTGTGTATTGCTGTTTTTTTTATGTTAGATGTCGGACTGCTGGCTAGAAGTAAGTATTCGGAAGGTCCTGCGACCGACCACCTCGACACAGGTTTTTCTTGGTTTCCTTGTGTATATAAGCAAATGCTGAGATGCTTCCCAAGATTCCAAGTTGCCACTACATGCTTCTCATGTAGCCCTCCCAACTTAAATCTAGTAGTAATCAATTTCATGTTTTGTTTACATGTAAAATAACCCCTGCCACTGGGTAACAACCCAATTGCTGTAAATAAATAAATATAAATATATATTTTGGGAGTGACACTAGCAGATCGAAATTTGTGAGTTTTGAGGTTGCTGCAGTGGTGTTCCAGAAGATTTAGGTAATGTGGGATATGACATTGTGTCACTGTGTTATTGTTTTTAACAGTTGGAAGGACAGCAGTGCTTTTCTGACATTATGAACCACTAACCCAGTGACACAGCATCATTTCTCAAATGATCTGAATTTCATTCACAGAGAAATTGTTTGTTTGTTTCTGGCTCAACAGCCTCCATTGAGCCATGGCCTCCTCATTCACGAGGTTTCTAGGTCACACACAACATTGCACCACAGTTGGTAGGACTCCTCTGGACAAGTAAACAGCTCGTCGCAGAGACGTCTACCTGACAACACACAACACTCACAGCAAACAGGCATCATTGCTGCCTGTATGTGGGATTTGAACCCACAATCTCAGCAGGCGAGCGGCCACAGACCTATGCCTTTTAAGAAAGGCTTGCTACTGCTAGGTTCAGAATATTTGATTTCCAGGAAACATAATATTGGCAGTAAATGTTGTTTTCTGTGTGAATAAATGGGCAAAAAATGGATTATTGTTTTGCTTTAAATCAAACACCACAAGACATTTTGTATGACAATAAAATCATGGCATACAAGAAGCACTCATCTATTAAGACTTAGGATGTGGTAATGTGGTGCCTGGTCATTGGTATCGCATATCTTAGGGGCAGTAATAAATAACTGTAGAGCAGTAGGGAAGTAATGATTTGCGGGGGAAAACCGAAGAAACCGGCATAAATGCCACTTCATGAACATGAATCTACATGAAGTGACCTGGCATTCTGTGTTTAGAAACCAACATCTAATTACCTGAGCTATGACTCAGCTTTGGCGAAGAATGTAAACAGAATAAATTATGTATTAAGTAATGTTACAATGATAACTGGTATACATATTTTGTATCATGAACCAAGTTTTTATGTGAGGAGCCAGGTTATGTTTTTATTTGAGCACAGGGCATGTGATAGACACCAGCATTAATCAGTATAAACCTTCAGTTCAATGTGGCATCACATTTGTGTGTTGACAGGTATAACTGGCCAATTTGACTTTGGTCCAATGGGATGTGCACTGAAAGCAAATATTTTGAGTGCCTGGCGCAGTTTTTTTGTTCTGGAAGAACAGATGTTGGAAGTGGACTGTTCCATTCTCACTCCTGAACCAGTTCTTAAGTAAGTTCATACGTCATTTAACGTTGTTTAAGAATGGTTGAGAAATGTATTTTTCTTTTTTCTTTACTTTTTTTTTTTCACATCCTTTTCACACTCGTACCGTGCAGCTTGATATCAAAGTTTTATTTATTCACCAACTGATGCACTAGTGAGTTTTCTTAAAAAACAATATTAAAATTTGCGTTATAACAGCTCCGACACGTTTTGGTGTATTTTACACCATCATCAGGGAGCGCGTTAATGCTCTCCCTGATGATGGTGTAAAATACACCGAAACATGTCAGAGCTGTTATAATGCAAATTTTAATATTGTTTTTTAAGAAAACTCACTAGTGCATCAGTTGGTGAATAAATAAAACTTTGAAACATATATCTATCTTTGAAGTGCTATGAAACAGACGATAACCTAGTCCTCCATAGTCCTATGAATTTGTTACGTATCTAGTGCAAAGTGTAGCGTTTCCAGCTCGTGTTTGCCCCTTGTCCTGGCAGTATTCTTTGTAGTGAAGTGTGTGTAAAGGCCTGTTCCATCAAGCCGGTATGTTCTTGTTTCAGGGCATCAGGTCATGTGGATAGATTTGCAGACCTTATGGTGAAGGATGTGAACACAGGGGAGTGTTTTCGCTTAGACCATTTGATCAAAGCCCACTTGGAGAAATTCGTTTCTGACAAGAAAATTCTGCAGGCTACCAGAGATGAGTGTCAGGATATTATAGTCCGGGTAAATGCAAATATACATATTGTTTATATACAGGGCCATATTGTAGAATTTAGGATTTCATTTAAACATAAAGAATACTTCTAACCTTAATGCTGCCATGTTTATGTTATTAACTGATGTGTTTTATTATTTTCTTTAATAGCCGGCATTCTTTTAAAGCGTGTTATGTTGACGACATTGTCAGTAGGGGAGATTGTATAGTCTTCATGATAGGTGAATGAGTTTGGACCATTGGTGGAATGATACTGACAGGGAAAAACCAGAGTACTTGAAACACAATCACTGTCACATTGTTCACCACGAATCCCACCTGGAATGGCTCCGGATTGAATCCATGCATCCGTTGTGAGAGGCTGACAACTAACTACATGGCACAACCCTGGCAATCTTTCTTTTAATTTTTTAATGTCCATCAGTTTTTTAAAGTGATATAAATGGTTAAGAAATATGATTATGTACTGTCTATTTAAAATTTCAAGGTGCGTGGATTACCTTAAAATAAGTATATTATAGATCTACAGTTTGTTGCCAGTGTGTGTTAGACTGGCATGAAAGAGCACCTTGGGCATATAAGAGATGTCCGTTTACAATGAGTCTCTCCATTCACCTATGTGTCAGCTGTCTAGAAGTTGCTTCGAATCCTCCTCCTCCTCCTACTTCTCCTCCTCTTCTCGAACTTGATTTTCTAACTTCAGACACTGAAAAAATTTAGATTTCCATAATATTGAGAACCCCAATAGTTAATACACTGTGTTATGTACTGTAGGAAAATTATATGTTTTGAATTATTAGGTAGTTTCTAGACTGTTTTGCATATAATTGGACATAATTTTTTGTGCAGTACAGTACTATGAGCTTTGTGAAAATTCTTGAGCCACTCGGGTAGAAGAATGTGACACTCCTGGCTGGTCGGGCCGTGGAGATGCAAATTTGCTAGTGGAATTGAGTCAACAAGCCTATAGCCAGAAAAATTACAAATAAAACCTACCAGCTTACAGCAGATTCTGGAAATGCCTGCTTCACATACAGTACTGTCACATGTTTTAAATTGTTGGCATTAACATGTTTACATTCTCCATTGGAAAGTGACTGTGGCTGTCAGTGCAAGGGATCTGAAGGGTTTTTGTAGAAGAATGTTCTACCTAGCACCAGTTGCTTTTCAGTGAACATCTTCTCTTTGGTTTTGCTTTGCAACATTGTTAAAGTTGGTGCTCTGCTTGAACAATATGTCAGCATTGAAATGATTAGTGAGCTGAGTTTTGTTAATTGCAGTTTTATTATATTTGATAGTTGGATGGCATGACAAAAGAAGAAATGGGTGAAGTGCTGAAAAAGTTCAGTATCCTGTCCCCACTCACTGGGAATGAGCTGACAGAACCCATAGAATTCAACCTGATGTTTGCTACACAGATTGGTCCTTCAGGGCTTGTCAAGGGGTGAGTAGTGTTTGTCACTAAAATAATTTCTGTTTAGATGTGTTTAATGATGATTACCTTGGCTGTGTGTGCACATGCATACATATGATTATTCCACTGTGATAACAGCGAACCAGTTGTTTGATTCTCATGATGCTTCATATAAATGTAGTGCTACAGAAGCCCACTGTGCCTCATCACCTTTCACTTCTGTACCAATGGCATATCCTCCATATGCACAGGCAGTACATTGAACTGGGGCTGTCACTGGAGGTATTTAATATTTATTAAGTATGAATAGAAAAGTGTCGATGTGTGGACAGGTTGTGAATATTCCTACAGATTGTATATGAAATATTTTTGAGTCAGCAACTACAATTTCCAATTTTTGACGTTTTGTTGACCGTGCATCTCAGTATATTTATCTCAGTATTTAACCAACTTGATGCACAAAATTTGTTTCATAATAAGTTTTATTTCATGCCTCTACATGTTTTGAGCACATGTGCCCGAAACATTTGGAGGCATGAAATAAAACTTATTGCGAAACAAATTTTGTGCATCAAGTTGGTTAAATACGGAGGTAGAAATACAATATTCATGTTATGTATGACCAATGAAATCAATACAATCAGTGTAGCTATATATAATGATTTCTACAAAGAAATGTAGCAACAAACCTGGTTAGCACTAATAACATTCTACAATAAGTGCATAGTTGTTAATGACAACATCAATTTAACACAGTGGATTTAATTGTGTGACTGAATATTCCTACAGATTGTATATGAAATATTGTTTTTGAGTCAGCAACTACAGATTTCATGTTATGTATGACCTATGAAATTAACTGTAGCTATAAATAATAATTCCTATGAAGAAATGTAACAATAAGCATGATTAGCACTTATAACATTCTGCTATAAGTGCGTAGTGGTTAACAATGACAAAAAGTTACCACATTGAATGTAATGATGTGGTCTGGGAAGTGTCCAGGATGCAAAGATACTGACATACTTCACCGTTACGTTATATGTACAGTTCTCATATCGTTTTCACAGTTTCTTACGACCAGAAACTGCACAGGGGATCTTCGTAAATTTCAAACGTCTGCTGGAGTTCAACCAAGGACGACTGCCATTTGCTGCCGCGCAAATAGGGAACTCGTTCCGCAACGAGATCTCACCACGGTCGGGGCTTATAAGAGTCAGGTTAGTATGGTAATTCAGTTGGAAATGTGATATATGGGTGCTCACCATCATGTGATCACTTGTACTTAATGATCATGATTTATTTGCTCAGCCTTTTATTTGTGATGCAGTGTGTGGTTGTTTGGGTTGATGCTGTGTGTGCCTTCTTTTGTTATTGCTTTGTCAGTTTACTACAGTGCTGTACATACATATGGTAATGTATTTGGGTGTCTAATCTGTGTTTAAATTTTACTAGTGTACTTGTGCCCAGTCAGTGTATATGTATAGGGTATTTCCTATTGATGACATCAACTTATGACCTGATCTTTGGAACAGAACCTGCTGTAATGTTTTTTATAGTTGTGCAGTCCTATAATGGACAATGGAATGATTGCAGAGTTCATCTAGATAATGGATGTCAGATTTTAAAATGTTCAGTTTGAGTTTTTCTGTTTTTTGTTGGCAGAGAGTTTACAATGGCTGAGATTGAGCACTTCTGTGATCCGGCGGACAAGAATCATCCAAAGTTCGAAAGTGTAAAGGAAACTGAGATTCTTCTGTTTTCTGCTGCAAACCAGATGGATGGCAAGCCAGCAGAGCTGCAGTCTATTGGGCAAGCTGTTGACAAGGTCCAACAAAAATTTACAATGTTTGAGCATTATCCCACAAATAAAAACTTGGGATACATTGCACATAATTGTGTAAATGCTAAGTATAATTTTCACATGCAGTGTGTACATGTGTGTGGATGTATGTGTTCACATGCTGACGGGAAATGATGTGACAAGCTTTGTCATAATCTAAGACAGGGGTGCACAAATCCTGCATGGCAGGACACCATAGTGACATTTTTTGTTGGTAGTGTCGAATGTTTGTGAGTCCTCAGTATGGAGCTTGCTTCATGTCACTCTTTTAGCATGTAGAATTTTGAGTTGCCTCCTACATTTTTTAAAAATTTGTGTACCCCTGATGCCGAGGCCTTAAGAAAATCCAAGTGTTTTGAGTCTGGGCATGTCCCAAATTTAAGGAGTTTTTCCATGTTGTATTCAGAATCCTTTCTATTGAAGTGGCTACAAGTGTCCAGTTTCAGTTCAAGGTAAATCGATGTGCAATTTGTGGTGGACAAAGTGGCACAGGAACAGGTTTTTCTCACAGCGCATTGGTTTTGTCTTTTTAGTGGCATTCCACCAATGCTCCATAATCATTTATTAATCTTTCACTGACACAATGTAATTTTAGCAGTTGATAGTGTCATTCACTAGTACAAATGTAATTTTTCTCCATGTGCAGGGTGTGATTAAAAAGCCTGAAATATTATGTCCTTGTCAACTTGTACCTACATCATCATTTGCTTATAAAGGATGAAGTCAACAGAACTGAGATTGTGGTCTGCTGGGTTATGATGCTGTGTACTTTGATAGGTGGTTACCTGCATTGTGGAGGCATCTCTTGCCCTCATCGCCTGCATAGAAGTCTAACTTGACCCACTGAAGCCTTCATTATCACCTTGAAGTGACGTACTGTAATAACCAAAGAGACCACATTTTCAGTTGTGATCCTCATGAACCCAATAGCAGAATTTTTTCTAGTGCTACAGACTTGTATCACATAAATTTGTGTTTGTTGACTCACGTCTGTTTATTATATTCTTATAATAAAACCAACGAAATGCACTAATTTCTCAAGTTTATTTTTGGAATAGAACTTTACATGTTTTGGACAGGTTTTCCGTCCATCATCGGGAGTGTAGTACTGTATACACAGCAATAGGTATATGTCATACAGGTTATGCTGACAGCTTGATATGTCATACAGTTTATGCTAACTGCTTGATGTGTCATACAGGTTATGGTGACTGCTTGCTAGCGGGATCAGGGTGCATGGTCCTCTGATTGTCCAACACGTCGGTGTATAGATCTGTGCCAGTCATTTTTGGAATGTGTCCAGTCATAGTGTGATTGTGTCATGTGGACGTAGAGACATGCGATTAATATGCTTATTTCCTGCGACAGGGTCTAGTTGCCAACCAGACTCTGGGCTACTTCATGGCCCGTATTCAGCAGTTCCTGGTACGTATTGGAGTAGACGCGGGCAAGCTGAGATTCCGCCAGCACATGGGCAATGAGATGGCCCACTATGCCTGTGACTGCTGGGATGCAGAGCTGTTGACTTCCTATGTAAGTATGCCATATACACATTCAAGTTTTCTACCAGGGAAGTTTCTTTTTATTTAGTGGTGTTGGTATCATTGACAGTTTATTATTATTTTCCATCTTCTCTGCTGTCCAGATAAAAGGGGTTGTTGCTGTACATTCCATGGAGACATAAGGGCTTGGGGGTATAATTCTAATCATTATTAATGTCAGCGTCAGATGGAGGTGAGTGGTCTACCTCATGCCCCAACTGTTTTACTTTCGGAGAAAGAGCCGTCAGTACGCATTGAATATATGACTGGGTAGGCCACAGAGGTGTTGTGGATGGTGTTGGGGAAGAGAAGAATGTCTTTTTTCTCCCAGAATTTGAATATTGGTCTATCCAAACCATAACCTGGTCACTATGTCAGCCAAGCTGTTGTGCGTCCCATGTCCAACCCATAACCTGGTCACTGTCTCAGCCATGTTGTTGTGGCTCCCATGTCCAACCCATAACTTGGTCACTGTCTCAACCATGCTGTTGTGCCTCCCATGTCCAACCCATAACTTGGTCACTGTCTCAGCCATGCTGTTGTGCGTCCCATGTCCAACCCATAACCTGGTCACTGTCTCAGCCATGTTGTTGTGGCTCCCATGTCCAACCCATAACCTGGTCACTGTCTCAGCCAAGCTGTTGTGCCTCCCATGTCCAACCCATAACTTGGTCACTGTCTCAACCATGCTGTTGTGCCTCCCATGTCCAACCCATAACCTGGTCACTGTCTCAGCCAAACTGTTGTGCCTTTCATGTCCAATCCATAACTTGGTCACTGTCTCAGCCATGCTGTTGTGCCTCCCATGTCCAACCCATAACTTGGTCACTGTCTCAGCCATGCTGTTGTGCCTCCCATGTCCAACCCATAACCTGGTCACTGTCTCAGCCAAGCTGTTGTGCCTCCCATGTCCAACCCATAACTTGGTCACTGTCTCAGCCATGCTGTTATGCCTCCCATGTCCAACCCATAACTTGGTCACTGTCTCAGCCATGCTGTTGTGGCTCCCATGTCCAACCCATAACCTGGTCACTGTCTCAGCCAAGCTGTTGTGGCTCCCATGTCCAACCCATAACCTGGTCACTGTCTCAGCCAAGCTGTTGTGGCTCCCATGTCCAACCCATAATTTGGTCACTGTCTCAGCCATGCTGTTGTGGCTCTCATGTCCAACTTATAACTTGGTCACTGTCTCAGCCATGCTGTTGTGGCTTTCATGTCCAAAAAACTTATGAGACTGTCGGCAGTTACATAATGAAGTGTTTCTTAATCATATCATTCACCCAGTATTAAAATATTCTGCACTAGTCATGAGAATTCGAACAATTTTTTCACTTTTCATTGCTGACCAGGTAGGAAATTTGTCTTTTTAATGCACAGGTAATTGAATAACATTACTATTTTTACTGTGGATGTGTGTGTGGGTGGATATTCTTATTATTTGACGTTTTAGTCTAGCCACTGAATACTATTTTAATTTAATTTCCTCCTGTTCGCATGCTTTCATTGCATGTCATTGGTTCTGCTTAAATTAACCTTGCTTATGATTTTGTAATTACTGTCATTTTCTTTGTGGTGGAGAGCAAGAACCAAGCACGTTTGCCATCTCCTTGACTGTACAAATGGTATGTTTAGTAACTTATATGCTGCAAGGCAGTTAGTTGCCAGTCTAGCATTGGAAAGTTCTGGTGTTGATCCCAGGCCAGCCCCTGTGCAGTGTGTGATAAGGCAGTAGTAAAGTGCATGTCAGGAGTATTGCTGGTGATACAAACTGTGTTGAAGTTCATTGTGGGACAGAAAATGAGAATTGGCTGGCTGGTCAGTGTTCAGTTACAAGTAATTATAGAAAAAAAATGTTTGCTTTTCAGGGCTGGGTCGAGTGTGTGGGGTGTGCTGACAGGTCTGCTTTTGACCTAACTCAGCACACCAAAGCTACAGGTGTGCGGTTAGCAGCAGAGAAGAGACTTGCTGAACCAAAGGTTGTTGATGTCACAGGTGAGAGTCCAAACTGTTACTGTGGCTGCCTGTTTATAGATGCTACTTTTGAAGTGTGTATACAGCGCATATTGTCTAAACACGTAGTCTCGGAAAATGGGAATAGCATAGGTAGAGGATGTTGGAGCTGAGGGGTGCCAATGGGACTATGTGGATCAAAGAACGGGAAGTAACAGGCAGCTGAGAAACTGCATAGTGAGGAATCTCACAAGTTGTACCTTCGCCCTTCATCATTAGGATGATCATTACTTGAAGATGTATGAAATAACAGTCAAGTTCAGTTATAACAACGTAAGTTCATGTGCCACCTTGTCTCCTGCGTCAGATTCTCTATGGTACCAATTAATTCATCACTGTTAACCATAATAGTATAGTCCTCAGAATAATATCCCATTTATGGCACAAAATATCGAGTCCATTTCCTGACATTATAACCCAGGTGGGCAGTGTGGCATGTGAGAGGAGAAATTCATGCAGAACTGGGTTGGAAAATATGACAGGTGTGCCTGCCTGTTGCTCTGAAATGGCTCCTGAATTGTAGAGCTGAAGGCAGATGAGATTATCCCAGATAGAAGTTTTCCATGGTATACAATAGAAATAAAGTGAATTTCATGACACTTAAACGTATTTTAACTGCTGTTAGTCAGCATGCACAAAGGGAAAAAGGAAAATAGAAAGGTCACGCAAAAACAGTTAATGAAATTAGACAATATACACAGTAATAAAAAATAAACAGAAGTAAAGGAATTAAGAGAAGTTTCTAAAACAGTTCTTGAGATCTGTTTTATTGAAGTGCAGGTGTACATTTACAAATTGTTAATATTAAACTGGGGAGACATTTCCTGCATTGGATATTAAAAAACTGGTGTTTTCATCCAGAGTCCTATGACAGTGAATGCTACTGCAGATGATACAAAATGTCAGTGTGGATGGTGGAAGAAATATTTAAAAGTGTTGTAGGGTAGAGTACCTTGGAGAGCATTATTACAAAATATTTGGGCATTTATACAGGAATAGAATCCTGTGTACCTGTCCCCTCTGTAGACTATGAGGGGACATTTAGACCTTGCAAGCATCATGAAATGTATATCTTCTGGGAAATAGATTTCCAGAAGAAGGATTATTTATGGCTTCTGCTGTTAGGGCCTACTGTATTGACAAATGCAGAAGTTTGACAAATTCTGCTTGGATGTTTCCTGAAAATGTAAAATTGTGAAAGGGGTCATCTTATATATGGATAGATATGTATATAACAGAGAAATAATTATTGTAAAATTCTGATAGTTCCTGTTACAGAAAGATTCTTCATAATGCTTACACTACTTTGAGTGTTAAAAATAGTGGGTATGAAGTGGTACATCTTGCCAAACACTTTTTATTTTAATCAAATATAAACAACTTACCAGTGCACTGTACTAACTTGTAACCTGTGGAACACTGTTCTGTGTACAAGCCACATAAGGACACATTACGATTTGTTAAAGAATGATCAGAAATGGCTTACGTTTGTAATTTGTGTTTAAGTGGTAATTAAACATCTGTTTAGATCTGATTGCCTGTAAGTAATTACAAACTATGGCATCATTAATAAATTTCAAGAAACACTCCTGTGGGACAATGAAATTTTGTACTTATGAGGAAGAAGAAAACGATTCCTCTTCACATAGATACGGGTCATTTGCTATTTTCTGACTGGTGAAGAACTTAGCAAAGATGGCAGAGAGGGCTACCCTTTACATGAGGTGGCAAGGATGGGTTATTTTGTTTTATTTTTTCTGCCCATCTGCTGTCACTGTAAAATTGATTCGCTCCTAGTCTTGCACTTGAAAACTCCACGGGCCATAAATTATCAAATAACCTATACATTCTACATAATTTGTTTATACCACTGTTCCAGTGAATTGGAATGTGTCCATACTGTAATTTACTTGTTTTAAGTGAACTTACTATGCTATGTTGGATGTGTCTCTAACCATTAGCATCTACTTCAGTGGGCATAGTGAAGGGTTAAAATATTTTAGTGTCTGTATTTTGTTGGATTTTGTCACAGAACCTCAAATCAACAAAGGTGCCATTGGAAAAGTCTTCAAAAAGGATGCAAAAGCTATACTAGACCATGTGGCACAGCTGGATGAGATTGGCTTGGCAGAGATGGAAAAGTCTCTGGCAGATACTGGGTAAGATAGAACTCTCTACACATCTGTGTGGAAGAAATATGAGCTCATATCATCTCCACTTTGTCTGCGGTCCACGGCACTGAGATTACAGGCAGTAACGTTGCAAAGTGATATTAAAACTTTTTATTCCACCATAATTATTCAACCCGTCTTTTGTCACTAGCTTCCATTTGCCCTTTGCCTTGTAATTTAACTTGTTCTTGTTCTTTATCATATCTCTGCATTGTAAATACTGCCCTTGTTCATTTGTTCATCATCCATTTATTTAATATGTCTTAATCACTATACTCTTGATTTCTGCATGACCTATTCCAGTCATAATTCTCTCTCTCTCTCCCCAGTTATTTCAGTCTTGCTTTGTCACAGTATTGATCTTATTTGTGTTTTATTATTCAGGGTTTATGTCATCGTCATAGAAGGTTCAGATTTCCAGGTGACTCCTGAAATGGTGTCCATTAAACGACACCAGAAAACAATCCATGTCGAGGAAATAATACCCAATGTGGTGGAACCATCCTTTGGTATTGGACGAATCATGTATGCCTTGTTCGAACATAACTTCAGGATCCGTGAAGGAGATGAACAGAGAACGGTAAGAACGTAGTGGGGGATTTTACAGAAAGTAGTGTGTAAAGTACCATGTGGTCAGCTTGAAGCTTCCCAGACTGTTAAGCCACTCAGATGTGGAAGTGATGAAGCTGTGTCCAATTATGAAGAAATGTTATGAGCTGTTACAGCAGATGCTGGAAATGCTCTGTCACTCTGAGAGTAACAGTCTAGCACTGATTTCAGCACTACACTTGCCAGGTGCTGATAAATTATAAACTGGGTAAAGTGTTTGCTAGGCTTGAACGCTCTTCACATTCACTTACCTGCCTCACATAAGGGGCTGAGTTCCCAGCACAAGAAATTAACTTAATTTGACATTCTGGGGACTGTGCATCGTGATATATTCTTATAATAAAACCAACGAGAAGCACTAATTTCTCAAATTTAGGTCATACAGGTTATGCTGACTGCTTGCTAGCAAGCATTCAGCATAACATGTATGACCTATACCTATTGCTGTGTGTACAGTGCTAGACTACTGATGATGGACAGAGGTACTGTCCAAAACATGTAGAGTCCTATTCCAAAAGTAAATTTGAGAAATTAGTGCTTCTCGTCAGTTAGTATAAGAAAAAATTAACCTAACTGTGTGAATGCAGACTGGAGGTGCCAGGAACATGAGCATAATGACTGAGCTCCTGCTTTAATGTGCTTCTAAGAAGGCTATAGGTTTGTCGATTCTGTTAGCATCTACATCTCCATGTCATGTGACTAGACAAGTGGAGAGTTGGACCATTTTGTCTGGACAGCTCTTAGATTATTGTGTTATAGGCATGTGATGATGCTGTGTCAATCCAGTTTTGAGATGTTGAGTTTGCCCCCCTTAACAAGTGTACTGGACTGTGAACAGTGTCCCTTGACCAGATGATGGGTATATAACATGGTTCAAGATGTGTATTACACATTAAGAGATTTGGATGGAAGTCATTTGAAACCAAAGTTCTGAATTATACTGTGTAACCACATTGTCCGCTTGAGGATTTCAGATGTTTATAAAGTTCAGGTATGTTTGAGATTTTGTAGTTTGTTATGTCATGTACTTTTCCTTTGTGTGAAGATGTATCTGTAGTTGTGAAAGACATTCTGTGTCTTTTGTCCATATACCATTATTCACACACATCAGATTCTGGATATGTACGTTGTCTGAGGCATATGAGCTAAAAATAAATGAAAAAGTTTGTTGTTCAAAATCAGATCTCATTTTGTTCAACTGGATGTTTTGGATGCTATTAAAGTCGTATCAAATTTTCCTTTGCAGTTCCTGGCTCTTCCTCCAGTGGTAGCTCCACTGAAATGTTCATTGCTGCCCCTAAGCAGCAATACAGAGTTCCAGCCATTCATCAAACAGCTGTGTGAGTTTCAGTACAGGATATTACAAGTTCCATGAACATATGTACAGGTTATGAACAAGCCAACATAGATCTGCGCATGAGAACCAGCTGCTGATATTTCCAAATGTGGTGTGGTCTTGTTTGAGTAGCTAGAATACCATGCCCCAGATGTATGTTGAGTATTGCCTTAAACTGAATTAAGGGTAAAGCAGTCCCGTTACAGGCCTGGACAGGCCAAGAAGGTTCCAGGAAGTTAAGGTTCCCAGATTACGTGACAATGGCACAGGATGGTGGTAAGGTTGTCAGCCTTACACACCAGCCGCCTTTACCCCCAGGAAGTACTCCTGGTACTCATTTCTGTTAGAGGCTGAGTCGACCCCAGGTCCATAGTGCAATCAGAAGGATTTTACGTCAATGAAAAATCCACCGACACCAGCTGGGATCGAACCAGCAACCTTCAGATTTGTAGCATAGCACCTTAACCACTGTACTACCACGGTCCCCCCGTAAACTGAATTTCTACAGTTTATTCTGCCATATTCAGAATACACTGAATAGTATCACATGACAAAAATATTTATCTTTCAGGCTGCATTTTGAGCATGTATGTAGCTACCTTTTGCAAGTCTTTGGACTTTTTACATTATTTTTTTAACCTAGAATTTTACCATTGGGATGGGGAAGTGGGGATGGCTGAGTTGGCAGATAAGCCAGCATCAGAACCGTTGGAAGTGAAATGTCAGTATGCACTTGTTTTAAGTATGAGACTTAAGGTATTATGTCAGTTATTTAATAGAAGACATCTGGGTCATGGCATGGCTTCTGCTGCTGCAGCACAGCAGTCTTGATTTGTTACTCAAAGCTTGCTGTACTAGCTGCAGAGATGTGGCACAAAGTGCAGAATGTAGATTTTGAATAGTGAAATCCCAGGGACATAGGATGAAGTTAAAACATAATACAGTGAATTTGTGACACCTAGCACTGGATGATCCAGAAAGCTTTATTAACCAGAAATGGACTACAGGCCCATGACATTTCACTGTTCTATCAAATTGTTACAGCTGGTGCTGATTAGAGAGTTCAGCCATTAATTACTGGTGTGTTGCTGGATTTTTTTAGAAAAAAAAAATTTATATATATATGTGTGTGTGTGTGTGTGTGTATATATATATATATATATATATACACAGGGTGTCCCAGGAGGAATGTGCCAGACTTCGGGAGAGTGTTCCTTATGTTAAGGTATACCGATATAACCCGAAACACCTATATCCAAAGTTGAACGGTTACGGAGATAATG
>Ga0123354_10009815_pt1 | contig 14705 bp, 8 predicted proteins | sample TergutLab28metaG_2_FD_97872 | JGI IMG/M metagenome (GOLD analysis project Ga0123354, IMG submission 97872) | Labiotermes labralis P4 segment gut microbial communities from Petit-Saut dam, French Guiana - Lab288 P4 | ecosystem: Host-associated > Arthropoda: Insects > Digestive system > Gut ... | reverse complement strand
TTAAAACTGCGCTGAAGAAATTCCTCCTTCATTATGTTTTTTATAGTATTGATGAATATTATCAACAAAATTATAATGATTATGCTTGTTAGCAAATTAACGAGTTATATATGAGAAATCTATTGGAAAAGTCACATAATTTCCTCTACAATGTTTGTATTGTTCATTAAATATATACAGCTATTACTCATTTCTTAGATTTTGTTGTAATGTATAATTAGTTATTAATGTTTAATATGACGGATGCTTTATGCATCGTACATTATTATTATTGTTATTATTCTTATTATTCTTATTGCTAATTATTTTACTGACATGTTTCATATCTGTATGATACAATGGAATAATAATAAATATGAATATGAATATGAATATCCATACAGAATGAGCAGGTAAAAATGATTGTCATGAATGGAGTAACCCTACTAATCGTTTCTCGGAATGTAGGGAATTACGAGCCCGCTGAGGCAAGGTGAGTCTCTGTGAGTTATGTTTTTTTTTTTAATCAGTGCTGAAACGTGAAACCTTTGCTCCAGGTCAAGTGTCAAATACAGTGAGCCTGGCCACTACACACGAGATTTGTTTCTTGTAGAACAAAGAGTTTTCGTTTGTAGTACTCTCTCATTAGTGCCCTGTAAAATAAGAATATACAAAAGATGTAAAATTTTCTAATTTAGTGCTGGACAACAATAAAATACGAAAACTTTTCCTTATCTAGGATGATGCATGGTCTATATACTAAATGGAACATAAACAGCCAAAATAACGCTTTGATGTTACAAAAATCCCCATGAAGCTGGTGAAGTTTCCTGTCCATAACTCCAAGGTGCAGTGAGTGTTCACAAAATCATAGGCCCTGTCTTTTTCAAAGAAAGAAGTACTTGCCATTATGTTAAAGTAATCCTGATGCCATGATTAAAAAAATTAATTGAAGCAGAAAATGGGTAGGACAGCCCACTGTAATTGGAAGAACTGAAGGGCAGTTTTCAATGAGAAATTGTTGATACTACAGACAGAAACTCTATAATTTGGCAGGAAATATTTTCAGAATATGCGAGGCCTTCTTAGAAGCTGGAGGTGGAATTTTGAGACTTTTCTTTGAAATGAGGTAAGTTGAACTGCAGGGGAAAACCAGACTTCGATTTCCTGGTGGCTACAGGCTGTGAACATGTTGAAGCTCTTCCCACATCTGCCCTGCTGAGGGAAACATTAGTGGGATGCTCTGTGTATACATATCTCAGTCTTTGTAGTGTTTTCTAAATTGACAAGAATTGTTTCAGAATTTATCTTTACCCTGACCCCATGTCTTCATTAAACTCATTTCTGTTTGCTGTTCTTGTTTTTGGATGTCTAAATGTTTTAACCATTTTATCGTCAGATTTTAATTACATATTTCTATTGCAGGTGTTCCGTCCTCTCAAAACATGCCAGGTGGAACCCCAGGGACCCCTTCTTCCAAGGTCAAAGTAAGTGATGTCCCAACGATGTTGCATGTTTAATTTTGCCAGCGAGTAAAAACGTTTTAATTACCGTCTTGCTCACTATAATCTGATACCTGAAAATCATGCTTAACAAAGCATATTTTGTGACAGCGAGGAGGATTTAATGTTCCACAGTGTACAACATCTCAAACACTGGTTGTCTCTCTTCTGGTAAGAGGAATTGGTATCTATTGTGTAGCACCTGCAAGATGAAGCTATAGTGTAAAAGTCTTTATACTGTGGCTAATCTCTTATTAGGTACAGCACTGAGACCTACATTGGTGATTGTAGGACAACAGGTAATTTTCCTTTGTGCTGGATATTCTTACACATTTTTATTCAAACAATTGACAGTCTCAAAGGCATATGCTTCCATGACAGTGTATGGTTTAGTGTAAGATACTGTAATGCAAATGTAAAGTTATCCTTTGCATAATCCTGTGTAATGAAGGTGCATAGAAGGCTTGAATAAACCTTCGTGCATTCTTCACCTGTGTAAAGATGAAGGTGAGTGGTTGCTTTTGCTCAGCGATCACCTCATGCTTGGGAAGACAGCCCATCATATGTCTTCATGGGGAGAACACCTTGGTGCCCTACAAGCAGGAAGGTCGTGGGTTCTATTCTTGATGGGGTCATTGGGATTTTTCATTGACTTAATCTTTCTGGCCATGCAGTGACACAGGGGTCGACTCAGCCTCTAACAGAAACGAGTTCTAGGAATATCTCCAGGGAGGTAAAGGCAGCTGGTTCGTAGGGCTGACAATCTTGCCACCATCATGTGCTGAATGTCTAGAAATTCTGGGTGCCTCAACCTCCTGTTGTCCTCAGGGCTTGTCCAGGCGTGTAATGGGATAAATTTATGCATTGGTGGGCTATGTTAACATTGTGTAATAAAAGCTTTGAATGTCACTGTAGAAACTCTTTTTTGTCAATTTTGAGGGAGTATTTATATTCACGTTAGAGTTTAGATTATGACTCCATGTAGGTTAATAGTTGCTTCATAATATATAAGAAAGAACAACGTTTAGTTAATTATAATGTGATGATGCTGATCGCATTCTCATTTCTAATTGAATGTTCCCATCAGGTACTGCTATTACATGGATGTTGCTTGACATTGCAAATTCTCATTTTGTTTGGACAGCAGCTGCCATCATCAGGTCAAGATATTTCTGAAAGCTACTGTATTAGCAGTGTGTTAGAAGTGCTATAGCATGTCACAAGAGGACCATGTATATGAATACTTATGTTCAGGTGACCGTACATCATGATAAATTCTTATAATAAAGCCAACTAGATGCACTAATTTCTCACATTTATTTTTGGAATAAAACTCTACATGTTTCAGAGAGTTCTTCTGTCCATCATCAGGAGTTTTTCACTGTACACACAGCAATGGTATATGTCATTTCAGACAGTTCTTCTGTCCATCATCAGGAGTTTTTCACTGTACACACAGCAATGATATATGTCATACGGGTTTGCTGACAGCTTGAGAGCAGGATCAGGATGTTCCGTCCTGATCCTGCTCACAAGCTGTCAGCAAAACCTGTATGACATATATCATTGCTGTGTGTACAGTGAAAAACTCCTGATGATGGACAGAGGAACTGTCCGAAATGTGTAGAGTTTTATTCCAAAAATAAATTTGAGAAATTAGTGCTTCTAGTTGGTTTTAATATAAGAATTTATCATGATGCACAGTCACCTGAAGGTAAAAAAAAATATCTTATATCTGCCAAGAATTGAGCCCTGGATTGTCCAGCCAGTACCATAGTCACTATACTGAATACACTATCCATGCCTAAAATGCAGCCAAAGTGGCATTTACCTTTTCTGCTCTTTTGACATTTGTATTTTGTGATATTTTTTGCAGTTAATGTATGACATGTATTGCTACCACAGTACCTTACAGAGAGACATTCATGTGACAGTGACAGATGCTGCTGGAATGTATGACAAATGTGTGATGTAAAATAATGTTCATGTTGTAGTGTTATGTGATAGAAACCGTGAAAATTCAATCAATATATATGCAACATGATGCCAAAAACAAACAGTCAAATTTTAACTGATTGTGTTACAGGAGAAAGTGATGATCAGGCCAAAAGTGGTTGTGGCTTTGTACCCTTTTAAAGCAATTGAAGGGGGTGATCTGTCTCTTGAGAAGGTGAGTATTGATAAAAGAACTAACTAAAAATTGATGAGTTAATTTTTATCAGATGGGTGCATAATGTTTGACAATCCAACGAACTTTCATTTACTTTCTGCTTTCTGAGAGGTGGATATACTGTGAAGATCCATTAAGAGTTTCAGTTCTACACACATTCTGTCTTGTTAAATACTCATTGCCATAATGCTTCATGGGACAGCTTTCTTTGGTCAGTAATTGTAGACTGTAAGCTGTTGCAGTGGACTGGACATGTAAGCAAAGATGGGTTAAGATAAGGAATGTACTGAGAATGCTGGTGGGGAAGCTTCTTGGACAGTGGATGCTTGGAAGGTAGCATGATAACATTAAGATGGGTCTTAGGGCAGTAGTGTATGAAAATCAGAGGTAGATGGAACTGGCCCAGAATTGTGTCCAGTTGTGCTGAACCCTCAGTTTTCACTTCTGGAGGGTCAGTTGTGATCCTATTTGTGCCAGGTCCCTCATTTTTAGGCATGGTTAATATGATTCTCTGTCAGTGTGGCCATTTTTATATTTATAAATTGAGTCAGCTTTCTTCTGTCAAAACAATTTAGGTACTTTATTCTTAGTGTTGTACTGTGGAATGGCTGGTTTTATGGATGGGTTGCAAACCTACGAGGCTTATTCAGAAAGTAAGTACTGTTTTGCTGTAAAAAAATTGAGTGAAGTTTCATATAAAATTTTATTGTTATCACATTCTTCATTCTTCAAACTATTTTTCCACATATTCGCCACCATTATTGAGGCACTTATCATAGCGGGGCACAAGTTTTTGTATACCCTACTCATAGAATGCGGCCGCCTGCAACCCAAATGACTACTAACATTGTCATAGAGTCCTTGAAATCTGAGGAAAGTGCAGGGACAGATCAGAAATTGTAAAACGTCTGTCATCACGCACTCTTTCGTTGACCTTATGCACCAAATCATCATTCACCAAAGATGGATGCCCACTTCATGCCTCATCGTGCACGTTCGCTCGTCCTTCATTGAACATTCGAACCCATTTCCTAACCATGCCATCACTCATTGCATTGTCACCCTACATTTGACAGATCTGGTGATGAATCTCACTTGGTACCACACTCCTAGTGTTCAAAAAATGAATTACAGACCATATTTCACAGTTGGTGGCCCCTTCAATTATCTTATACATGTTTAACGCGCAACAACACAAATTTCACGAAATGTCGTCTGTGGCTTCTAATTTGATAGAGGAAGTCACTGCACATGTGCAAAGTGACAGTCTGGAGCATGCACAAGAGATATGCGCAGATGGTACTTACTTTCCGAATAACCTACGTAGATCTCTTTTCACACTGGTATATCAGTGCTGCTAAGATGCGGTTTTTTTTTTTACATTATGAAGAGTAATTGATTGCTGATACACTGCTAACATGTAAGTTTTATTGATGTGAATCACTTTTTACCATTCATTCACAGTTGTTCAGTATGGAGAGGAGATGTAATTAAGTTATTTCTTACAGGGTGCAGAATATGAAGTGCTTGATGATTCGCAGGAACATTGGTGGAAAGTGAAAGATGAACAAGGGTGAGTTACTGGTGTGCTCAAATGATTCTACTCCTTCATATCCAGTATTTCCCAGACTGCATCAGGAAGAACAGTTTAGGAATCCCCATCATGTTGTTGGTCTGTGGTGGTGTCTCTAGTTGTGAAGTGCTTAGTACTTGTACTTCAGCTTGAAGTCAGTAGTATGGGAGTCCTGAATCAGCAGTTTCCTGGAGGATAGTAGGTTAAGTACATGAGTTATTAATTGTTTAGGGTTGTACTCAGAAGGTAACGGATTACCAAAGATCTTAACCCTACTCATTACTATTATACAGTAATATTAATGGACATGCCTTTTCTACATAAGTTTTTTTTCTTTTTGAAATTCTGGATTTGCTTTTACCAGATTTTGAATAATATGAAAACACCTTCCTTCCATAGGTGGAATTCAGGTACTTTTTCTCAACTTTTGTTTCTTCCCAGAACATTGTGTTTAGCCAGTTATCTACCCTTTACTCAACTTAGTGGTAGATGCCTGACAATCTCTCCTACTGTAGTAGCTTTAAGAAGAGTCTTTTCCCATAAATGCTCAGTGTGCCATACCTGAAAACAGTATAGATAACCAAGTTTTTTTTTTTGCAGGATTTCAGGTTCTCACAGCAGTGATTATGAACATTCAAGTCTTCTGGGTTGTTACACTGTGTCTTTGGTTCAGAGGAGCATACCCTTTCCACCTTCAAGGTCTAGAAGTCCTTGAAAGTCATGTAACATTTCAGAAGACTTTGATCTTCCCTGTTATTGTTTTCATGCCCTGTGTTAGTATGAACTCCACTGGTACACTGCTTTAGGTGTACTTCATTTTTTTAAGTGACTATTTGCATTATTCTTCTGATTATTCATGTTTTATTTGTGCAGGTCCATAGGTTACATCCCAAGCAATTATGTAAAAGAGAAAGAGCTGCTGGGGTTACAGAAATATGAGTAAGTAACAAACAGTGACATGTCCTTTTATTCTTAATTTCTTCTTGTTTTGAATTTATATTATTATTATTATACAATATGGATGTCTCTTGTCACAGGCCCTTTCTTCCCGGTACTTCTCTTGAACCAGCGGCGATCCCCACCGCTCAGGCTTCAAGCTTCATACTGCAGTACTTTCCATATTATGTGTGATGTTCCAAGTATAGCTGTCTCTTTTAGTGAATCTATCGAATGCTTTTCTGGTACAGCTTCCAAATTTTTCCTTAAGCTTCTCGTTGTTCTTATTGTTGTTATTATTACTACTACTACTACTACTATCATCATCATCATGATCATGATCATCATTATCATCGAATTTTTCACTTCTCAGCTTTGGCTGGGAAATATTCACCTATCCTGGGATGTAGTAATCAACTGCATTAGGCTCGGTGGTCTTATTTGTAGTTCAAAAGTTTCTTACAATTGAACATGTGCCAAGAATTACAGATGTTTGCAGCTGTATATATGTATTCGGGTGCAGGTTAGTCTTGTCAGACTTTGTGATAGTGAATTTGGAATTACTGCCGTAGATAATATTACTATCGGGAACACTTGTGCTGCCTTTTGCTACCACATAGCACATATTTCATTTGCCAGTTCTTGGTAATTGTTTTGTTTGTTGGTTATTGTTTTGGCGAGATTATATATATTTGGGACAGCTATGTCCATCAAAAAGGTGTTATTTGTTTTCTTATTCATAAAAGTTATTATTATTACTACTACTACTACTACTACTACTACTACTACTGCTTCTGCTACTGCTGTTACTACTGCTTCTTTCACTGTGACTGTTGTCATTTTCATTAAATTTCCTACAGTGAAATCTGAAAAATGTTTGTGGTAGAAATGCAGTTTTGGGGTCTGTTGCTTGTGAATGTGTGCATAAGTTGGATGATTTATTTTGTTTTTCAGATGGTATGTTGGTGATATGTCTCGCCAAAGAGCTGAATCACTGTTGAAGCAGGAGGACAAGGAAGGCTGCTTTGTAGTCCGAAATTCTTCAACAAAGGGTCTCTATACACTGTCTCTTTACACGAAAGTGTGGGTAACAGATTTTTTGGCATTACTTGGGTTAGGTTATTAAATGCATTGCCTCCAATTCTGAATTTTTCAGTTATGGTTAGTGTAACGTATAATGTTGCAAACTGTAATGGCATGGAAGTTGGTTCTGAGGTTAAGCAGTAAAATTGAACATTTGTTAAGTCCATTAAATTGTTTTGGAGGAAACTTTAGTGTCTAAACTTAAAGCCTGAAGCCTGAGGCTGCTAGTGAAGTGGAGTTGTGCCATGTGTTTCAGTAGCCTCTGGCTGTTTTGTGTTAAGGGACTTCTCGTAATACTGAACATATATACATTTCTGTAGAAGAGATTTCTAACATTCATCTTTCTGTTCTCTTCCATTCTGTTCATTACTGTTTCTTGTCAGATCTATTCTCATGTTATGAGTTGTGATCCAGAGTTTTCATATTGCCTGGAAGGCAGCATGCTGGTTAGTGTGGAGTGCTGCTGTTACATGATAAGTCGACTGCTGCGTGCATAATCATTTTCTGTTAATTTCACAAGTGGAAGGTGTGTCATTCAGAAGTGACACATTATGATGTAGTGTGTGTGTGTGCGCGGTGTATGTTTTTTTTTTTCCCATAAAAACAAATTTGTTTGATTTTTAGAGTTCAAATGTGGAATGACTGCTGTTGAAAATACTGAATGTTGAGGCTTTCATTTTTCAATGGTGATAGAATCTGAAGTATGACAGAAACATCAAGACCGATGGTGCACTGGTGATCGGTTTCTGCACCATAACAGCATTTATGCTTCTCCCTTTGATTTTTCTGTGCCAAAATTTGTTGCCATATGACTTTTGCTTCATTAAGGGCCCAAATACTGAAGGTATATAGACAAAGTATGGTGTGTTTCTCTTTGTTTATATATTTTTGTTGTTGTTGTTGTAGCCCTTGAAACTCATTAAATACTGGTAATTGTTTGTCTCATTCATTTTAGCTTTTATGAGTGAAGGTGCTAATACACACATGGATATGATAAATGCAATTGACCTTAGAATTGGCCTAAGGGTTGAAATGCAGATTAAGGTATCTTTATTATCCCTAGAATATATGTAAGCAAATTTTTGAGTATGGTTTTTGTCAGTTAATTGTTTTTCTGTCTTTCAGTCCTCATCCACATGTTAAACATTACCACATCAAGCAGAATTCCATTGGGGAATTTTTCCTTTCGGAGAAACACTGTTGTGCATCCATCCCAGATTTAGTCAATTACCATAAGCATAATAGTGGGGGCTTAGCTTCAAGACTGAAGACTAGCCCATGTGATCGGCCTGTTCCTGCAACAGCAGGGCTCAGCCATGGTTTGTATAAATTAATTACACATCTTATTTTTGCCGTTTAGCTACTTTAAAAAATCCACTTGCCAACACATATAGATGGATTTACAATAATGTCCCGTGGCAAGTGGGGGCATTTATTTATTGGATCCCTCTAACTATGAATCTCATCCTCTTTGCTTCAGCATCTAGTTTCCTTTCTATAACAGTAATTTATCAAGGCAAGATATGATATCCTTTTTATGCTTTATCGTTCAGGGTGTTCTCAGTTTAACATTTATTTTTATTTGCCTTGGAGTGTGTTTGATACTCCTTCATTTCTCACTGATGTTAATGTTTCTGTTACAATTCAGTCTTCTGTATCCTAGAAGTGCTCTTGGTTGAATGTTATTATCAAGGTAATGACCATTTTATTGGTAAAGGTAAAAGGTGAAGTTCATCCTTGAACAGGCCACGAAGGCCCAGAGGGGGAGTAGATGTATAGCTGTACTCCTTCTTTAACCTTGGCACTAGATGGGGGTGGGTGGTCAATGCCAAGCCCCAGCTGTTTTCCCCTGGGAAAGACCCTGTGTCCATTGTACAGGAGGTTGGGTGGGCCCCAGGGCTGGTCTGGATGGGTGCGGAAAATCTCGCCCCCCACTAGGATTCTGTTCCTGGACCATCCAGTCTGTAGCAAAGCACATTTTATGAATGTGTGCATTGTGCTCAGTGTGCATTGTGCTAACTTCTTAGTACTTTCCTCATCCGCAGGTATTTCCAGTTAGTGTTCAAGTGTAATATGACCACTACCTGTCAGTGATGTTCAATGAAATATGCATTATATTTTTCTGAAAATGAATTTTTATTTCAGTTTTCTTTTTTATGTGGATGTTGTTATGTTTTCAGATAAGTGGGAAATAAATCATCAAGAACTGACGTTACTGGAAGAGCTTGGTTCTGGTCAGTTTGGTGTAGTTCGAAGAGGAAAATGGCGTGGTTCCATAGATGTTGCTGTCAAGATGATGAAGGAGGGCACAATGTCTGAAGATGACTTCATAGAGGAAGCCAAAGTTATGACGTAAGCACAGTACTCTGTTGCGGAAAGTCAGTCTGCCCCCTTAATGATGATGTGAATTAGTCATTGTGTTCAATTCTAGACATTAAAAATAAATTGAGCAGATTATAAGAGACATGAAACACAGAGGAAATTAAAATGCATCCTTGTTTAGGCACATTTGCAAAGTTGTGAAAGGTGACGAATAGCTTCGTCATGTCCGTCCGTCTGTGCATCTACACGGAACAACTTGGCTCCAAGCAGATGGATTTTCAGAAATTTGATGTTTGAGTCTTATATGAAAATCTGTTTTGAAAATTCATGTTTCTTTAAAATATGACCAGAATAGCAGGTACTTTACATGAAGACCAAGCCACATTTATAATCATATCTTGCTCAGTTCTTAGAATGAGAAATATTTCAGACAAAAGTTGTAGAGAAAATCAAAACACACATTTTATGTTTGATACTTTTTTTTTTTAAAAAATTGTTCCATTTATGAGAAAATGTGGAAAAATATTTTATAGCAGAGCAGGCCACAGATGACAATATGGCGCATGCACATTGCATGCTGGATGCCTAAAGCTACAAAAACACACATTCAGAATATGCAATACTTATTGCTTTCGCACAATAACAGTAGTTACATGAACACCCGTGAATGTTGCGATATATGTATATTGCCTGTCTTGTTGTATATTGTGTTTTAGGATTATTGAGATTAACAATGTATTTGTTTTTAACTTATCACAACTTCGTCAAATACTTGGAGTAATATTTAAACTGGTTGCACATTTACACTAAGTACAATGACCAAAGTGTTAGTAGTTCGTGCCACTCCTTCTTCAAATGTGAATTTTCTGCTGAATGTAAAATTTCCTGTGGTGTATGTAATGTTACAGTAAACTTCAGCACCCAAACCTAGTCCAGCTGTATGGAGTGTGTAGCCAACATCGACCCATCTACATCGTGACTGAATATATGCGCCATGGTTCTTTATTAAACTACCTTCGTCGACATGAAGCAACACTAGGAGGAAATGTGGGCATGCTTCTTGACATGTGTATACAGGTGAGGGTCATGCTAGCCTAGTACTCATGTCATGAAGTGATCATACACTTCAGTATGGACAGAAATAATGTTGAAAGTTTATTTACATCAGTTCTTGTTTCAAATACTTGGTATCTGTATAACATAAGAAGTTGTGTTCGATGTTGTCCTTCTGTGAAGTGTGTGTTATGTAAACGGTGTGCCAGAAGTTGGTCATACGTGTGCCTTCAGGTGACTTGTTGTCATTGTTGCTGCTGCTACTTTTGTTGTGCAACTGTCTCTCATGAATTCCATTTAAAATTAGTGATGATGGCTGGTATTGATCCTAGAATACTTGTAATAACATATTAGTACATTAAATGAATAAATGTAGCCAATCCCTCTAGTTTTCCCCAGTAATGAAGAGGTCCATGTCTGCGATGGAGATACTCGGGCGTAATAATGAAGATACTGGCCAGCAGGAAGGATCTAGAGTTCTGATTGCTGGCAGGAACCTCATAAAAGCAGCATATCACTTTTCTCTAGAAGTGAGGGAAAGATAAGCACAGGAAAGTCTGCACTGAATTAGGCCATAATTAAAACACTGGGTGCAGAAAGCATATGCTGCTTTACCTGTAGACTTATGGTTGTTCTTTATAACAGTTGAGTATTTGCGAGTATTTTGTGTGTGGTGTTACACTCCAGTATAGAGGAGATTGTCATATGTGGAACGTAAAAGAGGATGTGACTAGATGGATCAAATTTTTGGAAGTTCTAGAGGAACAGTGGCTTAAAACACACTGAGAACAGGAAGTGTAACATCATCACATGCTGTCCCATCTTAGCTGGGTATCAGTCCATAACATTGTGATGCACATATATTTCAGTGACGGAACTAAGTGAGGCAGACTGAGCAAATGGGCTCAAGCATAACACTTAAGACTTTAGTTAGAGAGCAGTTTGGTTAGAATTTCAGCCATGACACCAACTGTCTGCACTGAGGCTTTGGTGGCTGCCCTCAGTTCCCTCCAGACAAGTACCCTCATTACCTTTAAGCTGCAGTTGCTTTTAGATCCTGTACAATTCATTATTTACCATCCTCCATTAATTTGAGGCTGTACAGTTTTAGTTACAAAAATCCTTGCTGAATATACTACAAGGAGCTCAGGGAGTCAGTGTGCTGGGATAACTACTTGGCCTTCTATTGTTATCATGAGTTTGGGTAGTTAAGTATGAGGGCACAATGCGTTAAAAGTATTAGTAAAGTTAGCTGTTTGGATCACTAGTGTCGTTTCAGATTGCACATCCACATTTCAGTTATTCAGATTTATCAGTAGATTCTAAGGAATCATTTGAAATGAAAGTTATTGTTAGCAGTGGATGTATCTGAATTGTTTGTGATCCTCAGATTTGTAAAGGAATGGCGTACTTGGAGAGGCACAACTACATTCATCGAGATTTGGCTGCTCGTAATTGCTTGGTTGGCTCAGAAAATGTTGTGAAAGTTGCTGATTTTGGGCTTGCAAGGTTGGTCATGTTTTGTCATAAGTATGGATTTGTGTGTGTTATGTATAGTCCTGCAGGATAGAGTCTGTTGGTAGAATTTTTGAACATGTTGGGAAATTTCTTGACTAGCTAGTTACTGTCAGCTTCTCAAGAAGTAATCTGCTTTGTGGAATTAGTTACTGTGTAACAAGCTGGAATATTTATGGCATTCATGTAGCTGAAAATGTTTGAAATTTCTGAAGCTTTATGGTTCCCCAAGGTAGACATGTTTATTACTGCCCAGCGTGGAAGCCAAAATCTAACAATCTAATAATAATAATAATAATAATAATAATAATAATAATAATAATAATTGTGGTGGTGGTGGTGGTGGTGGTGGTGATGATAATAATAATAATAATAATTTAAAAAGTGACTAGGGGCTGAACTGCATTTTTTAATGTTTTTCATAGAAGAATTTTTAAATTTTAGAGTTTGAATCTTAAACCTTAACATGTCAACACCCAGGTGGCTTGGTGCCTCACTGCCTGTAGCAGCTGCTGCTATGTAGCGAATCACACTGCATTAGATATTTTTTAAATTAGCATAACATGCTGCATAGTTCATTGCAAGAGTGAGGTTTTCACACCAATGTTGCTGCAGGTGGAAGTGTTCTGGGATGTTACACCATTGCGACTGGTAAGTAGTTACTGACATTTCAAAGGTTTGCAGTGCCTTCCAAACATGAGTAACTAACTATCTACCATTCACCATGCTGATGTCTTGGAAAACTTAAACCTCCAAGTTTACTTTATATTTTTAGTGTTGTTTGTGTCCATTTCTTTATCTTAAAGTAATATAACATACTAATTACATGGCAAATTAATTCAGGTTTTCAATGCTCATCTTGCATCAAAGTGTAGTGGTGGGAGTGTCTTGGCAAACGTTCTCCCTTTTTAAATAGTACTGTTTATGCTGACACATTGCTAAGAAAGGTGAAGCAGTTTTTGTCCTTTCTAAATTTCCTTTACAGTTTTTTTCTTTACATTTTTACTGTGCATCTTGATAGTATCAGAGTTTTAATTTATTCACCAACTGATTCACTAGTGAGTTGTCTTAAAAAAAATATTAAAATTTACATTAAATAACTAATTATTACATTAAAACATCTCTGACATGTTTTGGTGTTACAGTTACACCATCATCAGGGAGCGCATTAGTTTGTGCTTACTAGAATTACAGTAATTAAAATAGTCCATTAAAATACATCAGTGTGTGGTTAATACGGTGGTAGTGTGGCTGCATATATGCAGTATTAACCACACACTGATGTATTTTAATGGACTATTTTAATAACTGTAATTCTAGTAAGCACAAACTAATGCGCTCCCTGATGATGGTGTAACTGTAACACCAAAACATGTCAGGGATGTTTTAATGTAAATTTTAATATTGTTTTTTAAGACAACTCACTAGTGCATCAGTTGGTGAATAAATAAAATTTTGATTCCTTTACAGTTATTGTGTTTTAACCTTTTAGACTTCTTTTATTTTTTTATTTTATTTATTTATTTTTTTCTAACTTGTCAGCTTGGTATAGAACTGTCAGCTACTGACATCTATCAAGAAATAAAGTGAGGTGCAGACTTTCAAATATGACATGGTACAGGAAACAGTTTCCTTCTGTCCCGTAGACAACAGCCAGGCACTCCCGCTATGTCAAGTCCTATGCTTGTTGCAGGTATGTGTTGGATGACCAGTACACAAGTTCTGGAGGAACAAAATTTCCTATCAAATGGGCTCCGCCTGAAGTCCTAAACTATACACGTTTCTCCTCCAAGTCTGATGTTTGGGCTTATGGTAAGAACTAACAGCTGGATTCTGCAAGGACATGTTCTTATTGGTACTCCAGTGATCTTTCACTAAAGAGACTAAGTTTAGGTCTTGATTGTCCCATTAATCCCATACAGACTATATGCTAGAACAATGCAGTTTATATTTATTTGGTTCTCCCACCCCTTGTCATTTAGCTTATTGGGTTTTTTTGTAAATCACATAATGATAAATATCCTCAGTAATATATTGAAAATAACAAGTTATTTGTAATACGAACCAACTCAACCAAATGCATATGTTGCTGCTGCAATGAAAGAGAGCGTGATAAAATAAAAGTTGAAGCCTGTCATTGGGTGTGGAGGCTGTAACAGTATGGTGACCAGTTAGGTCGATTCTGTTCGTGGACAGACATTTGTCAGGTAGAAAGTGAAGGATTTGAGATGCCTGGCCCTTTGCTGCATTGTATACCACAAATTGTGGAACTGAACCCAGATAGTTACAGTCAGAAGACCCAGAGTCAGACCACAAGAGCTGTGATCTGAATATAAGGACACTCTCCCCAGTTATCGCCAACTTCTACATGCAAGACTTCGAGACGAAAGCAATAGAAAAAGCCACACACAAGCCTGCCTGCTGGTATAGATATGTGGATGACACATTTGTCATCTGGCCACATGGACAAGAAAAACTAATGGAATTCCTAAACCACCTCAATGGGATTCACAACAAAATACAATTCACCATGGAAATAGAAGAAGCAGGTCACCTCCCATTTCTGGACATC
>Ga0123354_10009814_pt1 | contig 14705 bp, 7 predicted proteins | sample TergutLab28metaG_2_FD_97872 | JGI IMG/M metagenome (GOLD analysis project Ga0123354, IMG submission 97872) | Labiotermes labralis P4 segment gut microbial communities from Petit-Saut dam, French Guiana - Lab288 P4 | ecosystem: Host-associated > Arthropoda: Insects > Digestive system > Gut ... | reverse complement strand
TCAAAAAGTGGGATTTTTTGTGTTTTTCTTAAAATTTTTAATTTATTTTTTCCTTTTTCTCTGGTTTTTTCCTTTTTGGTCTTTTCCCCCCCCCCCCCCCTTTTGGCTCTTAATGGATGTCATTTTCTTTCCAAGTTGTGGTGTAGGTGTAGCACCTGTGTTTTATATTTTAAAGGTACCTGGTTTAATTCACATTAAAGACCAGCCAGATTGAAGGTTTTAGTGACTGCAGACAAATGTCAGGAAAGGGGAAGTGCTGTTGAAAACTCATCACCCTAAACAAGATAGGCGACATACATAAGTAAAACCTGTTTTATTTGGCACTTCCAGGGGAAAGGGGTTGTTGGATATTGCACCTTTCCAGATATTGGAATGTTATGCCCAATGTGTGTCTGAGAGTATCCAGCACCCCCATGGACAGACCTAATCCAATGTGTCACTTTATATCCTGTCCTGTTTTCCTTGCTGCACTTTAAATTCTCCTTTTAACACTGCTTACATAACAAGTTGCACATATAATGTAAAAAAAAACAGAACACCAGTATTTAACTGTCTTAAACATCATACAGTACTGTATTCATGGCACTGAATTGCACATACATTTTGATGTCACCATCGTCACTGTTCACTTACGTAATTTTACCCTTTCTTGATCAACTTAAAGGTAACATAATACAAACTTAAACTTTACTTGTTATCAGTAGTAGTTAACTTTATTTCTTTATCTCCCTCCTGCACTTCACATGTCGCATTCTAATGCCATTACTTCACTGTGGATGCTGTTACTCCACCTGGCATCATCACAGCCATTCGTCTCGATACAACTGGAGATCCTTGTGGGTCTTACTAGCCTTCTGGAAAATCTGGCAAATATCTGCTCGCTTAGTGCGTTCTTTTCATTTCTGCAGAAAAGTGGAATACATAATATATAGCTGCATTAGAATAGAATAGAATATTAAGTGGGTTTGAGCCCTTTCAGTCATTATGCACTTATGCCTTTTTAACAGGCCCTTTCTGCCTGCATAGCTGCATTACTTCCTGTGCTGAATAACATGGCCGGCTTTTGGCAAACTACAGAATTGTAGAATATATGTTGGCAGCTTTAATCCAAGATTTTTCACTGTGATGATTTCTTTCTCTGAAGATTTGTTCTAAAGAGTTTTACTTTCAACATCTGGGTTCATAATAACATTAATTAAAGTCTTCATCAGCTATAGTACGTGACACTCCAGTCCCTTTATCTGCATCGATCTACTCTTCCACATCTACCTGATTTCATGTTCATAGTTTGAAGGGTCCAGTTTTGAGACATAAACACCATTTAATGAAATGTGTCTTTGTTGCAAACTTTAAATCCTGCAAAGTCATCTTCGTCCGAAGCATCCTCATCCACTATTGTTGCTGGCCACAATTTCCTCCAGGCTTGGTGCAGAGCGTTTGCCTTCACTGAATTCCATGCACAGGCAATGTTGAAAACTGTATATTTGATAGCGTAAGTGTGCTGAAAGTCTTTTGTTGTTCCTTCTTGATTCACAAGCTTGCGAAGGAAACCTCACCGATAAAAGCACTTCATATTTTGTATGACTCCTTAATCTGTAGTTTGTATAAGGGGCATCACATTTGGAGGAAAAGAACACAGAAATATTTCCCAACCATAGTTCAAATTCATGAGAGTGTGCATTGCATTTATCAGGTAATAGTATGCATTTGCTGTGTTCAGGCATGCCAGTCTTGTGGCAGTGTTCTGTCACTGAGGGAACAGAAGTGTGGAAGAACCAGTGCTTAAAGATCTTCTGCTCAGTCCTGAATTTGTTTGTCTTGTGTACTCCATGGGTAAATGCAGAACGTCTTTAAGTGTATGTGGATGCTGGTTTTAACCACCCACTCCTATCTAGCACTGAGGTTAAGAAAGAAACCTATACCTCTGTTACCCCTAGGCCTTCATGGCCTCTTCTAGGGTGAGCTTTACCTTTATTAATTTGCTGGTTAGCCAAAATTTCTGGATAATCTTGTTATGGATAAAACAGTTTTCAATGTATCATGAACATCATGTCACATTCATGTAGCCATTTCTGCAGTGGAGAGGCAACATTGCATTCTGTGTAGGTTGAGCTATGTGTCACTGCCAACTCTATAAAAATATTTAATGTTAAACAACAATGCTTTTATGACAAATTTATGTTGCTGGCAAAAATAAAATGTTTGTTTCTTTATGGCCTCCTTCAGACCTACAGTTTGGCTAAACAGATTGTTATGATAGGAACACATCACACAGTTTCTCAGTTTTTGTGTTTCCTTAAAAGTTATGTGAGATTGGGAGGAATTAATCAATTATGAAGCCATAAAATGTTAGATGTTATGAGTATGTGTTTGTATTCCTGCCTTAGTTGTCTGGCATGCACAGTACATCTTTTTTGTGCTGTGTTATATTGTCATCTGTGGCTGATCTGGCTCTTCTGTGTTTTTCCACTTTATCTCATAAACAGCACAGTGTTTTTAAAAAAGTTATTGAACATAACGTGTGTGTTTTCATTTACTGTACACCTTTTGTCTGAAACATTTCTCATTCTAACAAGAATGGAGCCAGATGTTATCATCAATTTCCATAGGTTTTCATGGAAAGTACCTGTTGCGCTTGTCAGATTTTAATCAAACTTGAACTTTCTTGACAGATTCTGGGGAAATTGTCAGATATCAAATTTCCTGAAAATCTGTCCAGTGGGAACTGAGTTCTTCCATTTGGATAGAAAGACAGATGGATGGATAGACAGACATGATGAAACTAATAGATGCTTTTTGCAATTCTGCAAACATGCATAAATTTTTTCCACTGTAACCAACTTACTGTCTCCCACAGAGTAACCCAAGTAACATGAGTTGGGACAGCTCATTCACTATAGTGTCTGCATTGTGGGCTGAATGGTGGAACATCAGGACTCACATTCTGCCAGGGTCATATCTTTTCCTGTTCACCACTGCACCCATATCAGCTCTGGGACCCCATGCTGCCTCCTAGCCAAAGGGTCTGGGGCCTCTTTCCATAATGGTAAAGCAGCTGGGGCATGAAGCTCACCATTCACCTTCATCTACAAAGCATCAATGGTGGATTCCTCCACTTACTGAATACATTTTCACGCATAGCATGTAACCACAAGGACAACCTTACCTTAACCTTTATCTCAAATACATATGAGCCAGGATGGTGTAGAGTATGCTGTGGGTGGACCATCTGGGTTTCTGTTTCTGACAGGGATAAGAGACTTCCTGTTCTTTTCTTTTCGATTCTTCAAAATGCCAAGACCAGTTCAGGGGCCCACCCATCCTCCTATTCAGTGGGTACTGTGGATTCTTTCCCTGGGGTTGAAGCAGCAGACTTGTGAAGTTTACCACACATCGCCATCTGGTGCCAAGGTTAGGAATGTGCGGGGCTCTATTTGTACTCCTTTTCTGTGCCTTTATGGTGTGCACAGGGACCATATTATTTTTAGCTTATTCCAAATATGATTGACTGCCATGATTTTTCATGTGCTTTGTTTCTTTCTGGTTCCCATTACCTTTAGTCTAAATTTCTTCCTAAAAAGCAAGATATAATATATTGATATACATATACTGTGTGTGTGTGTGTGTGTGTGTGTGTTGTGCATGGGGGTGGGGTTGCAACTGCATGTAGGTGTGGTGTTGTATCCATGTCTGCCCCTCTTTTAAACTTTCAAACCACGTTACCAATTTTTACAAAGAGGAGTATGAGTTATGTGCCATTGGAGGACCCCTATAATCATACTCCTTAGCTTCCTATTGTCACTATAACAGCAAAGCAAGTGTGGGAGAAGTTCAGGTCCTGAAATAATGCATGGTTATGGATGTTAGAAATGTATACAACTTGTGCTATGTCATGTTTTTGTGGAAGGTAAAATAACAGCATGGTAATCATGAAAAAAAATTGTGTAGTACTCAGTTCTGGCCTTAACTAGATAGTTAAAAATCATATGTCCACATAAATGAAATATTGTAAGTCAGTAGTTACTAGCATGGGGGTGTGAAACTTGATGTCTGCTGTGACAGCAAGGCAGATGTCCTGCATAGATACTGTTGTCCATCTTGTGAGGCAGTGCCCTGAACTTATTTGGAAGTGATGTTTCATACCATGGCAGTGTTTAGATTGACAGGCAGTTAGTCCCATGTGTTTGTATCTGGAGAGTGGACAGCTTCCTTCTCTCTGCATATATAACATATTTGTAATTATCTTCCATACCCTGAAAATGTCTGTCTGCGCCATCTGCATGGCAGTACTGTCAGTGGTTTTAAAATTATTTCACTGCACTTTCTTTTATAGGTTATGCTCTAGATCCCACAGTTGGAGGAGCACCTGAAGAGTCTGCACATTTTATAGGAGCTACAGAAGCAGCAAAGGAAGCTGATGGCAAGACGGTTTTTGAATCAACAAAGGAACGACCATCAGACAAGAGAAAGCGTAGTAAAAATGACAATCCTTCAGATATTGAAGGATTTTTGGGTCCATGGGGAGGTTATATTGATGAGAAGAGAGTGATGAAACCAAATGATGTTAGTATATACTACTCTATAAGTGCTGGAAATGCACAAATAAGCATATTTGGCATTCCTCTTTAGCACTGGATTGTCGTTATTTGGAAATGTGTTGTACAGAGGAACTAATGTGGCATAATGTATGAAATGCTACTGGTTTACTCAGCATTATTTTTGTCCTGATGAATATTTATTGACTAATGTCTCAGATATCAAGATGGTAGCCTTCTGGGATGTGATGCCGTGTGGTTTTATAAATGGTTATCAAAATTATGGAGGAACCTGCTACCTCCATCTTCGGGAACTGCAGACTAAAGTTTGGGACAGCAAGTTCCACCAAAATTTTGGTACCCATTTGTCAAACTACATTGTGTTTCATCCTAGAAAACCATAATCTTGACATCTGCTGCTGTGAGAAACATAAATCTCATTGTCCAAATAATGTTTAGTTAAGATCTAAAGTTCATATTCCAGTGTCTATGGGGATTACTGTTATCTGGCGTGTGATGCCCATAGACTGGTAACTCATTACCTATTTTTCAATGGCACCTGCTTCTTATATCTGCAGGACATAACCATTCAGGTGAGCTGGTATACTATATGGTGACATGTAGGTGACAGCGATTGTCTTGTATGTAACCATTCGTGTAATGGTTACTCCATGTTGCCCAGCTTCATTCACGGTTAAATATAGTTAACATAGTTTATTAGTGAGGGCACCAGAAACCAATGTTAATTACAGTTTATTCACTGGGAGTAGTTACTGCATACAGGGGGACTGATGGATAGACGCAGTGAAAACTTACTGTGATAAGTGTGTATGTATTGTGTAATGCTCCTAGAAATGAAAGTTTTCTTTTGAGTAAAGGACCATCTGTACTATAAGCACATGTGGTTCAGAAGTTGATATTTTCATATGAATTACAGGAAGAAGCTGCTGAGTTAGAAGAAATTCTTGCAAAACGACAAAAGAGAGGAAAGCAAGTGGATGATAAACCCCTGGAGGAAAAGACAGTATTACACAGTAAGGATAAAATAATTGTTGTGATGTAAGAATATCTTAACTTGTTAAGCACAGTCATCCACCATTCTAAGCTGAGTTGACTTTGCAAGCTGGCAAATAGAAATCCATAACAGTTACTTATAATAACCATTCATAATTGTTATGTTTTTGTAGTATGTGAGACTGCAAGAAACAAGATACATTTAATAGATTGATATTAAAATTGACCTTAAAGAAGTAGGGTGTGAACTGGATTTGCCTAGCTAAGGATATGGTGCAGTGAACCCAGTAGTGAACTCTCGGCTACCATACAAGACATGGCATTTGTTGGTTGGGAGGATTTTGCACAGTGGAATTAGTTGGCTAAAATGCAGATATAATATTTGAATATGATATGAAATACAGGCTTCATTGTGTGATTTCACCATGTAAAGAACATATTTGGGAGATTGAGTTATATTAGACTTTGATTGTAGTAACATGTTGCAGAATACTACTAATCCAGTTTTTTACTATAATAATACATACTTTGAAAACTGCATTTGAAATGCACTCCGTTTTCCAATATGTGTTTCAGTAACTGTCTTTCTTATTTGAGTATGTGTTTTGCTTGTTTCTCACTGGCTATGATATTAATATTACTTCGTTTTTCAGTTAAAGATCCATTGGATTACCAGGGTCGTTCATTCCTGCATGCACCTCAAGATGTTGGTGTAAATCTACGATCCGATTCTCCTCCAGAGCGTTGCTTCCTTCCAAAAGCACATATCCACACATGGCAGGGTCATACCAAGGGCATCTCTACTATACGTTGGTTTCCAAAGACTGCGCATCTTTTGTTATCCTGTAGCATGGACTGCAGGGTTAAGGTATTTGTCTATGCAGATGTGACCTTGATTTAGTAGCATGCAACCTCATCTTCAGTTTCTTTTTTGTGTTTTAGGTACGAGGGGTGATTGATTAGTAAGGTCTCCAATTGTATGAAATAAGTTTCTGACAATGTAAAATAATAACACTGATATCAGAATGAAAGAAATATATTTCTCTTACACATTCTACACTTATTTTTCAACACAGTCACTGTTAAGAAGTTCTTGAGCAACAGTTTTCCTGTGTTCCTTCATGGGGTTAGTCAATTGTCTTGGGACCCACCTGGCGCAAAATTTTCTGTAGTTTAATGTTTCAATGATATGGTGCACTCTTTCGTGACTAATACCAAGCTTTAGAGCAATGTCTCTCTGCTTAATTCAGCGATTTTCCTGGTTCATGACATCCACTCTGCATTGGTTCTCGTCACGAGTCACAGAAATGGGCCGTCCTGATCTGTGCCCATCCAAGACACTCATCTCACTTGCACAACAGCTTTTGGCAGGCCTGATCAACTTGCGGACATTTTTCACATCCATACAACCATCACCATAAACTGCTTTCATATGCCTGTGAATTTCAATTGGCACACAACCTTCTAGTGTCACAAACTCTTATCACCGATTGCTGCTGTATATGAAAATTGGTTGAGGCACTCATTACTAACGAACACTACTGCTTAAGGGCCTCAAAGATTGAACTGAAACTAAGCGCGGATATACTACATTGTATCAACTACCGAACGCATGCGCAAACGTTTCTTTCCTCCCACTGCTAGCAACATCACTTGGTAGGAGACCCTTACTTATCAATCAACCAACGTATAATCTATTGCTTCATGCTTTTTGTTCCTTTCACAGGCTGTTGCAGATGAGGCTGTTTTGTCTAAATTAGTAACAGTTCAGTTTGGCCAGTCCTTAAAAGCCAACTTTCTTGTAGTGTGTGTGTGTGTGTGTGTGTGTGTGTATGTGTGCACGTGCACAAGTGCATAAATAGGCCTTCATTGTTTGAGAATAGGAATTTATTTCCTGGTGCTTGGGATAGGCTGCCGTATTTTAATATGGAGTAACTGTTTATCATCCAGTACTAAGGGATTTTTAAGCCCCCTTTTTCATCATGGTTGTTGGCTGTACAGTAGTCCCTCAATTTGTGAGCCAGTTTCCATTTATACAAACTTCTTTCTCTTGCAAATGAATTGTTGGGCCTGCCATCTCATCTGGGCTATCACTTGTTCTTGTATCTTCTAGTACATGCAGATTGTTATCCCAGTGACTCAGCTACTCCAGAATTGAAAAATTTGTTTTTTAATAGGTAATAAACATTTGTGTTATATTCATACTTATAATGAAGTGGTACCTAATGTTTATGAAATTTTGTACAAATTTAATGATGTAACTATTAATGTACAGGCTGATGACTAAGAATGTTATTTAAATACAGCAATTTATCATTCATGGCATTTTATTCATACTTAGATGGCAGTAAGGTGAACTTCATATATTCTGGTGGAATTTCTTGACTTTTGGGAGGAACTGAAGTTTGATATGTAGGAAGTACTGGAAAACCAGTTTTCATGTAACGAGTTTTCACCAAATGAGCGGTTTTTTAGGAATTAATTGAGCTCAGAAACCAAGGGGTGAATGTGTATTGACTTGGGTGAGGGTGGTCACAAAAAATGGGACACTCTACCTGCTGTATCATGCACATGTGCTGTCACAGTACCGCAATGTATAGTTGGTAGGTAAGGTTAAATATTGGAATTCTGGCACATCCTGCAGCTATAGTTTTGGAATCAAATGGTGTAGTGGTTACTACTCTCAGTTCATGTCTGTTTCAGATTTCAAGCTGGGAGACTAATTACCCTAACAGTAACTTTTTTAAAATTGTACTTATTCCCCTTAGGCAAATCTGTCTATTCCTGTTATGTCCTTCACAATTAACCATTTGTAAGCCTTGTATGATTTCTCATTTTACTGTTTATAATGTACCTAGTTGACGCGGTATTTTTAAATTAACATACAACAAAATTCCTTTAATCCATCATCTGATAATTTGGCACATAAGGAGGAGAATAGTCCCAGTACTTTGTACCACAAATAACCTTCATCAACGTAACAGATAGATCTCAGGAACAAGTTCAAAAAGGCCTCCAAGAGATTCTGTATATCAACAGTTGTGGTATCTCCTGACACCTTGTCTTGCACTCTGTCAACTTATTCAGCTACAAAGACTAAAGAAAACATAGAAGAGAACCCTGATGACCCTGAACCAGCAGCTGAAGGAGATACCCAGATGGAATACTCCCCTGATTAGTTGCATAACCCAAGTAAAGGAGCGGTAATAAAAGTTACCTGTATTGGTACTGTTTGATAATCCAGAATATCCAGTAATCTGGCAACTGTCTGGTGTTGTGCATGCTGGATTAATGGAATTTTACTGTATTTACTTATTTAATCCCCTGCTTTACACCTTTATGCTACTGTTTTTAGCTTTGATTGAAGAGCCATATTTCCAGTGCTGGCATGTTATGCAATTTCTGATGTGCTTAAACTGGATGATAGAAAGATACTGTTATTTATGGTGGTCATCTGTTCCTTGCACATGTGCATGACTTGAGAAGAGAACATGTAAGGGGAGCTGTATCTGCATCCCTGCCTAAGTGCCTGCCTGTCTGTCTGTTTACAAGTTCCAGCTGAAACATCTAGTCAGAGTGCTATGAAATCTGTTATGGTTAATATCAAATTTCATAGCAATCTGCCAGGCTGTATGAGTACATTATGCAAAAAATTGATACCCTGTTGAAGTAGGGAAGCATTTGGTTACGTAATGAGTAAAAGAGTCACCATTTTCAATTATATGATTGCTGCTGAAATCTTGTGTAGAAGAATGAACCTGAACACACTTAAAATGGTGGCTAGCAGATCACCCAGTGGCATAATGTGCAACACTACTTGTGGCTGACAGATTGGCCACCTGGCACTAAGAGCATTAGTACGATGCTACTGGAGACCACCTCAAGCTTGTACTGTTTAGTTTACAACTGTTGGTAGTAACAGAATTGTTCATGGATGGACTTGTGAATGTTGGTCAAAGCACCTAGCACCATGTCTGAAAGCCAATGACTGTAGTAACAAATAGTAAGGTTAGTATTTGCAGTAACTAAAATTGCACTTAATTTTGTTAGTAGGTTTTTCAGAGATATTTGGAATAGATGGAACATGCAGAATGTTAGGTTGCAAAGAACATGTATAGGTACTGTATGCTGTTAGGTGGACTGCACCTTCTTATTAATTGTATTTATCCAGTTAATTGTGTATTATTTCAGTTATGGGAAGTATATAATGAGCGTCGTTGCATCAGAACTTATTATGGCCATCGACAAGCAGTGAGAGATATTTGTTTCAATAATGCTGGCACACAGTTCTTATCAGCTGGTGAGTAGTACTGGCAGACCTATATCTCTTTGCAGCATCTATGAACTGAATAAATAAGTTGCAAAAAAGTGGTATACTACAGCCTGCTGCACAGTTACCCAGTCTCGACAGCCCAGTGTAGCCTAACCCGGCTTAGTACAGCTTTCTGTAATATATTACTTTAAACTGTTTGCCGCATAACAAAATAGTGCAAGGACACACCACACCAGCCATATTTTGGGCTGTGTCAAGTTGTGATAGACTGACAAAACTCCACAAATGTTTCTTCTCATTATGTGCACATCAGTAACGTTTGCTTGCATCTCACGCATTAGGCATAACACTGAACAAATGATGCTTTACAACATCACAGAATGGGGTAAGAGAGAAGGAATAACCTTTATTCTACACATCCTGTATGATACTACGTTAAGTATAATGAAGTAATCCGTCATTCACAATAGAAACGTTATTGTATTCAGAGATTTAGGGTACTTTACAACATGTTTTGGTGGAATTGGTCATCTTCAGGTAATACTATGTACTAAATACTTGTGAGAACATGTCAACATAAAGTACTATAAAAAGAAATGACATCTCATTTTCACATATTGTAGGAGTAATATATGAGGTTATGTTTAAGAAATTAATCTTGAAGTAGGAGGTACTGCAGCTCCTTGGAGTTTGGTCTTCACTGGTTTTTAGGTTGTATTATGTAAGGCCACCAAATTTGTTTTTTCTTCCCCCCCTTCTTTTTTCCCCTTCAGATTGTAATCTTCTGGGTTATGGTTCTGTGTTATCTATTGTGTGGTTACCATGCACCAAACTACAGGTTGACAACTCAAAGGACAGCAGTCTGACTTTTCATGAATCTGTAAACCTCATATTTCATACATGTACAGCACATTATTCAAAAGTCTCTTTGCTTGTATAATAGTGCAATTCTTGTGTGTTTAGCGTATGACCGATACATCAAGTTGTGGGATACAGAGACTGGGGAGTGCGTGTCACGTTTCACAAGTCGAAAAATTCCGTACTGTGCAAAGTTTCATCCAGATGAGGACAAACAACATCTGTTTGTTGCTGGAACATCAGACAAAAAAATCATCTGTGTAAGTTTCCAAAATATTTATGTCATTCTAAGGTCCATAAAATAAAATTTTTATTGTGTGTTAGCACAACACAGTTTTCCTTATGACTGTTCTGTTTGTTTCCAGTGGGATGTGCGATCAGGAGAAATTGTGCAAGAATATGACCGGCATCTTGGTGCAGTTAATACAATCACGTTTGTTGATGAGAATCGGAGATTTGTAACAACCTCTGATGACAAAAGTCTTCGTGTGTGGGAGTGGTAAGTTCTAGACTGTTTTGCATATCTTACAGGCTCTGTATCAATATTTTGTCTAAGGTATTTCATGTGCTTGACTTGTCATAAAAGTGTTTGTACGGCACAGAATTTTTTAACAGTAACATTCGTGCGTTTCTTTATGCCGTTGTGGCCGCAGCAAGAATTTATGAACGATAATCAGTGTCTAAAATGCAGATTAAAGAACTAGGCAGTAAATGACCCTTGCATATAGTTTGTTATTTTTCTGTTGTGCATAGTGTATGCAACAACAGCAGGATTATGGAATATACATGCGTGTGTATTTGGCTTACTTTCATTTCAGTAGGCAGGGCTGGGGTGTACCTATTTGTCTGCATAACCATATCTAATAAAAAATCTTGGTCAGATGGAAAAGTGTTTAATTAATAGTTAGTACTCTTTGTTGTCATCTTTTTTTATTTCTGTGTAGATGTCAAACAGTACATTTCAACAGAAAATTATACCTTCTGTGCATGTTTTGTAATATGAGGTACAGTATTGTTTGTGTTGTATGTTAAGTGATGGCAAGTACCTGGTGAGGGGCAGTTACTGTGTTGTGTGGTAGACACTGTTTCTTGTTTGTAGAAATTTTAACATTTTTATCTGACTGGTGACTGAACCAGCATTTTATGACCACTGTTTATACACATACATGTAGTAGGGTTAATGCTGGGGAAAAAAGGATAACGGGTATCTTGGAAAAAGGCAAATAATTGTATTTTATAGTAGACTGCTGTAGTTGTGACTCAAGATTCTGTAAGTTAACTGTGCCTGAACACAAAATGAAACCACTTCATGCTGCAGTTTAACCAGACTGTAAACCAGTTTTTAACTGAAGCAGAAATGGCTCTAGAGTAATGGAAATTTGCATTTGCCTTAATTTCTTTGAGTGTATTAAAACTGTGGTCTTGTGGTTTACACTGTGACCTCTGCTGGGAGTCTTGTGTAACCTGCACATGGAGGAAGACGTCTCAAACCTCCAAATTGTTGGTAGCTACCTTCCTGCCAAATTTCGTGGTGTGGCCAACTAAGCTGGCCAAGTTGTATTGCTCCTGATGCAGTTTCCCAGTTTGAATCTGGACTGGGACACTTGAGTATCCTAATTGGGGTTTCTTCCGTCTTCCCGTATCCCTTCAGGAAAAATACAGTATATTACCTTAAGTTATACCACAACTTCTTTATTCCATATCCTGTTAAGTTCATTGCTTACTATTATTACTCATTTGATGGTGAGTTATTAACTGTCTCATTAAGTACATTTTAAATAAATGACTAAATATGTGGTGTCGTAACTCTGGAAACTTTGTGGGTCTGTTGTTTGTGTCACAGGCAAGTTCTTGCTGTATTTTGTGTAACCCTTCCTTGGAGAGACAAGAAATGCATACAGGATTCTAGTTTAATGGAAGAGACCAGTTGGGAGATGATAATATTGAAGTAATTCATGAACGTATAGGGTGTGGAGACATGGGCTGAATTCATCTGGCATGGGATGGGGTCTGGTAGTAGGCTGCTGTGAATGTAGTAACAAACCTTTAGGTTCCACTAAAATCCAACTAGTTGAGTGGCTAATAGCTTAGCAAGAAGGACTACCCTGTGTGGAATTAATCAATTAATCTTTTTTTACACATAAACTACTAGTAAAAGGTTAGGCTTCCATCAGTATTTCACACATAGAGACTTCCTGTGTGTTGTGTACAGATGTGGCTCACGTGCACAGTACAGTGAAAATGCCCTCACAGAACTGAAAAATGCATGCACATCAAGTGGAGGAATGATAGTTCATCAAACTGGACTTTGATTATATCAGGTAAGGAGTTTTTTTTAAATAAAATATTTCATTTATTTATGTTTATACATTATAACATTTCTCTTTTCCAGGGACATTCCAGTGGATATGAAATATATAGCTGATCCCACAATGCATTCAATGCCTGCAGTGACACCATCACCAAACCAGAAGTGGCTGGCTTGTCAGAGCATGGACAACAAGATTGTCATATTTTCAGCTTTGAATCGCTTTAAGATGAATCGCAAGAAGACCTTCAGTGGACATATGGTAGCTGGTTACGCATGTACTCTGGACTTCTCACCTGATATGAGGTTGGTTATTATTCAATACAAATAAAAACTGCCATAGTCTCTTGCCTGAGCTAAATGATCTGTACTCCTCACCCAATATTGTTCATGTGATAAAATCGAGAATAATGAGATGGGCTGGGCATGTGGCATGTATGGGTGAGGAGAGGGGGGTGTATACGGTCTTGGTGAGGAAACAGGAGGGAAAGAGACCACTGGGGAGACCTAGGCATAGATGGGTGGATAATATTAGGATGTGTCTCCAGGAGGTGGGATGTGGGTATATGGACTGGATTGGGCTGGCCCAGGATAGGGACAGGTGGCGGACGCTTGTGAGTGCAGTGATGAACCTTCAGGTTCCGTGAAATGCTGGGAATTTCTTGACTAGCTGCAAACCAGTTAGCTTCTCAAGAAGGACTCTGCACCATGGAGTAGGTAAGTAAGTCTCTTGCCTAAATGTTGTTGAACATGAAGTTTCCATAGAGATATGTGAGTAGGAAAGGAATGAAAGTATGATTCAGAACTGTTTAGAAACACAGGAAAGTGAAATATTATGTTCTCTGAGGGGCAGTGAATTTAAACGTTAATTTGAGATATGGTAAAACAGAACTAACAGGGCTGGATATCTAGAAATTGATTTGAAAATGAGAGAAGAATCTGCAGTACAGAAACATTAAGGCAATTCATCACTGTGTGCTGTGTTTAAAATGTAGGGTAATGCATTTTTTTTTTTTAATTTCATCCTTTTGTGCTATGAAACATTCAGTAACAAATCTTTCCATAGGCCATCCAACACAACTACGTTTACTTAAATAGTAGCTACATGTTTCAGTCACAATTGACCATCATTGGGCTATGACATAATATTGGAAAGAAGGTAGAATGTAATAATGTAATGAAGATAGTAGTGTGATAAATTAATCACAATTATGACAATGATAAAACTGTAAAATTGCATTTGCCAATTGGTAGCTGATTGAAGGTTACAGAGTATATGTGAATTTTGGCCAAATATGCATTTTGACATGAAATTACTTAAAATGAGTGGGCAGGATTGTGGGATAAATGTTATTACAGGTTTTTTTTAATGTTCTTAAGACCATTTATATGAAGAAATTAGAGATGTAGGTGTCAGTTGCATATTCATTGTTTATCAACTAATTTGTAAATATCATGCCGAGTGTAGGGGAGTAGATGACACAGAAGTCTATATCAGATATTGTAAATCATAGTAAAATTAAATTAAAAGTGATCCCTTATCTGATATTCATTGATCTGCCCTTTTCCAATATTATGTGGTTTCTACGTCATATTCAACCGCCTCTGTGGTCTAGTGGTCAGAGTTTCTGGCTACAGATACAGAGGTCCCGGGTTCGATCCCCGGCGCTACCAGATTTTCTGAGTAGTAGTGGGTCTGGAACGGGGTCCACTCAGC
>Ga0123354_10009813_pt1 | contig 14706 bp, 13 predicted proteins | sample TergutLab28metaG_2_FD_97872 | JGI IMG/M metagenome (GOLD analysis project Ga0123354, IMG submission 97872) | Labiotermes labralis P4 segment gut microbial communities from Petit-Saut dam, French Guiana - Lab288 P4 | ecosystem: Host-associated > Arthropoda: Insects > Digestive system > Gut ... | reverse complement strand
TGTAATCGCATTCTTGATTTATTCCTCTGCCATGAAGGTGAAACGTAGCTGGCTGGCAGCCCGGCGGCTTGAACTGGTGGGTAAAGAGTGGGGCGGGCTTCCATCCGATCTTTGAGTTTTTTTGAGATTTCTGCCGAAAGGCTGCGGGCCGCGACCGGGGATTCAGCCGTGGCCGGCGATGCCATGGGGCGGTGGTGGGGTTCAAGAGGCTAATTTGAGCTGCCGCACCAAATGTGGAGTGTACTTTGTTGCCTGCCTTTACGCACTGTAATTTACATTATGTGTTATATGGCGTGGCCTACCGCGAGCTTGTGCGAAGCGCCGGCCCGGCTGAAAAATTATCGTAGTTTTCACCGTGGGCCTCGTTCCACTCTTCTCGCGGTTGCGGTTCCTTATTTTGCCTCTGATTGATATTCCCGAAGAAATCCAAGTCTTCATTTTGGAGCGGGTCAAGGAGCTGAAGCTGGGTAATGAGGACTGACGTTCCCAGCCTTTCCATTTCTGTGTAATCTGTTAGCCAGGCCGCCGCCCACCACATTTTCCCGCCGCTTGAAAAAATCGTTGACAATTATTTTACCGTTCAGTAAGTATTCATCATAAGGTAAGTAAAGATTACTTACCTTATAGGGTGTGGCTTTTTAAGCGGAATCACGTTGCAATAACTTATTGATCATACGCACTAAATGTCAATGCGCAGTGAGTGAGTTTTATTGACTATGAAAGAGACAAGCGTATCCGCACCGCCGGGGAAGCGGAAGATTGTTCAGGCCATGCGTGGCCTACTTGAGGAAAGGGCGTTCGAGACCATTACCATCGCCGAGATTGCCGCCGAGGCGGAGGTGACGGAGGGCCTACTCTACAAGTATTTCCACGACAAGCGCGATCTTTTGCACCATGTGCTACGCGAGCATTACGAAATGTTCATTGCCGGTATCGAGCGAGATCTGCAAGGGATTGACGGCGCCTTGAACAAACTGCGCAAAATTATCTGGGCCAACATCGAGCGCTATGTCAACCAAAAAGTGTTTGCCAGGATAATCATGCTGGAAACGAGGAATTCGGCAAGATACTTTGAAACGGAAGCCTATGTCCTGGTGCGACAATTCATCGGCATTGTCGATGGCGTCATCAAGGAGGGCATCGCTGCCGGGGAAATCCGCGCTGACCTGCCACCCACCTTGATCCGCAACGCCATTTTCGGGGCCATTGAGCATTCGTGCCTGAGGCTGGTCATTTTCAACGGAGCGGTTTCGACCAATGAGACGGCCAGACTCATCGCCGATCTGATTTTCAACGGGATCGCTACCCAGCCAAAACAAAAAGGGGGAAGAACATGAAAGAGGTTGTCAATATTGCCGGCTGCCGCACCGCCATTGGTGGTTTTGGCGGCACGCTGCGCGATATGAACGACACAACGCTGGCCAGCGCCATTGAGATGCTGTGAGCTATCCGGGCGCGCCACACGGAAGGACGAACCTGGTTGCAGGCCGTGGCACGCCTACCGATCATTTTTTGCCACATTTTTCTATAGGAAGAAAAACGATGACAAATAAACAACTCACAGAAGACGAACGGCGGCGCTATGAAGTAATCAACCGGGAAAACATAGATTTTCTTATGGAGCGTAATAACCGGGTCAACCGCTGGGTGGTCGCTGATATGATCCGGCGTAGCCGCGACCATTTCCCGAACAAGACCGCCCTGATTTTTGGCGACATAAGCCTGACCTACACCGAGCTTGAGGATCAGTGCAACCAGGTGGCCAATGCCCTGGCTGGTTTGGGAGTGAAGAAATACGACCGCGTGGCGATCTTGGCCCGCAACACACATCATCACGTATTAACCTGGCTGGGCTGCGCCAAACTCGGCGCCATTTATTTGGCGGTCAACTACCTGCTGCGCGACGATGGTATTGCCTTCTGTATCAACCATTCTGAAAGCGTAGTCTTCATCATTGAAGGCAGTCTGTACTCGCAGGTGAAGGATGTTATGGCCAAGATGCTTTCGGTGAAACATTTCATCTGGTCCAATCAGGGCCTAGGAGAAGCGCCACCCGCCTGTGCGGACAGGCCGCACGGTTTCATGAATTTTGACGAGTGGTTTGCCGCTGCCCCCCAAACCGAACCAGATGTCATCCTGCGCATCGAAGACCCGGTGCAGATGACTTACACCAGCGGCACTGAGTCGTTGCCAAAGGGGGTGATCATGAGCAACCAGGGACTGATTTCCGGGTATTTGAGTATCGCCATAGGCGGCCAATACAAACCTAGCGATATCCAGATCAATGCTTTGCCGATCTTTCATAGCGGCCAGCGGGATGCCTTCATGAATCCTCTTTTTTGGGTCGGCGGTACCAATATCCTGATGGAGCCTGATATCGGCAAAATCCTGGTCGCCATCGAGAAATACCGGGCGACGATGTTTTTCGCGCCGCCTACCGTGTGGATCGCCATTCTCCGCCATCCCGATTTCGGTAAATACAACCTGAGTAGTCTGACCAAATGTTGCTATGGCGCTGCGATCATGCCGGAGGCCATCCTGCGCGAGGTAATGGAAAAATTTCCCCAAGCTGGAATATTCAACCTTTATGGTCAGACTGAACTCTTTCACAGCATGCTTGGGTCCGAAGATGCGATGATGAAACTCGGTTCCGCTGGCACGTGCTTTGTGCATATGGAAGGCCGCATTGAAGACCTTGATGGTCAAGAGATTAGCGAGGCTGGTGTCGCCGGAGAAATCTGTGGCCGTGGCCCGCACGCTATGACCATGTACTTCAAAGATCCGGATAAAACCGAGGCAGCCATGACTGGTGGCTGGTTTCACACTGGTGATCTTGGTGTTTATGACGACGACCGTTATGTCACGGTCGTTGACCGTAAAAAGGATATGATCAAGACCGGTGGCGAAAATGTCGCCTCGCGCAAGGTCGAGGACGCCATATATTTGCACGCGGCAGTTGAGGAAGTGGCGGTGGTCGGCGTTGACCATCCTCGCTGGGTGGAGGCGGTGGTGGCCGTGGTCAAGGTGAAAACCGGCTTTGCCATCACCGAGGACGAATTGCTTGCCCATTGCCGTGGCCATCTGGCCGGTTTCGAGGCGCCAAAGAAAATCATCTTCGTCGATGGACTGACGAAAACACCTTCAGGCAAGCTTTTGAAAAGGGTGATGCGGGAACAGTATCGGGGTATTTTCCAATGAATCTCTCAAACAAATCAGGATCCCGTGGGATTGTTCACGAATAAAATATACGATGCGTGCCAGATTGCCCAGCAATTAAATTGTGTTAAGTGATTAGGCATGTAAGTGTTATTTGTCAAATAACTTTCTAAGAGGGAAAAGGCAATGACATCGACCAGCTTTTACCGCAGTCCATGGATGGATTCGTACCTTGATCTCTATCGCGATACCGTGCGCCACTTTGTTGCCGAGGAACTGACGCCGCACCAAAAGCGTTTTGCGCAGCAGCAACATGTGGATCGCGCTGTTTGGGATAAGGCTGGCGAGCTTGGGTTATTGTTGGCGGACATTCCTGAAGAATACGGCGGCGGAGGAGGCAGTTTCGCCCACGTCGCGGTGCTGCTTGAGGAACTGGCCTATGCTGGCGACTACGGTTTTGGCATCCACGTCCACCAAATTGCGGCCAACTACATCCTGCACCTGGGCACCGAATTGCAAAAGCGCAAATACCTGCCGCAGATGGCCAGCGGTCACATGATCGGCGCCATCGCGATGACCGAGCCAGGGGCAGGTTCTGATCTGCAAGCCATCCGCACCCGCGCCAACCGGCAAGGCGACAAGTATATTCTCAACGGCAGCAAGACCTTCATCAGCAACGGATCGATGGCCGGTTTGGTGATCGTCGTCGCCAAGACGGATCCGGCTGCTGGCGGCAAGGGGGTTTCGCTTCTGCTGTTGGAGACGGACGAGGCCGAGGGTTTCCATGTGGGCCGTGTGCTGGACAAACTGGGGCAGAAGTCTTCCGACACCAGTGAACTGTTTTTTGACAATGTGCACGTGCCAACGGACAACCTGCTCGGCACTGTCGAGGGGCAGGGTTTTCGCCAGCTAATGACTGAACTGCCCTACGAGCGCACGCTATGCGGCGTTTCCGCCATCGCATCGACCGAGACGGCGCTGCGTCTGACGCTGGAGTATACGCGCGAGCGGTGCGCCTTCGGCAAGCCGCTTTTCGAGATGCAGAACACACGATTCAAGCTCGCCGAAGTGAAAACTCAGGCCGTCGTCGGTCGCCACTTCGCCGATGCTTGTGTCCAGCGCATGATCGACGGCACCATGGACGCCAACACCGCCGCCATGGTCAAGCTCTGGACTACTGAGACCCTGGGCCGCGCGGCCGATGAATGCCTGCAACTCTTCGGCGGTTACGGCTATATGATGGAGTACCCGATTGCGTGCCTGTACGCCGCCGCGCGGGTGCAGCGCATTTATGGTGGAACCAGCGAAATCATGAAGGAGATCATTGCGCGCTCACTGGAGCGCAACGCTGCTTAAACCCATACTAACAAGGAGACGATACACCATGTATCTCACCCAAGGGTTACGCCGTTCGATGCAGCAGACACCCCATGCCATTGCCAGCATTTACAAGGGGAGGCGGCGCACTTTTGCCGAACTTGGCGACCGCGTTGCGCGCATGGCGGGCCTGCTACGCAATCTTGGACTCAAGCCGGGTGACCGAGTCGGCATGTTGGCTCTGAACTCGGACTGGTATGTGGAGTTCTACTTGGGCGTCTATTGGGCGGGCGGTGTGGTCAACCCGATCAATACGCGCTGGAGCCCGGCTGAGATCGCGTATTCGCTGGAAGATTGCCAGACTGACATCCTGATTGTCGATGGCAACTCCCTCAACATGCTGGCCGATCTGCGCAGCCGCTATCCTGGTTTGCGTAAGGTACTGTATATTGGGGATGAGCCGGCGCCCCAGGGCCTACTGGACTACGAGGCCCTGCTCGCGCAGTCCACTGTGGTGGAAGATGCGCTGCGCGGCGGCAATGACCTGGCCGGCATTTTTTATACTGGAGGCACCACGGGTGTGCCGAAAGGGGTGATGCTGTCGCACAGTAATCTTTATACCAATGCCATGTCGATGCTGGCCGACCGCGTAATCTCGCCCGGCTGCGTAGGGCTTCATGCCGCGCCGATGTTTCATTTGGCCGATGGGGCTTTTATGAACGCCATGTTTGCTGGCGGCGGCACTCATGTGATGGTACCACGCTTCGAGCCCATCGCCGTGTTCGAAGCCATTCAGGATGAAGGTGTCACCGAATCGCTCTTGGTACCCACGATGATCCAGATGTTGGTCGATCATCCCGCTGTTGGCAAGTACCGGCTGGAGCACTTCCACAATATGGTCTACGGCGCATCACCGATCAACGACGCGCTGCTGGACCGTGCTATGAAGGTACTGCCCAGTGCGGGCTTCACCCAGATGTATGGTATGACCGAGCTGTCGCCTGTGGCCACGATTCTTTTGCAGGAAATGCACCGCGAAGTTGGACGCGCCAAAGGCCAGCACCGGTCGAACGGAAAGGCGACCGTTAGCTGCGAGGTGCGCGTGGTCGATCCTCAAGGCAACGAAGTACCCCGTGGTGAGGTGGGCGAAGTGGTTGTGCGCGGGCCCGGAGTCATGCTGGGCTACTGGAATAAACCTGAGGTAACCGCTGCCACCGTACGCGACGGCTGGATGCACACTGGTGATGGCGGCCGCATGGATGAAGACGGTTACCTCTACGTCGTTGACCGTCTTAAGGACATGATTATCACCGGTGGTGAAAACGTCTACAGTGTAGAGGTTGAGCGCGCCATCTCCCTGCACCCGGCGGTGGCGGTTTGTGCTGTCATCGGCGTGCCCGACCCGCAGTGGGGCGAACTGGTGCATGCGTTGATCGTCAAAAAACCGGGTGCCAATCTGGAGGCACAGGAGGTAATCGACCACTGCAAGGCGCATATCGCCAACTACAAATGCCCGCGTCGGATCTCTTTTGTCGACGAGATGCCGATGTCCGGTGCCGGCAAGATCCTCAAAAGGCAGTTGCGCGCCCCCTTCTGGGAAAGGGAAAGCCGCAAGGTGTCATAAATGAACACGTCCCCAAATTCACCGATCCTTCACTTTTCAAAAGGAGACACCCCATGAGCCATGTGTATGTCACCGGAGTAGGCATGATCCCTTTCTCCAAACCCGGCAAAAATGCCCCGTACCCCGAAATGGGAGCCCAGGCCGCGCTGGCGGCGCTGGCGGACGCTGGCCTTAATTACACCCAGATGCAGCAAGCCTACGTTGGTTACGTCTATGGTGACTCGACTGCGGGTCAGCGTGCGTTGTACGAGGTGGGCATGACTGGTATTCCGGTCATCAACGTTAACAACAACTGTGCGACGGGCTCGACGGCGCTGTTTCTGGCCCGGCAGGCGGTGCAAAGCGGCGCCGTCGATTGCGCCCTGGCGCTAGGTTTCGAGCACATGAACCCGGGTGCCATCGGCTCTGTATTCACCGACCGGCCTAGTCCCTTCGATCGTTTGGATCAGATGACCGATGAACTCGTGGGTCACGGCGACATTCCGCTGGCGCTGCGCTATTTCGGCGGTGCAGGCAAGGCACACATGGATCAGTACGGCACCAAGCTTTCCACTTTCGCCAAGATTCGTGCCAAGGCCAGCCGCCATGCGGCCAACAATCCGCTGGCGCTCTTTCGCAATGTCATTACCGCAGAAGAGGTGCTGGCTGCCCCCGTAATGTGGCCCGGTGTGATGACGCGCCTGATGGCATGCCCACCCACCTGCGGCGCAGCGGCAGCCATCCTGTGTTCTGAAGCTTTCGCGGTTAAGCATGGACTTGATCGTAGTGTGCGCATCCGCGCTCAGGCGCTGACCACCGACTGCTCAGTCACCTTCGATGCCCGGGACATGCGCGAGATTGTCGGCTTCAGCATGGCCAAGGAAGCCGCGCATCGCGTCTATGAAGAGGCTGGGGTTGGCCCCCAAGATATCGACGTGGTCGAACTGCACGACTGCTTTGCACAGAACGAGCTACTCAGCTACGAATCTTTGGATCTTTGCCGAGAAGGCGAGGCGGAGAAGTTCGTGCTCGATGGCGACAACACCTACGGTGGCCAGGTGGTCACCAACCCTTCGGGTGGCCTGTTATCGAAAGGGCATCCGCTCGGAGCGACTGGGCTAGCGCAGTGCACCGAATTGGTTCAGCAACTGCGTGGCACCGCCGGGGCGCGTCAGGTGACCAGTGCGCGCCTGGCACTGCAACATAACCTGGGTCTGGGTGGCGCCTGCGTGGTGACGCTCTACGAAAAAGCTTGAAGGAGTCGCAGCGATGATCGACAAAAAATGGATCGGCCACGAACTGCCGGTCTCCGAGTTGCCTATTGAGCGCAGCCGATTGAGGTTCTTTGCCAAGACTATCGGCGAGACCGACCCAGTTTACACTGACTTAGCCGCCGCACACGACGCTGGCTACCCCGATCTGCCCGCGCCGCCCACTTTTCTGTTTGCGGCTGGACTTGACTCCGGTGCCCACGATCGGCTGGTGGCCCAACTGGATATTCCGCCGTCGAAATTGCTGCACGGCGAGCAGGGTTTCATTTACTACCACCCGGCCTGCGCGGGCGACACCATCACCGTGCGCTCGCGCATTGAGGACATCTACGACAAAAAGAACGGGGCTCTCGAATTCGTTATCGAGACCTCGCGTGCCACTAACCAGCGCGGCGACCTCATCGCCGAGATGCGTACCGTACTCGTCTGCAAAAACTGAAACCCCATGACTACTACTCCCATCTTTGAAACTGTGCAAATCGGCGATGTATTGCCGCCACTACAATTGCCACCCGTCAACCGCGCCACGCTGGCGCTGTTCGGTGGTGCCTCGGGGGACCATAACCCCATTCACATCGACAGCGATTTTGCGCGTCGCGCCGGCATGCCCGACGTGTTTGCGCAGGGCATGTTAGGCATGGCATGGCTTGGTCGGCTACTGACCGGCTGGGCGCCGCAGTCGCGGTTGCGCCGCTTCGATGTGCGCTATGCGGGCATCACCCACCTTGGCAACGCCATCCGTTGCGAAGGCTGCGTAGTGAACAAATTCGAAGCCGACGGTGAGCGCCATGTGTGTATTGAACTGCGTAGTACCAATCAGTATGGGCAAACCAAGATTACCGGCGAGGCCATTGTCGCACTGCCCTAATTTCCATCAACCCATTTTTAAGGAGATATTTTCATGAGTCTCAGACTTAATGGCAAGGTTGCGCTGGTGACCGGTTCCGGACGCGGCATCGGCCGTTCCATTGCGCTCAAGTTCGCCGCCGAGGGTGCGCGCGTGGTTGTTAATGACCTTGATGCTGCCCCGGCTCAGGAGGTTGTGGCCGAGATTCGCGCGGCGGGCGGCCAGGCCTTAGCCTGCCCTGGTAGCGTCACGGCAACTGATTTCCCGGAGCGCTTTATCGGCGCCGCTGTCAATGAATTTAAAGGCCTGGACATCATCGTCAACAACGCCGGCTACACCTGGGACAACGTGATCCAGAAGATGAGCGACGAGCAGTGGTATGCGATGATCGATTGTCACCTGACGGCGCCCTTTCGCATCCTACGGGCCGCCTATCCCGTGTTGCGCAATCTGCACAAGGCCGAGCAAGCGACCGGCAAGCGAGTGGTGCGCAAAGTGGTCAACATCTCGTCGGTGGCTGGCCTATTTGGTAATGCGGGACAGGTCAATTATTCGACCGCCAAAGCGGGTATCCTGGGCATGACGCAAACCCTGGCCAAGGAGTGGGGGCGCATCAGCGTCACCGTCAATGCGGTGGCGTATGGTCTCATCAAGACGCGCCTGACAGGTAATGCTGCCGACGGAGCCACCACGAACATCGAAGGGCGCGACATCAAAGTGGGTGTGAACCCCGACCTGCTCGCGATGATGGAGCGCGGCATTCCTCTGGGCCGCGGCGGCACGCCCGAGGAGGCTGCGGGTGCCGTGTTCCTCTTGTGCCTGCCCGAGTCGGACTACGTCAGCGGTCAGACACTGATGTGCTCCGGTGGTCTGACGGGGATTTAGCATCCTGAGTTTAGCCCATCAAGGGAATCCTCCCCCGCTTCTCTGCCGGGGGAGGGGAGTAGAAGTTTGACGTATTCAGGGGACCTCCATGTAACTTCTGCTCGTGAGTGGGTTGCCAAGCACACGAGCGAGAGAACCACGGTGGACGAGCTTCAAAGCCTAAGCCACAGGGTTTGGGAGTGTGTCTTCACACTGAAAAGATTCGAAGATAAAACCTTGTACGGAAGAGTTGCGTCAGTACCTTGAAGAGGTATTTCAAAGGCTGGCGTTGTAGAAGGAAGGCCGAGTCGAAGAAGAAAAGAGCATCATATGCCCGATCACGGGCATATGATGATTCCGACTCCGCCGAAGCATGCGGTGTTACGGGTCGTCGGGCACATCAAGGGCAAGAATGCGATACATTTGGTAAGGATGCAGAGGAGATACTTCGCGAAGTATGAAACTTTGCTTCTTATATTATCGAATTTTTCCTTGCAATCAACTGCGGCTCAAATTCTTTACATCAATCAATTTCTGCAACGGAGGGACTATGTCATTGGTCAACGCCTATCGGCAAGCCATGGAACTGAATACTATCAGTGATATGGCGAAACGGGAGAAGGCGGCAAACGCCTTTTTCCAAAATCTGAACAAAATAACCATGCCTGATACCTTCAACTGGGCGGCGGAACTTTTTGAAAATGTTCATGTTCAGGAACGGGGCGACCAGCCGGGCCTGATTTGGGCCGATTTGGCAACCGGAGCCGAGCGGCGGTTTTTGTATAAAGAGCTAGCGTACAATGGCAACCGCTTTCTTAATCACCTGCGCAAACAAGGCGTAAAGCAGGGGGATAATCTGTATATGGTTACACCCATCGTTCCCGAAACATGGTTTGCCACTTTCGCTGGGTTGAAGGGCGGGCTAGTTACAGTGCCGACGGCGACTAGCGCCACCGAGCATGAACTCCGTTTCCGTTTCAAGACCTACAAACCGGATGTCATCCTCACTTCCGAAGCGTTGGCCGCCATCGTCGACGCGGCGCTGGCCGAGGCCAGGCATACGCCCAAAGCCAAAATTGTTTTGGGGGACAAAGCCGGCTGGATTTCTTATGGCGAAATAGGCGGCGAATCGCCGGAAGCGGCGCCGGCTGTGGTGAAAAAAGATGATCTGGTCTTCTGCTTTTTCACCTCCGGCACCACTGGCCTACCGAAGCGGGTTGGGCACAGCGCCATTTCCACGCCTGTGGGGCATCTTTCCACCGCCATCTACATGGGTGTGGAACCCGGAGGAGTCCATCACAACCTGAGCGCCCCTGGCTGGGGCAAATGGGCCTGGAGCAGTTTTTTCGCGCCGTTGAACCTGGGGGCGACGACTACTGGTTTCCATTTTGCCACTTTGAAGTATGACCAGTATCTGAACGCCATCGCCAAATACAAAGTCAATTCTTTCTGCGCGCCGCCGACCGCCTGGCGGGTTTTCGTCACCCTCGATCTGGCGAAGTTCGACCTGTCGGCGATCAAGTATTCGCTTTCCGGCGGGGAACCGTTGAACCCCGAGGTGATCGACCACTGGAAAAAAGCCACTGGCACGGTAATCCGCGATGTGTACGGTCAGACCGAATCGACGCTGATGATCGGCAACCCGCCGTGGATGGAAAACAAAATACGCCTCGGTTCTTTTGGTTATCCCTCACCGATGTATGATGTCATATTGATAGATGAGGAAGGCCGGAAAATCACCGCCGTCGATGAACCGGGGCGCATTGCCGTGCGCCTCAGCAATTGGCGCGCCGCTGGCCTGTTCCAGGGCTATATCGGTGACCCGGAACGCACCCAAGCCGCTTTTGAAAACAATCTTTACGATACCGGCGATAAAGCCTACTTCGACAAAGATGGCTACTGGTGGTTCGTTGGCCGCTCGGATGATGTAATCAAGTCTTCCGATTTTCGCGTTGGTCCGTTCGAGGTGGAAAGCGCCTTGATTGAGCACCCGGCAGTGCTGGAAGCCGGCGTCGTCGGCAGCCCTGATCCCAGCCGCTATCAACTGGTGAAGGCCTACGTGGTGCTGAAACAGGGGCAAAAGCCGTCGAAGGAGTTAGCGCTGGAATTGTTTCAACACACTATCAAGGTGCTACCAAAATTTAAGATTCCGCGGATCATTGAGTTTATCGATGACTTGCCGAAAACCATTTCTGGCAAGATCCGTCGCGTGCAGTTACGCGACCAGGAAGTGAAAAAGAAACAGGAGGAGATGAAAGGGCCAAACGAATATTTGTATCAGCAATTTCCTGAATTGAGTCCTAAAAAGAAATGAGGTATGCGGCATTGGGATGTTGCTGAGTCTTTTCTTTGGCGTCCAGCAACGAAATCAAGTTTTTTTGGATTATTTTCCGCGCTCCCGGCGCCTTCATCATTAAGGGTATTGTTATGAATCTAGATTTGAACCAAGAGCAAAAGCTGATTCAGGAGACGGCGCGCGATTTCGCCAAGACAGAGCTGGAACCAGTGGCTGCCAAGCTTGATAAAGACAAGGACCGCGCCATCTTTCTCATCAATCTGAAAAAAATGGCGGACTTGGGTTTTATGGGCCTGAATATCGAAGAAGCCTACGGCGGAACGGCTGCGGGCGTCGTCGCCTTCAGCCTGGCAGTGACCGAGGTCGCCCGCGCCTGCGCCGCCATCGCGGTCCCGGTTTCCGTGACCAACTTGGTGGCCGAGGTAATCCAGGCAGTGGGTTCCGAGGAGCAGAAGCGGCGATACATCCCAAAAATCTGCTCCGGCGAATACGCCGCCGCCAGCTTTAGCCTCACGGAGACCTGCGCCGGTTCCGATCCCTCCGGTATGAAAACCTCAGCTGTCAAGGATGGTGATTTCTACATCATTAATGGCTCGAAAATATTCATAAGTTCAGCTCCTTACGCCGGGGTTTTCGTGGTCTGGGCTGTCACCGACAAAAGCGCGCCCAAGGGCAAGGGCATCTCTTGCTTCCTTGTCGAGGCGGGGACGCCGGGGTTGGCCATTGGCAAGGAAGAGCGCAAAATGGGCCAACATGCCTCGGCCACCAACGAACTGATCTTTACCGATTGCCGGGTGCCGGCATCGGCGCTGATGGGCAAATTGAACGATGGCTTTCGTATCGCCGTCGCCGAACTGGCTGGTGGCCGCATAGGTGTTGGTTCTTTAGGACTGGGAATCGGGCTTGCTGCCATTGACTTCGCTACCCGCTATGCGGCGGAACGCGAGCAGTTCGGCCAGAAAATCACCAACTTTCAGGCGATTCAATCGATGATCGCCGACACCTATACCGAGCTAGAGGCGGCTCGGTTGCTGTTGATGAATGCCGCTTTCCAGAAAGAAAACAAACGCCCGTTTGCCAAACAGGCGTCGATGGCCAAGGTCTTTGCCACCGAAGGTGCCAACCGCGCCTGCTACCGGGCACTGCAAATGCTCGGCGGTTACGGTTATATTGAGGATTTCCCGGTCGAGCGCTACGCTCGTGACGCCCGTGTCACCACCATTTACGAGGGTACGAGCGAAATCCAGCGGCTGATCATCGCCCGCGAAATCCTGCGCCAATTGGCACCGTGAGCAAAGCGAAAAGCAGAACTGAACTTCAGATATCTTTCGTAAACGCGATGCCTAGTTGGGTATCGGCAAGATTCTCAAAAGGCAACTGCGTACCCTTTTCTAGGAAAGGGGTGATTGTAGGGCGTCATAAAATAAACTTCTCTTTGTCATGGACGACTATTCAAGCTACGAAACCATCGTTCCCCACAAAGATGGGGGCGTTCTCGCCGTCAAGCTCGACCGACCGCAAGCCCTCAATGCCGTCAGCGCTTGGATGCACACCGGGCTGTCCCGCGTGTTCGAGGAAATCGCGGTCGATGACACGGTGGACGCCGTGGTGCTCACCGGTGAAGGCCGCGCGTTCTTCGTCCGGCAGAGAACTGGAATGGTTTCGCGCCATCACGGGAGCACAGCTGGACGCGAGGTGCTCTCAGGATCTCGCCCACTATGGGGAATAAATCATGTGGCTCTTTTCTGCTCAACCTGACAGCTATTCCAAGCTTCCATGAACTTTGCGGGTGAGAGGTAGCCGAGCGTGGAATGGAGACGTTTACGATTGCAAAACGGCTCAATAGAGTCGAATAGATCAGTCCGCGCCTCCTATTGGCTGCGATAGCAGCAACCGTGTACCTGTTCATTCTTTAAGCTGTTCAAGAAGCTTTCGGAGGCTGCGTTATCCCAACAGTTTCTTTTTCTGCTCATGGAGCAGGCCATGCCGTATTCTTTCAGCCGCGCCTGGAAGGCGTGGCTTCTTGCATATTGACTACCACGATCCGAGTGGTGGATGAGCCAGCGCACCGGCAACAATATCCGCTGTCATGTTCGGCTTGGTTGACCAACCGACGACTTCGCGGTTAGACAAATCAAGGACGATCGCCAGATACAGCCAGCCCTCATCTGCCCAAATGGAGGTCAGGTCAGCACACCACGCCTGATTTGGCGCTTCCAGCTGAAAGTTTCGATTCAGCAGGTCCGGCGCCATCGGCAATGTGTGCCGCGAATCGGTCGTTGCTTTGAATCGCCGTTTGGACGCGCTTTGATGCCGTTTTCTCGCATCAGGCGCCGGGCTTGTCCTTTGCCCGCCGACAAATTACGGTGGCGTAATTCCCGTCCCGCACCATGCGTGGGTCGCCATGGGCACGCCTTTGATCTCGGCGTCAATCGCTTCTATCAGCGCCAGTAGCTGTGCGTCCGTCAGCCGCTTGCGGTTTGGGTAACCACCACGTTTCCAGGAGCGGTAACCATTGTGGCTGGCCAAAAGCGTCTCACACATCTCGGTCAGTTCGTACTCTTGGCGATGCACATCCATCCAGGCGTACCTCATAGCGCATCCTTTGCGAAGAACGCCGTCGCTTTTTTAGGATTTCTACCTGTCGTTGCAGCCAGATGTTTTCCGTTCGCAAACGTGACAACTCCATTTGCTCCGCGCATACCACTTTGCTGCCAGCACCGCTCAGCTTCCCCGCCTTGGCAGCTTTCACCCAGTTGCGTAGTATCTGCTCAACACCCCCCAGTTCCCGTGTCGCGGCGGCAATCCTCTGGCCACTGTTCACACGCTTGACCGCCTACACCTTGAATTCTGCCGTATACTCCCGTCCCGGTATTTTCATTACTTTCTCCTCCTGTGGCTTTTAGATTAGCTCTCTTTCCCTTTGGAAGGCGAAATTTCGGAGGAAGCTCAATTTGAGTTAGCCCAGCCCGAAGGCCGAAATGACACACATCTCGCTTGCCTTGGTATTGGCGGTGACAAAAAAACAGGAAAACTTTTAGCCGCAAACGAAGCATAGCGGGACAGTGAGTCCCGCTAATTGCATCTGACAAAGTGCGTACGGCAATTGCGTATTAGGCTTCGCTTATCTGCCCTACCCTACTATGGCCGCATAAAAAATGTCAATACCGGTAATACTCGGCCTTGTACGGCCCTTCGACTGGCACGCCGATATAGGCCGCCTGTTCCAGCGTTAGTTGGGTCAGATGGGCGCCGAGTTTCTTCAGGTGCAGGCGGGCGACCATCTCATCGAGCTTTTTCGGCAGGGTGTAGACGCCGAGCGGGTAGCTGGCGGTCTTGGTGAACAGCTCGA
>Ga0123354_10009812_pt1 | contig 14706 bp, 7 predicted proteins | sample TergutLab28metaG_2_FD_97872 | JGI IMG/M metagenome (GOLD analysis project Ga0123354, IMG submission 97872) | Labiotermes labralis P4 segment gut microbial communities from Petit-Saut dam, French Guiana - Lab288 P4 | ecosystem: Host-associated > Arthropoda: Insects > Digestive system > Gut ... | reverse complement strand
TAATGTTTTCTGAATTGTTCTGTGGTCGTGGTTGGTGGGGTCCTTGGGGACGGTGTGGAAATTGTTGTCGGAAAGGAACGTGTGGACTTTGTCATTGTAGTCTTGGGTGTATATAATTACTGTGGTCTTGCCCTTATCAGCTTTATTATATATTGTATCTCTGCAGAGCTTCTGGGTGAATCATATTCGTGGAGGACAAAGTGGCATTGCAGCAGTTATTTCTCCAAGTTTCTTCAGTTTTCCCTGCCAATCGCCATTCAACCATTGTCCCATACTCATATACGAAGTGGAGGCGAAGCGAAGTGCGCAGTATAGGAAAGGAGGGGGGACGGACGAGTGTTTATGGAAAAGGTTTATAGGAGTAGTAAGTGATGAGAAGTGAAGGACTGGGCTGAAAGCGTGAGTGAATTGATTGGAAAAAAAACAATTACAATAAACTGAACACAGTACTCTCTTACTTGGGTGTTTTTACTTTCTGTACATGTTGTATTCTAATTTGTCTCGCATGTATTGTTGCCAGTTTGAAGTTGTCTTGTGTGTAATTGTTGTTGGTTGGCCGTGTGTATTGTTGTAGTTGTCTTGTGTGTATTGTTGTCATCTTATGTGTATCTGTTGTACTGAGTGTGCATTGCTGTTTTTTTTGTACTTTAGATGCCAGACTGCTGGCTAGAAGTCAGTACTCGGAAGGTCCTGCGACCGGCCATCTCGACACAGGTTTTTCTTGGTTTCCCTGTGTCTATAAGCAAATGCTGAGATGGTTCCCAAGATTCCAAAATGCCACTACATGCTTCTCATGTAGCCCTCCCGGCTTAAATTTATTTGTAACCAATTTCATGTTTTGTTTACATTTAAATAGCCACTGCCACCGGATAACAACCCAAATGCAGTAAATAAATAAATAAAATAAAAAACCTATACCACCGTGCGATAGCCCTGATAAGGCAGCACGTGATCACTCCTCAGTCTTTAAGTTAGAGGCTTCATCTCTGACAAGCCAGACATTAGGTGTCACTTCTAAGTGTTCCTCTACTTTCGCGATTACTGTTTCTGGTATGTGACGCCGTGTAGTCTGGCATAATTCAACGCGTACTAGAAGAACATGCTGCCTCCATACTGAGGGTCGACACTGAAAATTAAGAAACGGTTGCAACGCAAAATCGGTGTCCGCCTAAGACTGCAAGGTGTCACAACCCAGAAGTTCATAATCTGAGAACTCACCAACCAAAACGCCTGACAACTTACGCCCTGAAAAACTGAGCTAGAAAATCGCACCCTTAGACCATGTAATGCAATTTATTCTGTGAAAGTAAGAAGGTTATTGGAATTGTGTTAAAACTCAAAAGGGAGTAGTAATGAATTAACACAGAAGCTGTCTTTCAGAAAAAAAATTACAGTCTTCTACAGATACGTAAAAAACGCTGTTTGTAAGAAAAAACACAGGAACGTATGAACATCCCACTGGATGCTTCGAAGAAAATTCCATGCAATTTGCTTCGCTTAACATCATAACAGGTTAGAGCTTCATAACTTTCCCCTTCATACAGAACAGATAGTCGTGGATATTAAATTTCTTAAATGTTAGCCTCCCTCCAGGCATTGCACTGCGTCGGAATACTTGGAAATTTTAACACAAGTTATAGAAATGTTTCATACAAAATATGCTACGAACTATCTCTAGAATGCCAAGTGCCTAGATAGAATAGTCTTATACTTGCTGATATCAAGTTGAAAACAATACAAGACAGGCAATGTAGTACAATGTAACACTGAGGCGCGTTCGTGCAACCATTGTTGCAGTGGAAGATCAGTAAGTATTACATATTCTGGGTGCGTGTTTGTAGCCTTAATTATCCAGCATGCACAGAGCATGAGCAGTATTATATTATCATACGTGGCCTGTTCGAGTCTATTTTCCCACATCTCATAAACAACACGATTTTCGGGGGAGGAGTTTATTGAACATAAAATGTGTGTTTTGAGTTTCTCTACATCTTGTGGCGGACACAGTTTTCATTCTAAGAAGAAATGAGCGAGATAATATCATAAATGTATATAGGTCTTCACGTAATGTACCCGTTATTCTTGTAAACCTTCAATGAAACTTGAATATTCTCGACAGATTTTCGAAACATTCTCAAGTATCAAATTTTCATGAAAACCCGTACAATGGTGGCTAAGATGCTCTATGCGGAAGGACGGACGGACAGAGAGACAGACAGACATGACGCAGCTAATAGACGCTTCTCGCAAATTTTCCGAACGTGCCTAATATTCAGTTCGCATGAACACCATATTGTTGACTTGCATTATAGGGGAAAATTACAATAAAAATAGGTCGTAAATTTTCCGAAACGATGTTATCACGCACAGTTTCAAGATCTTAGCACCGTCCTCCGAAATTATAAGAACTGTTAGATCCATTAAATTAAGTTACGGTTTCTGTAGTTACGAGAAGCCAAGAACTCTCTGATAAACTGACTCACTTGAAAAAAATTAAACCAGGAAATTCATATCGGCGTCTGTTCTAATCTTCTGACAAATCTTTTATCATCATCATCATCATCATATATCTTTCATGGAGTTGGGCCACTTGTTGGCCCGTTCCGGTCTCACGTATCCAGCATGCACAGAGCATAAGCTGTATTATATTGTCACATGTGGCCTGTTCGAGTCTATTTTCCCACATTATCTCATAAATGGCACGATTTTCGGGGGGGAGGAGGAGGGAAATTTTATTGAACATGAAATGTGTATTTTGAATCTCTACATCTTGTGGCAGAAACAGTTCTCATTCTAAGAAGAAATGAGCGAGATAATATCAGAAATGTACATAGGTCTTCACGTAAAGTACCCGTTATTATTGTAAATTTTTAATGAAACTTTAATATTCTCGACAGATTTTTCTGGATACTTCTGGACAAATCTTTTTATATCACAATATACAAACTGGTTAGTTAAAACCTTGCTTAATCAAGAAATGTTCCTTTCAGTAATCTCGTTGGTAGCATGTGACTACATTACATTACATGAGATTTCGAGTTTTCATGACAGTGAGTACCAAAAGTACGATTTCACGTTGTTGTTTACTCCAAGCATCTTTATCAAGTTATTTACCAAAAAATAGTTCCAACAATATGCACTATATAATGATTTTAAAAGTTCAATTTACAAGAACTTTTTTAAAATCCATTATATAGGGCATATTGTAGGAACAATTTTTCAGATAAATTGAAAGAACGGTTTTCTGTGACCTGGCTTCGCTTTCTTTGGTAGCAACTGAAGATGGACCTGGCAGGTTTCTCCGAAACGTTGCTACCTATCTACCGAAGGACACTATGTCCTAACCATCGAAACGTAATCTTAAAATGCATAATGTTCTTGCCCATACATTTTAGGGAACCGCGGTGGCACAGTGGTTAAGGTGCTGTGCTACAAATCGGAAGATCGCTGGTTCGATCCCAGCTGGTGTCATTGGAATAAATTTCTTCCGATTGGACTATGGCCCTAGGGTCGACTCAGCCTCTAACAGAAATGAGTACCAGGAGCATTTCCTGGGGGTAAAGGCGGCTGGTGCGTAAGGCTGAGAACCTACCACCATCCTGTGCCGTTGTCACGAAATCTGGGAATCTTAACTTCCTAGAACCCTTTGGGCCACTCCAGGCTTGTAACGGGACTGCTCTAACTTTACCATACATTTTAGCAACCTACATGCGCTCAATATATCTAACGCGTAACGCTGGCTTTCGCGTTTAGCCAATCCATACGTTGAATGAAGCTTCCGAACGAGTGTAACGTAGCTACCCTGAAAATTTGAAACGGCTTCAGGGTATGACGGACTATATCACAAAAGAAGAGTTACACATAAAATACAGCACCAGGCTTTACTACCAAACCTAAGTCAACGCTTCGTTAAAAGTATCTATACTACGCCTCAGTTATAAGCCAAAACACATTTTCCTCGCCACTCACCAGTGCTGAAAGAACTTTGCAAACTGACTTACGTGCATGAGAGAGCCATTTACCGTAACATATAACACGGTTCTAAAACTTTAATCAGCTACTAGGCTGCACTCTCACGTACTCTGTTGTCAAAGTCATTATGAGCCCCTTACAGAGATTATAAGAAACAGCAATTAGATACGGGATAACTATATCTACCATAGGACAGGGATTTGAAAGATTTGTCATAAATGCCGCGGTACAGTCTACCTTGATTTTGCAGTTTTGCATTACCTCCAAGAATTAAAAATCAGCTATTATATTGGTCTAAGGATCGGAGGCTGTAGCTGTAAGGACAACAAAAATGGTTCGAGCAATTTTCTTTAGAGTGGTGAAGCCAGTGATTCCAGACAATTTCGCCCACAATAAGCAAAAATATTTTCGAAAAACCATTCAAATAACGTCAAGTAATTTCGAACTTCAATTCGCATCTACTTGTTTACGCAAATTTACAGGATGTTTCAAAAGTACCGTTACAAATTTGAGAGTTGTTCTTACGTTTATTGTACCGTGCATCATTGTAATATTTGAAGAATAAAAGACCAACTTGATGTCACTTGCTATTTTATTTCACTTCTTATGTACTCAACATGTTTCGGATATTAATATATCCATCATCAGGAGGTTGCGACTGTGCTGTTGAATTACCACATTGGTCTTTTGTTCTCGGTTCGTTGTGTGTTGGAGATTTGGTGCGGCTGGGTTTGAGTAGTGTCCGTATTGCAGGTTGAAGCCGCACCAAATCTCCAACACACAACGAACCGAGAACAAAACGACCGATGCGGTAATTCAACAGCACAGTCGCAAGCTTCTGATGATGGATATATTAATCTCCGAAACATGTTGAGTACATAAGAAGTAAAATAAAATAGCAAGTGACATCAAGTTGGTCTTTTATTCTTCAACTTGAGAGTTGTTGTTGCACAAGTCACGCCAGACTCGCTACGTCGCACCTGTAAAAGAACTGGTTATATGCGCCATATTTGTCGTGTTACAACTGGAAGTAACATCGAATTGTATCTCTTAACTCATCAGACAAAACTTAACGTGTCTGGATACATTCCCACATGTTTGGTTTTCATCTAATACCCTCCTAATAAATATACATTCTCTCTATTTTTGGAACATTCACTATCTATACACTCTCATTCAGTTTTCTCGGTTACTCAATGTCTAACCTAGTTGACAGGTGATCATAACAGAACTGCGTAGTGCAAAACAGTCCTATTTACACCACCGTGCCGTTAATTGGGGATTTCTTAATAAATATTCATAAGCAAATTACGTTAACCTCCATTTGGTTGCTTGACATTCGTTCGATGAATTAAAGCCATCAGCACGCAGCACCACAACAGCACAGAAAGTAATAGTGGGTAACGCCAATAAATATTCATACGATTTTTGTAATGAATGTACGATTTCATTATATCAGGACATTTCATTAGAAAGAACATAGAAAACATGGAACGACCGGTAAATATTCTGGTCATCGGTGCTATAGAGGGAAAAAACAATTTAATAAATTCAGTGTAATTTATTTTAGAAGTCACGTTCCCATGCCAGGCATAGCCGAGAAACATTTGTCAGTTGTGGATATTTGCCAAGTCGTGGGAACATTGATCGTGTACAAATATTGGCCACTTGTCCATTTTCCACCGACTGTCGGTAAATGTGCACAAGGTAACCCTTTAAACGCCGAGTTAAATCCCATCTGCCAGCTGCTTCCATTATTAGGAGCTCACCCTATTCTCCACCTTAGCAGGGTAAGGGTTAAACACATCACCAATTGTTTACTTATTAAGTAGAAACTTGTTTTTGCGAGGGTCAGTTTCTGCCAAATAAACCAGTCATGAGAAAGTAGTTTAACCTTTTGACGCCTAATGTCAACTATAGTGGTCGTACCGCACCGCTAACCTCTAAAGTTGCATTTTATATATTTATTAAAAAAATACAGGTACTGAATATTTTAAACATGGTATATACTCTCCGTTTTCTTCTCTTCAAAATGCAGTTTGTTTCATAATTCTAACGTATTTGGTTACTGTATTATTCACATTTTATATACAGAGTGTGCTAAAATTAAATAAACAATTCCGGCGCCAAAAAGTTAATAAAAACCTAGAAGAAGACAAGTAGCTTTCATTATCACAATCAAATTAGTTACCTATTAGGTTTCGCAAGATCTATTAATTAAGATGACTCGCACACGTTCACCGCAAGGTGTTTGTACTTTTGAGTATATACGTACGTACGTACGTATGGATAAGCTATGCGATACCTAAATGTATGCAGTTGCCTATGTTGGGAGTTTTAGAAATTGGTAATTGACGGAAATACTTCATTATAAGCATGCAAGACAATTCGGCTGCAATAACACGATGAAAATTGTTTTTCAAGAAGAGTCGATTCAGGAAGCGACGTTCCAATTTATCCCGCGTTTAATAATAGTTCTATGGGTGGGAGGAATACACAATTTAATCAACATCGATTTAATATCCGAAGACAATAATAATAATAATAATAATAATAAATCAGTATTAACTAGCACAACGGGATGACGTTAGCTAAATACGCAATTTAATGTAAAGACGATAACTATTATGATCATCATAAGTATAACCAATGTTATTACACAACCGTTTCACAAAATGCGAGCCTCCAGTCCCCTGGCGGCTTTAAAACACTTTCCGAAGATCGCTGAAAAATGGACTCATAACAAACATTGTCAATAAATTTTAACTATCGAATTCCACATTAAGTGCAATCTAATAGAAAAGCACTCGATGGACTTCAGTAAGGTTCATTTAGTAAATATCCTTTTCAACTCGTAAAAAAAATTAGCAGTGACCTTACACGTTGGTGGAGGAGGAGGGGGAGGGGGAGGGGTTGAAACCTTGATTTTCATATCAAACAAGCCTGAAGCTGAAGGAGTGGCGGAACCCCTGCACGAAATTACACCGATATTCATTTCGTGCCACTATACCTTCCCCATTCTTTATACGGTATTCCTTTTCCTCGTCTGCGTACTGGTGGGACTAATACTGATCAGGTCTTTTTTTAAGCTCATGGATCCGTGCATCGTAATTCAATGTTAATAAAAATCCAACCAGATGCAATAGTATGCAGATATTTATTTACTGCAATGGTCACTCTATATGTTTCGGGTGTCACAGCACCCATCATCAGGAGTACTAAAAACTGTAACCGCAACCTCCGGTACAGGTCATAATACTGGTACAGCTACTTCCCTCCAACGTAGCCTGATCGGGACTGCAGTACTCCTGATGATGGGTGCTGTGACACCCGAAACATGTAGAGTGACCATTGCAGTAAATAAGTATCTGCATACTGTTGCATCTGGTTGGATTTTTATTAACACTGATCAGATCCATTATAAAATGTATTTCCTCCCATTCTTTCTAAATTCAAGGCTGAAACAGTCTACTTCGGGTGCAAATATCATTAAAGTTTTACCTGATTACTCATAGCCCGATGTAGTCCACAGGATATCCATTGGGCTATTTCATTGTTGACCTGCCCTATCCAAATTTAGTTTCGTTAAGAGCTTAAAATTCCGTCCATATAATTACATAGATACAATTACTACAACCTGCATTACTTCTTGTAATAAAAGCCAACGAGACGCACTGTTTCTCAACTGTATTTTAGTAAAGAATTCTACATGTTTCGGACAGATTTACTGTCCATCATCAGGAGTCTTGATACTGTATTCACAGCAAATGGTATTTGTCATACTAGTTATGTTGACTGTCTGTTAGTGAGGTCATGATGGAACTGACCTCGCTAACGGACAGTCAACATAACTAGTATGACAAACACCATTTGCTGTGAATTCAGTATTAAGACTCCTGATGATGGACAGTAAATCTTTCCGAAACATGTAGAGTTCTTTACCAAAATAAAGGTGACAAACAGTGCATCTCCTTGGCTTTTATTACAAGAAAATATCACGATGCACGGTCCTCTGATTGTCAAATTAAAAAACCCGCATTACACTCGAATAACTTCAAAAACAATTCTTGGTTTTCGAAGAATTTTAATTCGTACTACACCCCAAGTATTTACAGGGTTCGCCCCTAAAATTGCAAAGATCAGCATTTTAACACAATTGACACTCACATGCGTGATTTTTCTAGAGAAATAACTTTCGTTTTTGTAGATATGCAAGTATAATTCAAGTAAACCTGAGAAAATAGAGTTATGGAAGAAGTAATTCGCGGGCAACAACCTAAGTTAATAGCACAAAAATCGATTGGAGAAAGTTATGGCAACCGAGCAGGTCGTTTTTAGAAAGCTTATTGGTACTGCGGAGTTATGGTCTGCTCGCTTTCTGCAAGGGTTATGAAGACACTTTACATTCAGATTAATACTGTATAGGACCGACTGTGGAGTCAAAACAAACAAACAGCCAGCAAAACTGAGGCGCGTTCGCGCAACTATTGTTGCGGTGGAAAAGCAGTAAGTGTTACATATTGTGTGTATGTGTGTGTGTGTGTAGCCGTAGGCATCCAGCATACAATGCGCATGCGCCTTATTGTCATCTGTGGCCTGTCCGACTCTACCATTTTTTTCCCCATATTATCTCATATAAGATAAGACTTTGGGAAAAAAATTTTTGAACATTAAATGTGTGTTTTGATTTTCTCTATGTTTGTCTAACACGTTTCTCATTCAAATAATAACTGAGCGACATATCATAAATGTACATTGGTCTTTACGTAAAGTACCAGTCATTCTTCTCAGATTTTAATGAAACTTAAATTTTCTCAACAGATTTTCAAAATATACTCAAGTAGCAAATTTCATGAAAATCCGTCCATTGGAACCGTGTTGTTCCACGCGGACGGACAGATATGACGGAGCTAATAATCGCTTTTCACAAATTCGCGAACGCGCCTAAAAATAATCTTAAGGTTTGGGGTCGCTCGAGCATTGGCAATGTAGGTTCAAAATCCATTCGACGCATGGATAAAGTCCACACCCGCGCTTTTCGGTATGTGCTGTACTGCTGAGGTGCAAGCCTGGCTATGTGCTGATCGCTCGCCCAAGGAGTCATACTAAAATTCCAAAGTGTAGAATCCATAGTTCCAGAAGTTAAATATTATAGTGGGTTTAGGCCATAGGTTTAATCCGTAAGAGCTAAAGAAAATTTTGATGTTTTGCTGACCGGGCATCTCGGTATAATCTTAGCAATTGAACAACTTAATGCACACATTCTTGTTTTTTAAGTAAGTTTATTATATTCCTCTACATGTTTCGAGCACGACAGTGCTCGAAACATGTAGAGGAATATAATAAACTTACTTAAAAAACAAGAATTTGTGCATTAAATTGGTCAACTGCTAAGAGCTAAAGAAAAGTACAAATACCTTAGACAAGGCTCGCCTTGCTCTGCTCATCTCTTCTTCACAGACTCAGCATAAACACGAGCCTCTTTAATTTACTCATTTAATATCGGATTTCATGCGAATCTACACAATAAAGCAAAAACTAATATTCGTCAAGTTATGATATTCTACTTTCCTTCAAGCGTTTAAACCCAGTGGTAACTATACGTACCGCTTAGTGGAAAGTTAAAAAAGTCTGCATTTTGCCGCATATTCAACTTACATGTCCTTATGATACTCAAAATAAACACGGATTACTGTACAACTGAACATTAAGAACTCAGTTCCTATCTTACAGTAAAGAGTAAAGGTAAAGCAGTCCAACAAGAAATCTTTTTGGACTGCTTGACCCTTGAAGATGGGACCGAAAGGTCGTCCTGAAACGTCTGTAACAAGCTACCAATCTCCGTGGCGTAAAATCACGGAACAGCGAAGATCTAATTCACACCGCGGTAGTGGCCTGAAATCACGCACACCAAGAGGATACTGGGCCTTCTTCACAGTGACTCCTTAAAACTGTTTTCGATTCACATCGTAGACTTATTCCGAATTGAACTGAATTGAAATGTATTTGGGTTTGAGACCTTCCGGGCCCGATGCACCTAGGCCTTAGGACAGACCCTTTGTGCCCCATGTTCTGTACTAAATTAGAGGAGCTCTGTTCCTTTAGCAAAGTTCCAAATGGCCCCTATACTTATTTTCCTGACATCCTCAGGGTCCAAAAAGAAGGAACCAGCATATGCATGTCTGGGTGAATCCAATGCCACACACTCACACAAAATGTAGACTGAGGTTTCCTCCTCAGTACCACATTTCCTACAAGTGGGGTTATTACTCAGCCCCATTATACATAAATGTCTTCGCAAGGTGTTATGTCCAGTAAGGAGGCGAAAAACAACCCTGCATTGTGTCCTACTAAAGGACAATAATCGGGCCCTTGTAGCCAGGTAAGGGCCAGAAATCAATTCTCGAGCCTCTGTGTACTATTAGGACCATGCCACAATACGAAATGCTAGTTTTCCAACCAGCCTTTTATCTTCCTTCTTATATTCTGCCTAGAGACCCCCAAGAAAGGCTCAGGTATCAGAACCGTCCCTTGCGAGCTTGTCGGCGATTTCATTTCCTCGCACTCCGGCTTACCCAGGAACCCAACAGAGCCCCGCAGTGTGCCGGGTAGAGATATTATTCAACGCCTTCTGGCATTGTCGTAGGCCTATAGGAAGTTTGGAGGGAACCAGGATCTTTATTGATAAGGTACAGAGAAAAATGTTCAAGATTCAAGTCTTCAGAGATGTACGCTATCTCGACTGGTAAACAGTTTCCAACACTTCGAAGGAACACAGTGCTTCTATTTTCAAGGTGCAGCGGAAGACCGCTTGGCCCTGAAGAAAAACCAAATACGTCCCTCCGAAATATTGTCACCAGAACATCAAAACTCGTAGACAGTATTCTAGCATAACAATCAACGGTGGTGGTGGTGATGATGATGATAATAATAATGATAATAATAACAATATCACAATAAGCAATCAGTGAAGCACAGCGTTTCCGCATAGGTGTTTCACAACGTGCTTCCAACAGTGTGTGCTACGAGAAACGAAACGCTTAAAACCTGTGGCGTGTATCCACGCGACGTTGAGGTTCGTGACCACAACAATATAAACTACTAACCGTTAGCGTTTAATGCTTTTTATCTTTTTTTTACCCATAACTCTTATTTTTGCTGGATGATATGAGCAAACATCGACTTGCTACCTGAGTGACAGAATCCTGGTGATTATAGCCGGGAATAAAGAACAACTTTCTTTTATTGTGTGAGGTAATGATATCAGTATTAAAACATCGCTAAACGAGAACTCGAGTTTATATTCCAGAAGTCTTAAGTGAATTATTAACAAAGTCACTGTATGTTTATGCTAGACACTATGTGAAACGGACCAGGTACAGAGTCTAACCTTCATTAAATTCGTTGTGTTTCGAATACACCAAACAGACAACATAAATATTCCGTGACTGCACAGATTCAGAACAAATGTCTGTTCACAGACTGTTGTTTCTTTATTAAAACTTAATTTCTTGCCGTGAGTTGCAGATTGTTGTGCGACTCTCAACCACGGACAGACGATCCCTCTACCCCGTACCGCAAGTTTTGTTATATATTTCCTTTTGTCTTCAGGTTCTTTGTTTTCCTTCATTCTTCCACTCTCTATCTCTTTCTTTCATTGTTACTTTTTTCATTAGTTACCGTCACTCACCACTCATTTCATTTTTTCTTCTTTACTTTATTTCTCTCATTTTTTAATTCATTCGTCTTTTTCTTTCATTATCTTCGCTTCATTCTTCTTTTGTTTCCCTGTTTGTTCCTTGCGTACCTATCCTGTTTCTTTCTTGTCTTTATTTAATCCTATCTGTTTAATGTTCGACTGTCTATCGGCCCCATGTAACCAGAATTATGCGATTTTCCTTACAAATTACAATAAGATACAACATTGCTGGCATTTACTATAATCTTGTATCTCCACTTTTAACTTCTAGTCCCCCCCCCCCTCCCGGGGCGACAGTCACTAGTGGTCCAGGGCCTCCTTATTATCGATGCTTCACGATCACATTCAGGCACACCACACTCGGTAGGACTCCTCTGGACGAGTGATCAGTCCGACGTGACCTCTACCTGACAACACACAACACTCACAACAGACAGACATCCATGCCCGTCGGCGGCATTCGAGCGATCAACCCCGGCAAGCGAACGGCCGAAGACCCACGCCTTAGACCGCGCGGTCATTGGGATCGGCTTTAACTTCTAGTACTTATAGGAAAAGAATCAATTCATCAATTAAACCAGAGGTGCCCACAGACACCTAAGAGTTCCAACAAAGTTACCAGTTACAAGCCGACAGTGTTCACTCTATTGTCAGAATAAAAATTATCACTTTGCTGGACAGACAGAAACAGCTGTTTTATTGCTACTCTGTCACTAAATGTTTAGGGACGGAAGTCACTTTATCGCGACGTAAACTCCCACATTAGGGAGAGACACAACATACAGAATTCCTCACTTTTTAAAACACTTTCTGGAAGTTGTAAATAAGGTTCTATTTAAAGAACGGTCTAAAGTTCCACTCCATGCCAACGGGCGATGCTTGGAAGTGAGCACTTGTTGGAAGAACATGCTTTTCTTAGTAGTTTAAAGTCCTAAGGGCCTACACAATAAGACGGGCGTTATGTTACCTATTAAAATGTGGAAATGGGTAGCATGGAATGAGGAACTGAAAGTTCTTATATCGTGTAGGCTGTAACATGTAATTACTTAGTGCACCTGAAGATAAAGCTTCACTTTTATAACTTTGTTTTATTATTTTAATTAATTAAAATAATAAAGATTCACTATTGACAGATAAACATAAATTGATATTTAAGTTACCGGAAAAAACTACGGTATTTCGCCAGTAGCACATAAGTTCCGCTACAGATACCTCGTGTCGTAGGCAGCAGGAAACGGTACTGCTGATGTAGAACGCAAGAGGTGGCTTCAAACCAGCAAGATCCTCTAAACCAGTGTTTTCCAGCCTTACTTCAATGAAACCCGCACCTATGAAAACGTTTACAGGCTGAATAAAGTTGAGTGCGGGGAGCGAAATTCAATTACTACTGAATTATTGACAAGAATATATATATAAGTCAGTTTACTTTCAAAGAAAAGACCCCACATTTTTTGTATTACCTAACCATCTTTAAATATAAAAATATCATACCGCGGAGACTGATCTAGTATTACTAATTTCGATGGACATTTGGAATTTTGTACGGTATTCCAAAATTTTTAATCATTTATTCTAAGATTTCTCGAAAACTCCAAAACGACGTTCTGCGGAACCCTGATTGGGAAGCACTGCCCTAAATTGTGGTAAAGCAGCCCACATGTAAACAATTAGAATTATTATCTTTTAGATATTTCTTATGTCTATTCAGATACCGGTAGGATTCAGGATATTGCCATATATATATATATATGTGTGTGTGTGTGTGTGTGTGTGTGTTTGTGTGTGGTGTGTGTGTTTTAAATCGGAAACGCGTCCTGGGCATTCTCTCGACCAAACACAAGTAATGAACAATAAGTTCTGCGAAAATTGCAGCTTACTTGCCATAACAAGTTTAAGTCTACATCGTTATGCTAAGAGTAATCATGTAGTAATAACCATTAAATTAAGGCCGCACTTCTGTGCACAATTTATACTAATATTCCTTTTACGTTAAATCCGTCAGACACAACCTCAAAGTTTCGAATCGTCACCGTACCACAAAACACAAACCACTTTCGAACGCAGCCACTGCACACAGTGATCAAGACACCAACATTAACAGTCGATATCCTGCCCGAAATTCGAACCGGGTACCACAGGAATGCAAACCAAGTTCAATGCCGCTGTAACAATACGTTCAGAGTGTGACTTGTGCAACAACAATATTACAAGATTTATGCTTTATCATATCCGTTAGCACACTGATATTTACTCTTAAAATTCTAGACCTCCAAAAATAAAATAACAGATAAGCCACAGTCACGACACATGCACATCACTACATGTAAACACTGTACATTGTAAATCCTACGCACAAAATGGTAGTACAATCAAGAACGCTGTTCATGCACAGTTGGAATTAACCAAAGTCTGTAACACAAACATCACTGATGATTGACACCATCATATGAAAAATGCAGGAAGCAGCAAGTTTCGAGAAGGCCTTAGGTGCATATTTTCCTGCACGCACATGTTTCACACTACTACACATTGCGACAGCAATTACAACAACAACAACTACTACTACTACTACTACTAATAATAATAATACATTTTGTCCATATTTTTCTCCATGAAATACCGAACAAATGTGTTGTCTTCAATTCTGTCCGAAGAAACTCTTCTGAAGATAGCGGCAACACGTTCCTCCGAAATGTAGGTAATTACCTTCTAAAAGACACGGCGTCACATCCCGAACGTATAGCACGTTAGTCTAATCACCTCTTACAACAGGCCTATAGGATGCATAATCGTCAATATACATGAATGTGGTAGACCTATTTTCAGTTCTGTTCTCCGCGTATTGCTACAGCATTCAAGCAACCCGACATTTGAAGCGACATAAGAGAGACAAAAGGGGGTGGAGGGGCAGTGGGAGGCACTACATTTCTAAAATGAGCCATCCCCGTTGTGTGTATATAAACAATAGGTGTGGGTATCAGTCAATAACACAACAATATCTAAAAAGATGTTTAATAAAGGATGAAGTAAACTAC
>Ga0123354_10009811_pt1 | contig 14709 bp, 11 predicted proteins | sample TergutLab28metaG_2_FD_97872 | JGI IMG/M metagenome (GOLD analysis project Ga0123354, IMG submission 97872) | Labiotermes labralis P4 segment gut microbial communities from Petit-Saut dam, French Guiana - Lab288 P4 | ecosystem: Host-associated > Arthropoda: Insects > Digestive system > Gut ... | reverse complement strand
TTTTTCTTGAACTGAAATATTTCTGATTTATTCGCAACAGTGCAGATTATTTAATTGTTTCATCACCTACGGTTCATAATTTATAAACGTTTATAGGCAACCACGCGCAACGATTTAAATGGCTGTCTAATATAAACACCGTACCGTGGGCACGAAAACTAAATTAAATGGCTGTACGATAAAGGTTAAACGCATATATATATATATATATATATATATATGTATTGTAAGTCGTCAGATCACAGCTCCTTTTCATTTGAAAATCATAATTACCGGAGGTGACAAAGGGGTAAGTAATTGTGGCGGTTAGAGTACATCTTTTTGTGCCAATTTATACTTTGGTACTTCTCAGACCTTTTATTTTACGACATTTCTTTCGACACATTTTATTTTCTGGCACAACAGAATTACTACTGCAAATTATGTGCATGAGCAACTTTAACACCAAACAACTGTACGGAACAGAGCCCTTCCTGAGACGCTAGTACTACTTCCGCTACTGAAGTTAAATACCCAAATCTTATGCAACCAGGAAGTTCATTTTAGTATGTAAAACAGCCCACAGTTGTCTCTGTCCTGAGCAATAAATTAAAGTCCAACCCCTCCCATTATATTTCTTTTTGGCAAATTTTAATATTATCCAGCAGTGTAAAACTACTTCCAAGCGGTCTTTTATTTGTTGTTTAACAATGAAACTTGTATGCACTTTTCATTACTCGATGTTTGCTCACGCTTGGAGTAATGTTAGCAGAATTTAAGAACAGTTCTACTGATGGGTCCAAAATATTGGGAGAGTTTTCATATCATCTGCAGCTGAAGACGAGAATAGAGTCCATTTTCGAGAAGCTGTGAGCTTATTTAAAAGTTAGAACGTTAGACAAATTTCACCTAATTAAACCTAAAGGTTCTGAAAATCGCCTTATAAATATCAATGCTTATATTCATAGTGTCCAATGTCTCCCAGAATGAGTGTACTCTGGATAAACTTGATGTTCACAGGGCCTTGCAACGTAATATTATTTCTATAGTAAAACCAACTAGATGCACCAATGTATCAAATTTATTTTATTTTGGAATGACACTCTACATGTTTCGGGTGGTCTTTACGTCCATCACCAGGAGTTCAAGACTGTACATACAGCAACATGCATTTGTCAAACAGGTACTGCTGTCTGCTTGCTAGCAGACAGAGAGCAGTACCTGTTTGAAAAAAGCCTGTTGCTGTATATACAGTCTTGAACTCCTGATGATGGACGTAAAGACCGTCCGAAACCTGTAGAGTGTCATTCCAAAATAAAATTTGATACATTGGTGCATCTAGTTGGTCTTACTATAGAAATAGCACTGTGGATAATGGAACAAAATCAAGTGACGTGTGTGTACAAAAATTACTTAGCTGCGTTAAGTGGCTGTTTTTTTACACGCGAAAATAAACACACTGTACCAAACGGACACTACACATAATATCACAAAACTATCTTGCAGTAAAAGAATTACAAAATTTTATACACAGTTTTTCTTGTTCTGAAATTTATTGCATGGTTACTTTTGGGGTCCTCCGCAGACGAAGGGTCAGAATTTGCATCCTGTCATCACCTCCGTGGTACGTCGCTGCAACTTAACAGACATAAATTTGTAGTTTTCTTCTCGAAGCCATTTCAAGTTCCACACACTGCGGTACCGATCTCTGCCTCAAGGCAAGTAACATTCACGCCACTTATGCACGCAGTATTAGTGTGCTGCAACATGTTGGTAGCAGAACATGCAGTTCTCATTGTGACGAGATTTATGCATCGCTGTGCTGCTGGTTCATGCTAATGCCAGCCAACCAAAAACCTTGGTTCGCTTTAACTTGCAAGTTTATTGCACAGTTGACGATATTTATTGTGTGCCACCTAAATTATTGTTGTTCGTTGTGACTCAGCTCACTGTTTAGCGCAATGCCTGAAAACAAGATGGGCGCTATGTACGGCAGGACGACGGGAACTTAATTTGAGGGATAGTGCTACGCAGAATTTTGTGTGTACCGTCTGCAGGCTGGTCTTTGGGCCGGGGCTATACGTACTCGCAATTATACGTACATATACACTAGAAGCATAATTATGTGTATGCATATTCTGCACACAAACACACGACATATACGTACATGCATACATACATGCCAACATTCAGACGATACATACATACAGACCTATATATATTTCCGTAAACGCCCATATTATCTACTACCTAAAGGTCACCACAGAACAGGCTTGAAGGCCCAAAGGGGAGTAGAGATGTAACTACTCTTTCTTTAACATATGCACCAGATGTGTGTGGGCGGTCAACGCCACTCCAGGACGCTTTACCCCGGGAACAAAGACCCGGTATCCGCTGTACAGAGGTGTGCCTAGTACGTAAGCGTATATTCATAAATTTCAAGCAATCATTCCTACATACACAAGCTCCAATAACATTTAATGACAAACTGCCATTGCGCATTTGATCGTGAAGCTATAGTGTACATGAGGAGAACACTAGAAAATTATTACAATAGATCATCTTCGCTTGTGACTGTTGAAAAAACAGGCCAGGTTATGTTTGAAGTTTGATATTGTAATACTAAAACAGTCTTGATCTATTTTTATAATTTTAACGCCTTCAGTGTCTTGAATTCCCTTGCACGTGGTATTCCCACGTCGTAGATAATTTTGTTTTGTTTTCCGGTTCCGCGTGGTTAACACTTGGTAACACTTGTTAACACTTGTTAAACACGCACGCCATATTCCCCTGTCGTTTATCGGCCTAAAGTGTCGAATGCTCCAGACATAGTTCTGCAAGACAAGCTCTGTGATCGTCCATGAGGTGGCTAGGCACTCGGACTGAACACACGTTTCAGCAGTCCAGTTGGTCATCGACAGTAGCCTACTTCGACACAAATCAGTGGACTGCCTAACTTTCGGACGAAGTCAATCAGGTTGATGCGTCGTCTACTCTCATAACGACGTCTGCGCGACGCAAACTTTCTTTCGTAGATACGTGCTCGGGTGTCGGGGTTGCTATTTGGACGACGTCTGTTGCTGTTATCTAAAGCACTGACCGTATCCAAAACTATACAGTGACATTCCAGGTTTTCCTCACACCTCCACCACCTGAAGGTGAGTTCCAATTTGACAAAGAGTTCACACAGAATAATCCAATAACACTGCGTACTTCGATGTTTGCCCAAATTTCCATTAGGGGCACCATCTTTAAACTGATTACACAGCGATATGGCACGTTGACATTGCTCTCTCTTGGCTGTATGACTACACGGATAATCTACACGTGGCCGTCACGTGGTGAAATCCGAAGTCGGATGGTGCAATTGCAAGTGGCACATGCTGTTGTTTCATATTTGACGCTTTCGCAAAATTTCTGAAACCTATTAGCTTCATCATGTCTGTATGTCTGTCCGTACTCATGAAACAGAGCAGCTTCCAACGGGAGGATTAAAAAAAATTATATATGAGAACTTTTAAAAAATATGTAATGAAATTTCAAGTTTGATTGAAATCTGAGAATTATAACAGGTACTTCACTTAACCGTCTCTGTAAATTTATGATATCTCGCCGACGTTTCGGAAAAAATATGTTGAGAATATCAAACCACACATTTTTTGTTGAATCACTTTTGACCTAAAATCGTTCCCTTTATGAGGTGGCGTGAAAAAGCCAAACAGGCCACAGATGACAATACGGCACATGCGCTTTGCATGCTGGGTAAGAAATGCTAAAAACATACAGTAAGAATATAATACTAGTGGCTTTAGCATGGCAATAATGGTTACGCGAAGGCGCGTCAATATTACGTCATAAGTATATTGCTTGTTTTATTGGAGACTTCCTTGTTTTAGACCTGTGCGTTAACCGATACTTCGTTTGTCCTCTCCACGGCCACGCTCTCCTGCTATAATTGCATGGGGCATATAGGCACGCCTTATTTTTGAATGCAGAGCTTTGAACTGGTTTTCTCAGTTATTAGAAAGCCAGTGTCCTAATATGTCGCAAGTATAACAAGAAACTAAGAAAACAGGCTGGAAATAAACAAGAAATGCTGATACATTTCTTATGTGTTGTCCAAGCGGAGTGGATTTTTCTGAAAGATAGGTACGGTGTGCAGACCATCTGATCAATCAATGACCAAAGAAAGGGACAGTACCGCCATGAATATGAGATCTTTCAGAAGACCACACAAGTAGCGAAGGAATCTATTACGTGTATTCTCTACTTGTGTTCATTTGTTAAAGTGTTCCTGCCCATTTCATTCATTAAACTCACCGACTTATAAGCTGTATTATCCCTGACTGCTCCTGATACTGATGCTGATGCAGATGGGCTCTTCCGATTTATACACAAACATATCGAGCAAAACAGACTTAAGTACGGATGCTGAATTCTAAATACCACATGAGAAATTAACTGTGATTTCTAACGCTTAGTAATTTAATAATACGCGGTCGATGAGATAGATAAACTTGTTTAACGACGCTCTGAATCGTTAAATACGTATATCGCCAATGATATCTGAGTATTAATACCGAGGATTGGTGGAATATTATGACAAGGAAAAAAACAATGTACTTGGAGAAAACCCTATCTCAGCACCACATTGTCTAACAATACCCCTCAAGAGGCTGGCCTGGGCCTGAATCAGGCCCTCCGGCGTGAAGAATAAGCAACTGGCTGCCTAGATTAACGCTGAATGAACAATGGTTACTATATTCACCACTTAATTTAACAATAAATCCTCTGGATATTTGTGCTTGAGTTGTCTTTGTGTGTCCCGTTTTGTGCCCAAACAAGGAAAGAATTATTTCCCCAAGCACAATGAACAAGTTGGTATTCGTAACACAAAGACAGTACGTTTTCTATGAGACGGGAAAGAATTTTAAAATTTATTTATAAGCACTTCGGACTCTTAAAGTTTAGAAAGTGAAGAGATTATCATCATTATGCTCTTTTGGTATGAAACAACGCAAGAAACAGACTGGTTTAATTAAGGCGCCAAAATCGACCACAACCTTATGCAACCTGAATATGCTCAAATACATTATTATACTAAATCCTGAATTCGCTATTCTGCACGTAATTTTATTACCTCTAATGCCATTGAAATGAACGTTATGTAAACTGAAGTTAATTTTCTTTCCTTAAGGCCACATAATGGAAGGTTAAGAAGGAGTGGAGCTTTAATTCCCCCCTCCCCCCGCCATATATTGTAACTACTTTAAGGTTAATAAGAGGAAAAATATACTGTCGATACACAACTGCACTATAAGGTGTGTATATATATATATATATATATATATACAGAATGGAAACTAATAGCACCAACAGATTTTCAGGGATGTTAGACAGGACCAAAAGAATGATTTTAAGGTAAGGAATTGATGGGAGGAAACGCCATGTTCGAGGCAATGGAGCGTCAAATTCAAAAGTACGACAACCGATGGACGTCTGAAGCGAAATTCGATACTCAGTAGCTCCGAACCAACGCATTTACGGATCTGAGTTCCTTAAGGTACGGATCTGCACGGACTTGGGCCTGACAGTAGACATAACCTTCGGGTTTGGGCCGGGCTCGAGCAACGTTACAAGATGTATGTATGTATGTGTGTGTGTGTGTATGTGTGTGTGTGTGTGTATGTGTGTGTGTGTGTATGTATGTGTGTATGTATGTATGTATGTATGTATGTGTGTATGTATGTATGTATGTATGTGTGTATGTGTGTGTGTCGGTTTCAAAACGTTCTACGTTTTCCGACACCTAACACGGACAACATTAAAAGATACTTATGAAATATTATATGATAAACTTTTTACTTTCTCGGGCCGTTACTTTTTCGCAAAAAGATGTAGTCGTAACCGCGCACCCTTTTTGCTCACGACACAGTCGGAAATTACGGCCTAGCATAAGAAGACGTGGCAGTAGTTGCTTGTTGTAGAATATCCGAACTGCAGGTCATGTGGCGGGTTTAGGATTTATTTAAGGAATAAGTTTCGGATATTGGGTTCAACAGACGTTCGGATACAAACTGAGACTTGATATCACAGCTGCAGCCTCCCTGAATTAGTTCGACATAACGAAGTGCGTGTTTGGCGTCTGAAGTCTATGTATTGTTTTAAAACACCAAAATAAGGTCATTTGTTGTCAGAGCGCCTTTAAATTACCCATTCAAAGAATATTATCATTTATGTATTAAAAGAAACAGGTGTTAACGAAATGGTATACAGAGAAGGTTTGTACCTACAAGGTTCTTCAATGGTTTGACGTTCTAAGAAATATGTTAATATTTTGACTTCAAAAATGAACCGGTGTGGCTGAGATTTGGTGTTTGAGAACATGGTATTGAGAGGGACAAGGTAACGGGGGAATTAAGGAGACTGCGTAAAGACGAGCTAAATGATTTGTACTCCTCACCCAATATTGTGCGGGTGATAAAATCGGGAAGAATGAGATGGGTTGGGCATGTGGCGCGGATGGGTGAGGAGAGGGGGTGTATAGGGTCTTGGTGGGGAAACCGGAGGGAAAGAGTCCAATGTGGAGACCTAGGCGTAGATGGGTGGATAATATTAGGACGGATCTCCAGAAGGTGGGATGTGGGTATATGGACTGGATTGGTCTGGCCCAGGATAGAGACAGGTGGCGGACGCTTTTGAGTGCGGTAATGAACCTTCGGGTTCCGTGAAATGCGGGGAATTTCTTGACTAGCTGCAAACCGGTTAGTTGCTCAAGACGGACTCTGCACCATGGAGTAAGTAAGTAAGTGGCCGAGATTTTTCCGAAAAGGTCAATTTCTCTTAACGTAATTACGTTTCTGCACATAAATATCCATTCTTTGGCCAAAACATTTGTTACAAAAAAAAAAAAAAAGGAAAGAAACAATAAAAGATTAACCTATTTCACCCCAACAACCACGTCTTCTCCAATTATTTTCATTGGCTGAGAGACACTTCGTGAGGTGAATATGAAAGCATTACAATTATATTACCACACAATAATATGGTTAAATCACTGCACCTACAGTTTTATTGCTTGCGGTTGATTACTGTTCAGGCTACTATAGACAGTTTTTCCTTGCCACAATAAATACGCCTTTATTGTAACATCACGTAAACATAACAGGGAAATATGAATTATGCTGTGTGTCATTAAAGGCCAGATTAATGACGAATAATGCTGTATTCGTAATCCTTGTCATATGGAGATACACGCATAGTGTGGTGAGATTATTGATATTGTTGGAGCAATGAACGTCCACGCCCAATACGCCGAAAACTATAAACGAAGAATTTCTTTTACAACTCACTCATTTCCAGTAGCAAAGTTCCTCTTGAGATGCAAAACAGTCGCACAGATAGCTAAAAAATTATTCACGTTTTATGGAAAGTTGAGGTCCGTTACTGTGTTATAAATGTACACTTATTCATATTACGAACCAGATAAATCCAGAGAACAACTCAACATACTATTAATTTTAAAATCACCCTCCCATCTATTCTTAGATCTTCCAAGTGCTCTCTTCCAATAAGTTTAATCGACAGAAACAAAGAGTGGACATTTGTAACCGCTTTATACGTCAGCCCATTTCATTAATATCGAAATTTTAATTCTGAATTTCTCACAAGGTGGGCCAAGGAATAGCATCGTAAGAAGTATTTTTGTATGTCTGTAGTTAACAAGAGTTTCAGATGTCGAAGAATGGTCACGATAACAGGCCAAAGATGAATCTTCAACGTATGTCAAGGTAAAGCAACTTCTGTACAGGTCTATTAGAGGCCCGTAGGGTTCCAGGAAGTTGAAGCTCCCACATTTTAAGAAAATCTGTACATGAAGGTGGTAAGGTCAGTCGTACGCATCTGCCTCCTTCAATCCCAGGACATATTCCTGGTACTAATGTGTGTTGCCGGTCCCAGTGGCCGCGCGGTCTAAGGCCGCTCGCCTGCTGAGATCGTGGGTTCGAATCCATCTCACCACAACAACATCCTGCATGAGATGAGGGGCAACAGATACATTACTGCATCGACTAATTGCCTGCGAGGAAGGACCAGTGATATGGACTTGGACAAAAACCAGGACAGCGGCAATACTACGCATAAACCCCACACACATACCAGGGGAATGGACCCTACGCCCGACCTTCCATCACTGGCCCACCCAAAAACAGGCGGCGATAATATGGATCGTGGCCCATCTAGTAGCATACCGTCTCCAGACACAGCGACGTCTCTCTTTTAACGACTAAATGGACTTCTTGCAACAAGCCCGCTGGTAAGAATACCACCAAGCACCCAAGACACCCACAGTAGGAAGGTACCTGGATGTGCTTTAATTTCCCCCCCCCCTCTTCCTATCAGCACCAGATTCGTTTAAAACCGGACTAAAAGGTAATAGTATGGCACCATACATCTTTGACAATAACATCTCCCATTCCCTCAAGGACTCATCACGGCTGGCGATGACATTATGTAGAGTATGCCACAAAGAGACCAGTAAGGAACATGAGTAAACCTGTTAACTCTGTATCGTATAAATACCAATAAAGACAGAGTTTTTACAAAAAAAACATCCCAGCGGTGGCATGGATGTTTTTCTGTTGTGAGTGTTGTGTGTTGTCAGGTAGAGGTCTCTGCGACGAGCTGATCACTTGTCCAGAGGAGTCCTACCGAATGTGATGTGTCGTTGTGTGTGATCTAGAAACCTCAAGAATGAGGAGACCATGGTCGGCGTTGGGCCGCAGCGCCACAGGAAAAAAAAACTAATTTTTGTTAGGGGTAGAGTCGACCGCAGGATCATAGTGTGGCCGGAAGGATTAATTCAATGAGAAATTTCAGTAACAACATCCGGAATCGAACTCGCGACCTTTTGTTTTGTAGCGTAGGGCTTCAACCAGCTGCGCCACTGCTTTCCCCCAAGCATGTACGTAATGTATATACATTTGCGCAATTGCGCTTGTAATTGCTCCTGAAGTTCGTTTTAAAGCAAGTACAGCACCTAAATATCAACAAAGAAGTTGTTCGTAGAGCCATGGGGAAAATTCGTCTCGTCGTTTCTTCCTTCAGAAATTTGTCCTTACACAACCCATTTCGTTTTGGATTTGAATCCTGAATTAACCATTTAAAGCCCGTCAGTAACTCTGCACACCGTGTGATATAACATTGCGGTTCTTCATTTTGTCCACACAATGTGCCTGTGCCTCACACCTTTCTCAAAACAATCGGCATTTATTGATTTGAAGCAGTTTTAGCTCATTGGTCTCTACGATAAAACAAAGTTTTTGCCTGTCGTCTGTGAATTCCATTTCTACATACAATTTATATCAAGTTTAATCTTCAGTCGGTTCAGGAATCTTGGGCAAAACACCGCCAGGCTGCGCGTCACTAAAACACCGATTACAATTTAAAGTTACACTTTTTTTTTTTGCTTTTTTGTTGTGAAGAATGGGAAGTTCAAATTTACTCCCTTAATGTCTAGCCAATACGCTTTACCACCAGCTATAAGACTCCAGAATCTACATTCTTAACACGCAGTGTACTGCTGTGATGCATATGGTTCTCAGAACGAACAGCATAGTGGAGATAGAGCGTGTTTGCTGCGCAGTTCGGAGTGAATATTTAAACATAATTAGAGTTAATCTGAGCCTTGAAAGGGTAAAACTACTCTTTCTTTGTGTCTTCTCTTCTGTTACTAAAATTTGATGTGTCGAGTCTTGAATAATCATTTGAAAATTCATTAGAAGACCCACACAGGCAATAAAAAATTAGGAATTTCAGTTGTACTTTCCTTAATTTACGAGATAAGAATTGAACATATAAAACAACCAACTGTATTCAGTGTAATTAACCGAGGTTTCCATCCCCGAAATGGCTGCAGTTGTTTAAACCATCTTCAGAATTCAAGATTACAGTATTCAGAGTCACGAAAATGGTAGATGGGTAGCTGAGCTTCGGTAGAACTTGCTGCTTCCGTATTGAGGGTAGCTACCTAAACGTGTAGACAAGTTGACTGTAAACCTTTGACGTCATTTACCAAATTACACGGTGTCATATCAGATATTACAGTAACTTTAACACTCACCAGCACGAGACCATGAAATGTGACAGCTTTCACTGTTTAAACACTTTTCGTAGCAGAATTCATGTTCAATTATGTTAGTCGCCATAAAACTGGCTATCCTTTTAGGCTTCTAGAAAGTTCATTGCGGCAGAAGATTTTCTGGAGTTTAGCGACTCTAGAGTCCAGGCCACGAAAATTAATTGAATGCACCCAAACGGTACTTTTTAGGCGAATCAATCTAACCACTTTCTCAGTTGCCTTCCTTGTGTGCGACATTGTCTTGTATAGCTTTCTTCTTCTAGACCTACTGATTGAAAGAGTTTAAGAGGTACAGGTTCTATTCAAATGGATTGATCTTACGTCACGAATGTTTCATATAGCCGTGAAATCGGAGAGAAGTAAATAACAAGGAATCGTGCAGGCAAAAGGGACGGGTAGGGTGGGGGGGGGGGCGAGTTCGGAATTTAAATCAGATGATTTTGTGCTAGTTGAAAACGGGGCGGTGTGGGGATAAAAAATTTGTATCTAATCTCATTTCAGTAGCTAAATCATATTAGCGGAGATGAGGACAGACACGTGCAGTCTTATTTATAGGGGATATTTGTTACACGAGTCGGCAATATTACAGTCAGGACAGCAGTTCACGAACTCGATTCAGTTACAAATGCTGGCGACTGGCAGAATTGCTGGTCGCCATATATTCAGTATATACTTGTAACACAAAGAGTAGAACATAACAGACCGTAGGACAGAATTCTCCAGCATGTTAATAAACTATGAATAGTCGTTGAAAAAAATAATACAGACTCAGAAGTTATTACTGTAAGATGTGGCTAGACAGGCAATGTACGTACAATGTAACAATGAGACTCGTTGCCTAACCACTGTTCCGGTGGAAAGACAATAAATATTACATATTCTGAGTGTGTGTTTATAGCCTCAGTTATTCTTCATGCAAAGGGCATGAGCCATTTTATTTTGTTATCTGTGGCCTGTCAGGATCTACATAATTTGTCCACATTACCTCACAAAAGGTACGATTTTCGGAAACAGATACTGCACGAAGGATATGCGTTGATTTTCTCTACAAATTTTGCCTGGGACATTTCTCATGAAGTATACAGTAAAATACTATCAAAAATGTTCACACGTCTTCATGTAAAGCATCCGTTATTCTTGACAGATTTTAGAGAATCATAAATTTTCTCGACAGGTTTTCGAAAAACACTCAAATGTCAAATTTAATGAAAATCAGTCTAGTAGGAGCCGAGTTGTTCCATGTGGACAGACAGACAGACAGACAAGACGAAGCTAGTAGTCACTTTCTGCGACTTTGCGAAAGCGCCTAAAAACATACGCTTGTTGTCCAATCGCGCAGTATTTCTGTTTTCAAATTTTACCAGACCTTTCACTTGAAAGGCACTGTGCTAGAGTGGATTCGTCTTCCATCAGTTCTTCTGCTTACGTAACAAAAGAAATTATAAATACAACAATTATGTAAATAATTTTTCTAAACAGGCGAAAGTGCTCTGATACGCTGCTGGTTATCCTTCACGCCAAGTACGGCAGGTGGCGAAATATTTGCAATGATCTGAGTCGAACTACAGACTCTGGACAATGCGGGCAGCTGGCTTGTTCGTGTGATTAGCCGGGTCGTGCCAGCACTTGGGTGGTCTCTCTCATCTCTTTCCATCTCCACCGCATAGCTTATGTTCTCTCACTCTCCCTCTCTCATCGCATCTTCATTCTTGTCCAACGATCCGTTTTGCTGTGGTCTATCTTCCCTACAATACTAACAACATTGTGGCGATTCATCTGTTCTTCTTCGACATTTTATTCTATTTTGTTTCTCCTGTTATGTTTAATTTGTTCCGCAATTTTTATTACATTGCAATTTGCTCACAAATTCTTTACTTCTCTTTCGCTCTATATTTCAATGCATTTAGAATACAAAATCGTTTTCTCTACATTTCTATTAGTCTATCTCGTTTCTCATAATGTGTTTGCTAGGCGAATATGTGTGATTATTCTATTCCGTTTCCTTTCCTTTAAGGAAAAAAAGCCAAGAGATTATCATCCCTTTTCTGTGCAAGCGCGTTTGTGAGCGAGTGAGAGAGAGAAAGAGAGAGAGAGAGTGTGTGTGTGTGTGTTTGAGAGAGAGAGAGAGAGAGAGTTAGTGTGAATATGTAAGCACGTCCAATTCAAACTCTGAAACAACAAATTGATCTTCAGCAAGTCTAGTAATCATGTTATATCTTCGGAAATCATCCCGAATTCATTCTTAACGTCCTGCAAAGGGTAACAACAGTGGTAAGATGCACGAACCTGTCAGTCTGCATTGGAATTGCAAGCCTTTTTTGTTATGGTTATTATTATTTAGGCTACATGTTCTCCATTACTTCCTAGGTTTGGGCATTTTACCGATGACTCTTGTTACTGGGACAATCTGTGTCGCAGGAAGTGGAATTCGTCAAATACACTCGGAACTACTCTCATACACAGTGTATAAAATCCATCGCTATCTGCAGTTTCACTTTCCTTTCTACACCCCTTCACAGGTCACTTGGCGGCTATAGACTGTTCCTATTGTGCTTGAAGCAACGTGTGTTCATCTGTTTGGTTTCTCGGTAATATTTCATGCATAAAGCGATCACAGTGCAGGCGACGTTTGTAAATAATTGAAAAAAATCTGTGATGCCACACCCTTTCGCTTTCAGAACGTGTACTTGAAAATAATCAGGAATAAAAGTTTATTCAATACAGCGCAGCAACTTTCATCTGAGAGTGTTAAATCGAAAAATGTTTTTATGGAAGACAATTTCCTTATTTTGATACAGCTAATATTAAGGAAATTTCAGGCGAAAGGATGACAAAGTTACCAGTTCCTGTAATCTGAATTTTCTTTACTTTCTCTCTCTGTGTCCATCACTTGATATGTAAGCTTCCACTCCTACATTACTATTATCGTTGATCAAATTTATACAGGGTATTTACGATTGCATACCTGAAATAAAAATGTTTCTAGAGCATATAGTGTTGCAGCTCCTCTGTAGTTACAATTTATGGTATATACAATTGTATTTCCGACGATAAATACGTATGCTTATTGTCATATTAGTACTGTCCGAAGTACGTGTGCAGTGCCATGTACGGCTCTTTACTGTAGTTCTGTATTTTCTTTCCAGGTTTGTTATTAAGATATTTTCTTAATTATTTTAAGATGGTTTCAGTTGTCTTTATTAATAGTGACATCACTTACGTTTTTACAAACCATATGCACTCTATTTCCTTTGCAGGGTCTTTATAATAATAATAATAATTATTATTATTATTATTATTATTATCATCAGTATTATTATTCCTGTAGTCTAGCACTCTCCAGAACATTGTATGTGGACACGTAAATCTGGTTTTGTGGCTAAGACATTCCAGACACGGTCATTGCCATCAAAACTGAAGTGACAATTTACTTTCTGTCTTCTATCTGACGTATGTAGGATAATTTATAGGATTCTACAACACATTTCAAGCCGACGTGCCACGCAGAAGAACCCTCTTTGTCCAGTTCTAATGACAATGTACAGTCAACAAAGAAATCGTAAGATATTTACAGCAGTTTCGATATTTGTTTATTGTTTCAAGTGTTTATTCTCCGTGATTTCTTCTTCCACCGTGACTCATTGACTCATAATGTGAGACAGACAGACAGAGAAATGGAGAGAAAATGGAGAAGCAGAAGGCGGTGATTTCAACAGCTGATTGCTGTCATCAGCTTCTGATGTTTCTGATGGGAGAGTTTGGGACATATAAACTCTTTGTGTTAATTCGGTTTTGAAGCGGCGACGAGTAGATATTTTGACGGTTGATTGGTATCACTGCTCTTTTCGTGAGAGACCTTCAGATAAACAAAGAGGAGGCAACTGAATTTTAAAAATCTGGTTTGCTTCGTAATTGTATTACGAAGCTTCCTCTTGCCCTTAGCTTGTTATAACCCGACTAAGTAATGCTAGCCATAAACGCTAGTCATTCAACGTGTAGTAGGCAATTATCCGAAGTTAGGGTCGGAGTAAGATACTTTGATTTTTAGTCTGTGCTTCTGATTACTAACTAGACTTATATATAGGCCGACTTTGAGCGTTAATTACGCTCAATGTCAAGTTAAAAAAGTAAAAGTGGTAACGTGACAGTTTTGGAAATTATGTACTTGATAAAGTAATTTATTCTAATTTCTGTACTTTTTTTAACCTAGTTCACCGTCAGGGATGTCAAGTAGACATTCTTACGGTTGGTGAGCTTTGAATATAGTGTGTAAGAGGTTAGGGTTAACGTTACACAGTATACGTCACCACAATCTTTTTATTCTTAAGCAAAGCTACATGTTTCGACTAAAAGTTAGTCATCTTCAGGCCCTTACAACACTTTGGGATAACATAGTGGGCAAAGCATCTGGTAATGAAAATGTTGTAAGGACCTGAAGATGACTAACTTTTAGTCGAAACATGTAGCTTTGCTTAATAATAAAAAAGATTGTGCTGACGTATACTGTTTAACGTTAATTGAATTACAAGCACATCGTGATGCCTTCATTCAGAATAGTGGTTAGGGTGCTTTATTACATCGTGGCTGTAGTG
>Ga0123354_10009810_pt1 | contig 14709 bp, 7 predicted proteins | sample TergutLab28metaG_2_FD_97872 | JGI IMG/M metagenome (GOLD analysis project Ga0123354, IMG submission 97872) | Labiotermes labralis P4 segment gut microbial communities from Petit-Saut dam, French Guiana - Lab288 P4 | ecosystem: Host-associated > Arthropoda: Insects > Digestive system > Gut ... | reverse complement strand
TGAAAATTTTAAACACAGTATATACTCTCCGTTTTTCTCTCTTCAAAGTGCAGTTTGTTTCATAATTCTAACGTATTTGGTTTCTGTATTATTCACATTTTATATACAGTGTGTGCTAAAATTTAAAAAATAATTCCGGCGCCAAAAGGTTAAGTTGTGTTTTGTGTAGGTTTCTGTTCCTACGAAGCCCGCTCCATTCATCAGTGGAACAAAGCAACAAGTGCCTGCACAAATGCTGCAACTTGTCGCTGCAAGGACAATTGGCATTCGACGTTAGTACATGCTGTCGTCATTCAAAGCGTTTTGTAGTTGGTACTTCAGGTCTTTGGCTTTCTCCATGCTCGGTGCTGCTACTTCGCCAGGAAGGGATCGGAAATTCACACTGCACTTCATCCTGACCGATTACAGCCACCCCCTTCTCCCTTCAAAATTTTCAGTGAAACCGGTCCAATTTTTTGGAATTTCTTTTCTGAAGAATTGTCTCGGTATCAATAATGTTCACAGCTATTCACTGCTGGAAAATTTTTGAGTGAGTATATGAAGAACTTCTTTTCCTTCCGCTTATGATGTTCATTTGCTTTCGTTGCTGAGGCTCTGATCCAATCTTCTGCAATCACAACTCTGTTCTTTTTACCTGTTTCCAGCTGTTCACTTGTCAACAACGTACTTTGCAGGAACTCTTGGCTGTCCAATACATTTGTTCTTCTTACTTTTATACTCCATATGCAACTACTTCCACTACGCCCTTGCTGACGCATCTTAGGACTGTATTCATTAAAATGCGTAAGATTTTATCAAAGGCACGTTTCACTGTTTCCTGTTCGCTGTGAGAAAGATGTGATATGTACGAACACGATACGATAAGTGACAGTTTGTGACTTACTTTTTCCTGCAAATTCCGAAGTCGCGGTCCTGTCAGAGACGCATACCCAAGAACTAATTCGAAGGGACAGACTGCAATTTTTTTAAAAAAATTAATTGCATATGTACACCAGAAATAGTCTTCAGCAAGTCGACGAGGCAAATGCATGCAAGGATTTCCGTTTGCACAAACTGGTACAAACATTCATTTTCTGTGTGGTCAAAAAGGACAGGTAGGAATACGGCATATACAAGATTAGCTGGAAACTAGGAAAAATGGACGATATACAGGTGTCCAGCTTAAAGCGGGAAATTTTGCTGATTCCGTGAAAATGTGACAAGTACGGCGGGCCGTCGATGTGCAGGGATGGCCAACTTTACAGGTTTCACCGTAACGTTCAAGATCGGCTCCTGAACCAATGAGCCTGCTCAGATCCTGGAAAATGTTAGCTCACAATACGGGCTATCATATCTTACGGGGCCGTCAGGCCCCACTTTCATGCTTAGAAATATGAGGGAGTTAGGCGGAGGAGGCGACAGTACCGGCGCTATTGGTAATGGCCCCGCGTCACGTAGCCCTGCAGTCTGCCTGTCGGAAAATCCAAGACCGGGCTGCTCGCACTCCTGAATTTCAATGCGACGCTACGTCTTCATTGTCGCTTTGAAACACTCCACTGCACCCTCACCTGGGTCTGCAATCATATGCAAAGCAGGTGAGAGAGGAGACAGAACTTGCCAGTAATGTATGTGATGTTATTCCATGCGGATTTTCCCGCTCATGAATTGCATGACTTTCTATAAAGAAGTCGTTGTGATTGATTGTCTAAAAATTCCTTAGAGTTGTTCTGCCTGTACAGATTACAGATTAATAGATTCATAATTTAATAATGAAAATCACAGTAGTCTATACGAATATATTCGCTGTAACCGGAAAGTTGTAGGCTTAATTTTACAATTTTCTTCCTTCACCACCTTTGTGAAGTACAAAATGAAATAAATTCATACAACATTGATGGGTATCTGTATTGCCTACTTCAGTAATAAGTTTCACATTCGTAGCTGAGTCTGTCGATAAATAATATTATCAAGCTAATACCTTAATAGAGATTTTGCGTGCCTTCGACTTTACAAAATGTTCTACGGATAATTACTTACTGAAAATGTTTGTTTTGGAAACCTTTGGAAACCTTTAGCAAGCAAAATTTGAGGAATTCCCCTTAAACTGTTCCAGTATTTCGCCTGCCCCTGCAGCCACTACAGTCACATTATTATAGCTATTGATGATGTGTTGGTCTCAGTTACAACGTCGTGATAATCTGCCAGCTGTTTCGAACGTTATATGGACAAACACACACACCTACACAGGCATAAAACAAATCTGCCATTCCTCACGAAGGAAAATAAACTGAAAGCCACGCACGTACCCCTTTCTCTCACCAAACAAAAGTTACATGTCTTTCACTCGCAGCTATGTAATCCAGAAGTTCATTTCGTTTTATTTATTCGTTTCCTTCTCTCTTCCCCTCCCCCTTTCCATTCTCTCTTTTCAGTTTACCTTCCTTCCCCATCTTTCTTTGATTTCTGTCTCCTCCTTCGAATCTTCGTTCCGAGCGCCACTGCCTCAGTCTACTGCCTGTGGCCGATTTCCTTCTGAACGGTAAGCCTAGAATTCATTTTCCGTTAAATTTGAAGTTGTTATAATTTAATCAGGAAACAAGTAACCATCGCGCCGCGAACTTTTGCGTTGAGTTTCATTTGTTTGGAAGAAGTCTCGGCAACTTGGGAACGGCGCGCCTCCCCCCCCCCCCACCTTCGCCATTGTCATATCTGAAATTATTACTACTGCGTAGCTCCTCATTTCTTTCTCACGGATAAGCTGCGTATTTTTTTTAATTATGATATTACATTGCTTGAATGAGGTTTCTGGTTCGGAGACCGTTATGCTGAGCATATGAGCTTATCAGTACGGCATAAACCCATGTTGATATCACGCCTATGAACAGGATCGCTTTCTTCTCAACTGCGTATTCATAACAGCACTCTCTTTCAGCCTACATACATTAATTAAATTAGGTATGGATTAATGTTTTGGCACTGTAGATAGGTATGTGGAAGACAATAGGTTGAAACCTCGGCTAGATGACATTGTAGCTGTCTACCCCAGTCCATTTTGGAAAACAACGCAATTTTACTTTATAATATATTTCCATCACTTTCTTTGAGGAACAAATTATCCCGCTCAGTATGATAATCTTAGGTCGTGTACATAAAAGTCAGAATACAGTCGTGATCTTTGCTCTCCATTTTCCGTTCTGCAACCAAATTTGAGAGAGTTGTATCTGGTTAGATAATATTGTCGGGGATTATATTCGAACTTGTAATTTCTGTAATTGATAAGACAACGATATATACCGTAAAGCAACAAGAAACTAATGACGGTAGATATAAATGGTTACTAAATTTCAGAACAGTGGTCCTAGCATTTGCATATATGGAATAACTGGCCGACTGAACAGCTGAGTGTCTAATTTACATTAAGGTAATTCCAGTCTGAACACAACTATTTAATAAACTGTTGTGTTTAGACTGGACTTATCTTAATTCTAATTGATAAAGGCACAATGTGGATGAATTGCCTTACAACTGAATGTTTGACTCATCGCTGCATACGTTACATTTATATGCCATATATCCCCTAGGCATATTTCATCACACAGGTGTCATACAGACTACTTAAGGCTATTCGATTCCAGCTGTATGTATTAAGGATTTGCTTCGGCCATTCTTCTCAGAGACTTGAGATTTATTAATGCGGAACGCGCAAAACGGTTATGAAAGGGATCTGAAAAAAAAACCCTGGCTGCCATTACAGCAAGTAGACTATTTTACTTTCTTGCTTTATAACAAGTACTAGAAAGCCACACCACACAACAGTCTGGCTCCCCTGTACAAAACATATCACAGATGCAACACAATAATCTTGCAGTAGAATTGCAACCGCTCTACGAGATTTCACAATTTAATATCGTATTTCTAATTTGCAAGCCAATTTTCGCTTATACGAACTCTCTTCACTCTAAAACCATTACATGTTCGTGGCACTTCTCGGCTGTCGTCGGTTCCAAAATCATCTCGAATGTTCAGAAAGCCACTACGTCCCTGTGTGCGCAGAACCAGCAGCATCGCAGCTGTCCAGTTGTTCCCGCAGTTTTGTTGTGAATCTTGTTGTTCTTAGTCTTAATTGTTCTGTATAGGTTAAATAAAAAGGAATTTCTGCCTTTGATGTTGACAATAAGGAAACGGTAAACCAGTCCCTTTACAGACCTGGAGAGGCCCTGAGGGTTCCAGGAGGTAGAGGCTCCCAGATTTCAAGACTATCGACGCATGAGGGGAGATAGGTTGTCAGCCTTAAGCACTGTCCACCATTAGCCCCCAGGAAATATTTCTGGTGCTCATTTCTGTTAGATGCTAGTCTACTCCTGGATCGTAATGCGGCCAGAAGAACTATGTCAATGAAAAATTCCAGTAACAGTTTAAATAAAGATGGTACCTAATTTATTGATTTCCCTACGAATTTAAATATGTGGCAACTGTTCATGAAGAGAGCAGCCTAATAGTTGAAATGTTATCTAAATATAGGCTAGTAATTGATAATTCATGTTACTTTTTATACATACCTGCAATACTGAGGTAAAGGTCTTCTTTACAGGGAAAAGTTTGGGCTCTGGGACTAATTCAAATTTATAACACGTGACGTAATGTTAAGTTAATTTTTTGTTTTACGCATTTTTGCCCTACGAGCAAGTTTTGTACAACGAAGTGAAATCTCAAACTGAGAGAGTGCTGTATTCGAGCTTAAAATACGTTGTGTGTTTGTTTATGACAGCCACATATCACATCGCCAGTTAATACCGTGTTTCATCGTCTATAGCCTACATCATGAACACAAAATCTGGAGAGTTTCTCTCTCTATCGGCGTAAGAACTACCATGATCCGTTGAGTAGTTTATTTGTTGTGAATTTTTAAAATGTTTCACGGACTTATGAATAACCCTGTATAATGTTTGCTGTGTTACTACGAGAATCTTGAGGTTTATGACCTCAGTGCCCAAAATAAAAAGGAGTTCGTAAAACTGTTTCTTTATCCTAACCAGGGCTGTCACTACATTCCTACGAAAATTTACAAATTGCTGTATATTAACTCATGTACCATAACCTAAAAAAATAACCAAATATAAATCAACATAAACCAGACTTTGACATTCAGAGGACCGTGCGTCCTGATATATTTTTATAATAAAAGCCACCGAGATGCACAATTTATCAAATAAATTTCAGAAGTTGTGCATCTCGTTGGCTTTTATTATAGGAATATAAACCAGACTTTTAAGTCCCTTACCAGACTGGCAAATTCGCGCAGAATACATTGAGCAGGAGGAATGGAAGGATGAAAAATACGGTGGGATGATAACTTATTGCAAGACTCACACTCTGCCGAACTGACCGATCTGTCGAATACCTCACAGTATGGTACACAACTCCGAAACCTTAAAACCAAAATACCGTCTCCCATAGCTAAACTGACGCCGGGTAAGAAATTGGTTTCGACGATGACAATGTAATATGTTATGAAGAGAGAAGTTACCGCAAACTTGTAGTTCGGGGGGGGGGGGGTGCAACGACAATACAGCGTACCTCTTGGTTCGTCACTGGCTACCCCCCTCCTCCCGGTAGAATGGTGCTCTCGTATGGCCCTACTACACAATAATAAGCTAGCAGATTCATGTGGAAGCGCAATCCGAGATGTAAACAAAGAACAAGACAGCTACAGCTTCACACACGCTACAGAACTGACGACTGGTTCGTTGAATGCATTTCAGAGTAGGATGAAGATGAAACCGTACTAACAAGTATCAAATTCGACGCCTAAATTGAGGTTCGTGGAAATTCGATCCAGTGATGACAGCGTGATGTGTTATGAGAACAATGATGTAACATAATGAGAGCAGCTCATGCGTCGAAGAGATTTCGAAACTAAGAGAAATAAATGCAATTTATGGACATAACCTAGAAGAGCCCACTGAACCTGTCTAACGGAAATTCACACAATCTACAGTAAAACAAATATCAGAACACGCGTTAGGAAGCAACGCAACCCACAGTTAAGCAAAACAGTACCAGCAGATTAATTCATACCGGGATACAAAAGAGACATTGAAGAAAGAGAATAACAGGCCGGCGATGAATTTACCGACGCAGACATTCTGAAACAAACAGCGATATGCAGGTTGGGTTTGAGAACAGTCTGAAAGAATCATGTCGACTTAGATGGTGATCGTTAAACCGACGCCAGTAAAAAAACTGGCTCCGACGACGAACGTGTGATATGTTACGGGAAAAATGATGACTCTACTGACACGTGATGATGTTCCAACGATTCAGAACATTAATTAATGTACGACTACAGTAGTAACTAGCCTCTACCTTGACCGAAGGAAATAACCGACGCTGGGGACTGCAATATACACCAAAATGTTGCAACAGCTTCAGCGTATGCTGCCACTAAACCCTGGAACTGAAGTCGTATGCTAAATAAACAGCACAACCTGCTGTAATTGAACAAGACGCACTAACATAAACTCACCGAACCCTTACACAAGCTTAAGTAAACTAACCGATTAAAATTACAGCAAACAAAAATTAAGGAACGTAACGGGAAGAGCAGACCTTAGCATAAAAGCATGCGCAAGAAGAATCGATGAACATGGATACACGGCAGGGGTAAGGAAGTCCTTAGAGAAACAGACGCTTAGGAATCGAGGGGTGCTTTGGCGAGCACATTTGAAACAGAATGGAGTAGCCGGATCCACGGAAGCTTAAGCCTGAACCGGGGCAGGCATCGAAATTGCCTGCAATTGTGGACATGGGACGTATTACTAAAGCACAAACAAGAGGGCAGAAGGGTTGCGTCTACGGCATGTGTGCACATTACACACTCTAATCCAATTAAGGACACACAATACTCGCACTAAACCTAAACACATGGAAGTAAATTTCGCCCTCTGCACGTATTGAAAGTATATGGGAAAAGTGGGTGTGTTGTTTCCAACTATTTTTAACCTCGGCACTCGAAGGAAGTGAAGGCCAGCTTTATCCACCGGTTGTAAACTTACGCAAACTGAACTTTTCGTAACCTAACTGAAAAACTTTACCTTAAATTGAAACGTAATAAAACCACACAAATACAAGATTTCAAACTTATTATTTCAAATACCAGTACAATTGTTTTCGGCAGAGTTGTGTCACCTTCAGAGGGAGTATCTGTTGAAGACATCCATTAAAATATTACGCATCAAACAGAACTAATTAAAATAGCATACATGACTATTTCATTGTTTCTGTTGTTATGTTCCTTCAAGTTAAGACATCAATCAGGGTATTACATGAAGTGTTCACTGACTGGTGGTCGTGTTGAATTTTGTTACCTTCTAGAAGGAACACTGCCGCATTGCAGAATGGCTATCAGAAGGCAGCACGATACAAATGGCTTATATATTAAGATAAGGCGCACACTCAGAATATGAGCACATGTTAGGTAAGGTGCGTTCAGAGACATATCACGTAGCTTAGGCTTCGGCTACATTGCTCTGTGTGGAGTTAATTTATGTATGTTTAGGCGAGAATCTGAGGAGTGTAAGTGGCGGTAAGTTTCTTACTTCAGCCCCGCTTACCAAATGGCACAGGCATTTCCAGAGGGCTACCAAATTTACGCGGAATTTAATGTGAAAGGCTAATCTGGTTCCAAATTTAGCAGACGGCATATAACATGCATCAAACCCAGGGTGAAGGACGGTACGACGTGAAGCGTCTTCACCGGTATTTTTTCCCCCAGTAAGCTGCAGTTATAGCGTAGTTACAAAGCTCGCAGGAATTGAGTGGCCACTAAACCAGGAAAGTAATGTTCCGCTTGGTGGAGACAGTCCCACTGGGTCTGGAGCCCCATCTGTAGCTGCCGTTAGGACAGAAGTGCAAAGGTGCTACAAACAGGAGCTTTTCAAACGCACGTCTTTGTATGGCGTCCATTACGCCGAACACAACAGGCTATAAAACCAAATACCTAGCCTAACATATAATGTACGTGACAATAATATCACAAATTAGCATGGGACTTTTCTCGATGAAGACAATGTTTACCGAAACATGATCAAAATAAGAATTGTCGCTTGTCAAAGGTGTTTCTCACACAGGGCTGAAAAGTATGTTGCTAAATGTTAGTATAGGATCTAGTCGTGATATTGTAATATGGTAATCATGGTATGCAGACATCAACATAATTCACTTGCTTTAGTGCAGTACACGCTGGGGGAGAGTACAAACAGGGAAATTATTGAAGCAGCAGTCGACAAATCTAACGTAGACAGAGAATGTACGTACTTAAATGAAACGTTACTACTAAGAATAAAACAAAGAACAGCAATAATATAATAATATGACCGTCATACCACAGAACTATGCAACATGAAAGGTACGCTGTTATTTCTTCTCGTTGAGGTTATGTTTCAATGCCTCATTTGTCTAAAGCTTGCTCTGCCGCAGTGCCCCCCAAAGTTATGCCATAATTCTCATTTACAAGTTCAGATGACGAATACTAAAACGGAGGCATCACTTCAACCTCAAAATCCTCAAACTCTTGAACCCCCCCGCCTTACCTTGACTCTTGTTTTCAGAAAATTTAGTGTGAAAAATGGCAGGCTATTACAGAGGTCTACTGCTAGCAGGACAGAGTGACAAACAAAAGAATATCGCGTGTGGTGCTGGAACTGGAAAACGGAGCAGACAGGTGACGCAAACTAAGCGTCTCATGTTTTATTTCAATGGGCTGCACTGTGCTGTGTGACGATAACAAATTAAACTAAGTGTTTCGACAAGGAGGCTGCAGTCGGGCGAGACATATAGCTGCGAACTTTTTATTGCTGCATGGTTTATTTAACGACGATCTCTTAACATCTTAGACTATAAAAGGTCGAATGTTAGGATGGATAATGAATAATGGCTTGGAAAAGACATGAAAGGAAGTGGTCGTGGGCTAACTGTAGTACTATTCCTTTGTCTGGACGGACTGAGCAAGACCATTAAAACGTAAGTTTTGTATGCATGCCTGCTTAATTTCCTTGTTATTCCCCAAAATATTTTGTTGGTTGTACATGACGTTTCGGTTTATAATGACTCGTAGACCCGCTCATAATTCCTTACGACATAAAGCGACTACTGACTTCGTGTTTCGACAGATAGGATGTGCAGGTACGGACTAGAGTCATGTGGCTCTTTTGAACTGGTACGTACCAACCTTGCAATTCGGAAAAGTCAGGGTACTTCTTTGAGCCACTCAGCACCTAACACCTACTCAAGAACTATTTGCACCATGACGTTAGTTAATATATCTGTTTTCACTATTAGTATGAATACTATTTTACGGGTAAATCGGCGTTCCTTGCTCAGGACTGCCGCTGTACGTGTGATGTAGCCAGTTACTTTGTGCGAATGAAATAACTGCACAAACAAACCTGGCTGCATGTTGTTTCCACAACAAACTAAACATTACCATGCTTGCACATTACCAACCAGGCTGCGACCCTGTCACAAAATTGCATTAATAATTACGCGACATCAGCGCACTCTGGCTTGACAAGGTTCTGTCACTGCCTCGCGCTATCCGGACCTGCACTCAACGCCACATCACTCTGAAGTCCTGACACATTTATATCCGTCTTTAGTATCTTGAACGCTGCATGGCCTAATTTCTTCCTCCCTTTCCTATTGACAGCATATGCCTTGTGTTACTCTGCGCCTAACATCCAGTCAGTCAGACAATCAGTTATTCTTGGTCTCGTAGTCACGTGTGAGCTCCGTCATACTCTCAATCTCAACACTGGTCATTATTCAGTTAAGGCATCCTCTGGCCTTTGTAAAATTTCCAGTCTTTATTTATGTACATATTTACAGGCTGTACACAGTTTACACCTATACGTTACGCCCAAACCTCTGACGGTCCAGGCTTTGAGCACCTGAATATGTCTTATCTAACTTAGCAACTTAGCAACTTGAGTCGTCAAACGCTTACGTCGGCAAAGTTCATGCCTCGTACGTATTCTGTGTAGGATTGTTAAAATTGTAATATAAATATATATGATAAATTCGTAAATAAATTTATAATTATTAGATTATATGGGTTATAATTCAGTTACATGTTTCGGTCTAATTACAAGGCCATCTTCAGGCTGATCTTTCAGTAGGTGTAGTGTACAACTGATTATGCTTTCAATCTACGAGATCTCTTATTACAAGAGTGGTTAAAATAATTGTGTATGTCACATAAACAACCTTGGTATTAAGATTCAAATTGACATACATAACTATTTTAACCAATCTTGTAATATGAGATCTCGTAGAATGAAAGCATATTCAATTGTACACTACACCTACTGAAAGATCAGCGTGAAGATGGCCTTGTAATTAGGCAGAAGCATGTAGCTGAAATATAACCTATATAATCTAATAAATATAAAGTTATGTACGACTATATCATATATATTTATATTATAAGTTTAGCAGTTCAACACAACGGGGATCTCTCGTTTGAAAAAAAAAATAAGTGTCGGATTGTGCCTTAACATTACTAACATCTGCATTTCCGTGACTCTGTATAACATGCGTGGTATCAGCATACTTTTGGACCATGTTACCACAGGTAGGCTATACGGCAGATGCAACTTGCGAGCCGGTGTGTGCCTTGGAAGTTTGTCTCTGGTGCAGAGAGCGTAGTACTGCTGAGGCAGCACTTTCGAAAGTTAGGTACCTGTCGCAAATTCGTAGGCAGGACAGGCAATTATAGACCTACGTACTATGTTACCGACAGTTAATTTAATTTACGACCTCAATCGCTCACTTAAGAATAAGCAGTAAACTTTAGCAAATTTCATGAAGGACTTCGCTTCAGACTTTTCAATATGCACACTGCATGTACATTTTCTATCAGAGATGACACCACGATATATGATTTACAGGGACAATGTTCCTTCCGTCCTGTATAAGATGTGCCTCAACAAGTCCACGTGAACATCTGAAGTAGATGGCCTCTTTATGTTCCAGTGCTCACATCGTGACTCCATCTGGAAAGACGGCGTGGCAGCTTTCTGAGAACATAACCGTCTTTACGATCTGTTGCATACATACAAGTGTCGTCATAAAAGAGAGCCACATTAACACCTGGGGCTAGCGGGGTTTATTCTATATACAGACCGCACACGGAAAGAGACAAGAGACTTGTGTTTTCTGGGCTGTGGCACTGCGCAGTCAAAAATACAAAATCCCAGGAAAAGACAGAGGTACATCCTACAGCATGTCTTCTTGAAATATAATAAGTGTACCGCTGCTGGTGCACCTACATCTCTTTACAGGCGCGCGGCCTTGATAAAAATTGAAAATATAAAATAAATAAGAATTTAAAAAATAAATAAAACTTAAGCGACATCTAATGTCTGTACGCAGCATGGCTGACAACATTATATACAGCATCCCCACTGTCATGTGGTCTTTGCAATTTCAGCATTTGTTAAAATTCAGCTTTTTTATTTAAATGAAATAAAACCCTTGGGGTCACATTGAAATTTATAAATCTTGTTTATTTTAGGCCTGCGAATGAAGGTGAGAACCCCTGTCCTAAAGGATATAAAACCACGACAAAATTTAATCAGACTGTGGGCGTACTTCTGAACACGAGACTTCCTAAATATGAAGAACAAATGTTAACCACTCAACCATGGCCATTAAATCTTAGTTTTTTTTTATGAAACTGAATATTGGCAGTCCTCTTACCAGACATAAAGCGACAAGAGTAGAAGCCCAAGCGAAGAGTTTAAGAATGTGTAAAGTTATACTTTTGCTCTTCTTTGCTGTATACCTGGATGCAAGGGCGCTTTAGTTTCGGCAGCACATTTCGTTTTACGTTTCCCTAATATTGTCATTGAATGAAGGGAAGTACTGTTTACATTTCACACTAATATTTCTAGCAGTCGAAGCTTTCCTTCAATCCTCATTATTTAAGACTTGACTCATTGGAAGAGCTTCGAGTTAGACGTCTCTTAATTTCATTTTCGCTGCTGTTTTCTTTCACGCAGGACGTTACGTGTTTCACGGACTGACGACCGGGAACAGCCGTTTCCTTGGGAACAGCCGTTTCCTTAGGTAAGAGCTTCCTGTTACACCATCCATATACTTATATACGTTCCAGTTAACATTTAGACCTAGGTTCCTATTTTCCTGTCAATCATGTGATCAGTCTCACCAGCATATATTCTAGAATAATGTTCTAATTGGTGTGAGAAATAATTCCTCCTGCCTTGTGTATGCGATGATATTTGTTTGAAGAGAAGGTGTACAGTCACATATGAAACAAAGTCCTCCCCGCTCTGTCGGACCGAAAATTCAACGCTAACAAAATTTCATTTTCTCTGTCTCATTGTTGCTACACGGAAGTCGGACCGCTCAGTGAGCACAGTTACAAGAATGTCCAGAATTCCAATTCAGAAGATAAGACGCTGCAGACGATCCAGGCTAAATAAACAGGAGTCGCTAATTGCTAAGTCTTGTGGTCACGTAGTTCTGTTGGGTTAGCAAGTCAAACAGCAACGTAGTGACGTCACCAGAAAGTTCGAAGGGACTACACTGTCCATCTGTACAAAGAAGATTGAAAATATGCACCATCACATATTGAATTCATTCGCTTTTAATTTTCCGTGGAGGTGCAGCTCTCCTGTCAGTTAAAACAAGTGCACCTCACACCGGACGAATGACGCGTCTCATTAATGCTGCATAAACTGCCTCCGCGTTAGTCGTCGATACAGCGGGTCACATTGTCCCTTTGCGAGGATATTTTCGAATTATGCAAGCAGCCACGAACTATGAGCGCAAACGTTTGCAGCCGGAGACAAAAACATCGTGTGTCCGTGTGTTTGAGAAGAAGACCTACTTTCGTCCTCAACATGCAGGATCATTCCGAACAAACGTTCTTGCCAGGACCGACGTAAGACGTTATAACGGACGCCATGTTGTTCTTACAAATCTGCATAACTTATCAAAACTGCACATTTCTAGATAAAGTGGGCCATTTGCGATGTTGTGTTAATTAGTTTGTTTGTCATTTAAAGAACTGTTTCCGCGAGTCGAGTGGGAAGTGCCCTGGCGTACTTCAATATAACATTCTGTCATTTGCTCTGTGGAATCAAGGACAACTATGATAATGTTATTCCAGTCAGCCCTTTCCCAAGCCAAAACCAAACCGATTACGGCCTATTGCTAGAATCAACATACTTAGAACATCGAAAGATATTCATTTTATGTAGCCTAACTGTCCAGAATGCCGGTCCCATTGGCCGCGCTCTCTAAGGCGTGGGTCTGCGGCCGATCGCTTGCTGGGACTGGGGGTTCCAAACCCGCCAGGGACATGGATGTCTGTCCCTTGTTAACGTTGTGCGATGTCAGGTGGAGTTCTCTGCTACGGGCCGACCACTCGCCCTGAGGAGTCCTACCGAATGTTGTGTCTGAATTTGATGCCAAAATCTCAACAAGGGCCATCTAAAGCTTGAGCTATAATAAAAAAAAATTGTCCGTGACACGCGTCGAAGCATGTTATGGTAAGAACTTTCTCCTGTATAAACAAAATACAGAACTCTAAGTTGAGAAATTCTATGCAATTTCGTATTTTGCAAGGTTATGAATTTTTTTTTTCCTTTTTGGTGTTAGAACACAGCGTCTGTCTACTGGTCAGAAGGTCCAAGGTTCGTTTTCCGGAGGAGATTCGTATTAAAATAACATATTAGAATCCATCAAATGCCGTACGTACAGTGGCTCAGCTACCGGTAGGAAGACCGACGATCCATTGTTCCATTTCCTGCAGGGTGAGAGATTTTTCTCTTAAAACGTCCATGCCGGCGCTCGGTCCCCACCCAACCCTTCAGTCAGTGAGCAGGGTAAATGATTTCTCGGAGGCAAAGCGACCAGAGCGTCAAGCAGACGATTCATCTCCGTCTAGTGCCGGAGTTAATAATGAGTGCAGCTATACCTCTGCTCCACAATATGTCCTTGTGGCATGCACAAGGAAAACTTTTCTCTTCACTAAAATTTATCTGTCACTTTAAATGTTGATCTACAGAAAAAAAGAAAATTATTTCCAAAAATAACACAGTTTAGTTGCATATCAGTAGATGCGGGATTTATCAGTATTTTCGTTCGTGACACGATGATAGAAAAATATAAACTAAAAAGACGAGAAAGAAAAAATCGTAAAACTTGATATTTTCATAGCGGTATGTGACGCAGTGTAGTCTGACAGAACATTAGGGCTTCAAATTCGGAAGAAAAATGTCGCACATAGGCAGCAAAAGTGTCATTTTAGAGCAGTAGACCTGCTTTCCTAGCTCTGAAAGTGATCAGAGGAAAACACCGATAGCAAGGTACGAAGGACGTAAGGAAAGTCGTAGATCGCCCCAGTATGCCCTGATTCCAGATTATCCTTTCTCAATGCAAAGATTTAGTATACATTAAAGACAAGCGTCTGTAGTCATTCTAAGAACACTGGCTTCAAGATGCATGGAAAACCACAGAAATATTGAGATATTCTATACTCGGTTCGTTTCGGAGATACACGCAAAGACTCACACAGTTTATGCTGTTACTGCTGGCAGAGACGAACTGCCCCTTGTTTCAGGGGAGGGGGGGAAGAAAACAACATGTTCCTTGCAATGTGGCGGCACATTTTCTGATTCTGGCTTCTCCTCCCCCCCCCCCCCC